>TARA_B100001113_G_scaffold59226_1_pt1 | contig 18891 bp, 16 predicted proteins | sample TARA_B100001113 | Tara Oceans TARA_B100001113 (sample SAMEA2622402) | marine metagenome | biome: marine biome (ENVO:00000447); feature: deep chlorophyll maximum layer (ENVO:xxxxxxxx); material: "saline water (ENVO:00002010), including plankton (ENVO:xxxxxxxx)" | depth 50 m | reverse complement strand
GTCCAAGTAATTGTCATTGAATCACTTGCACCTTTGTTTACGACTGAAAAAACTGTTCTACAAAGTAGAGTTCCACTTGACGCTGCATTTAAAATACCTGCCTCTGTGATAGCTCCTGTTCCTGTTCCTGCTGCAAATGATGCAACATAAGCAACAGCGTTACTTGTAACTGTTGTAGATGTTAATGCTTGTCTAGCTGCTTCACTACCTAGAGCAGTATTACCAGCAGCTGCTGCTGATGAACCTGTTCCAATAGCCATGTGGGACATAGCTGTAGCTGTAGCATCTTTCATTCTGGATGCAATATAAGCAAGTCCGGTATCAACAACCAAGTTTTTAACTTCTTCACGTTGTTTTAGTTTACCGTCCTTATCTTTGACTTCAATTGTGAGCTTACCTAATGCTCTTGTTTCATCGTTCTTAAACATTTTTGTCTCCTATATGTTTATGTAAATGTCCAACCTGTTCCTACATAGTCCTCCGCACAATATAGCGGGTCCCAGTAATCTTGCATTGAACCAACACCTGTGTCATCTGTTGAAGATGTATCACTAGCTGCTTTAGCCAATGATTTCACTGCTGATTCTGTTGCAGTTTCGGTTTCTGTTATTCCTTTACTTGTATTTATACTGTCTACAGAATCCGTTGCTGATTTTGAGTTAGAAACTCCTAAATTATTTGTTTTAGCTACGGTTTCTGAAACTGTTGCACTATCAGTTAGTGCTTTACTCAATGCTACTGCCGGACTATCTGAGTTGGAAGTAGCATCTGTTAGAGAAGGTTTAGTAATAGCTTTTGCTAAAGATTCAGTAGCACTAGCAGAGTCTGTAAATACTACTGACATTGTCAATACTGCTGTCTCTTGAGCTAAGAAATTGTCTGTAAAACTTCTATTAAATGTTGCTGCCACATTGGCAACCTCAGTTACAGATACTGAGTCGTTTGGATCAATTATGCCTAGAATTTTCTCTACATTAATAGAGTCTGAGACACTAACTGCTCCTAATCTTGTTCCTACATAATACAGGAAGTTACCTAAACCATCTGTATCGTTGGTATAAGCATTAACTCCTGCATCTGGTGTCCAATATTGGTTTACAAAACCATCGTCAAATTGTTTGAAGAAGTGTTGTGTAAGTTGTTCTGTAGCATTTATTGTTTCTGTAGGCGTTCTAAAGAAGCTAATATCTATATCATCTTCCGTTATGGAATCTGTAGCTGTTAGTGCTTCTGTAAATGCTTTAGACACATCTTTGATGAATAATTCATCTCCAATATTGTAGTTGTCGGCATCGTTGCCGTCTGTTGAATCATTCCAATAACCATCTACACAATAAGGAACATTACCTTGGTCTTGTCCTGAGACTGTTTCTATATGAGTCCCTTGATCAAATTGTATGGCATGTGCTTCTGTAGCGTTATGTGTATCTGTAAGTATTTTGAAGAAATCAATTTTAAATGTTTCTCCTGTTATAGCTTCATCATCGGAATCAAATACAAAGAATGAGTATCCTGTTGACTCTATATTAAAGGCAGGTCTAAAGTCTACTACACTTCTTATTAATAAGTCTCCAAATACTTCCATACCAGCTGGGTGAACTGTATCTCGAATAGCTCTATCCCAGGTAGTTTGTTGTATTGAGGATTTGACAACATAAGAATAAGATTGGAATCTTCTGTTGTCTTGAATTACGTTTACGTCTGATAACTTACCTCTGTCATCTTTGAATTTGCCTTCGTATTCAAATAAGTAACCTGTGGTAATTGTAACTGTTATTGTTTCTCCTGTAGGAGATAATAAAGTTATATCTGCTGAACCTTCTAAGAAAGTAGAGCCTGGGTTGATAACTGTAAAGCCGTCTGGCAAACCTGCTGATGTAACAGATGTAACTCTTACATACGCATCGTTTGCTCCACCTTTAAATGTATAGTCATCAGCTTTGTTAGGGTGTTTAAAGAAGTAACCACCACCTGCACCATTAGTGCCGTCTCCTGTTGTGGCATATCCTCTACCGTCGTCCCCTGTTTCGTTTATTAAATAAACTTGATTTACTTTAAATCCAGCATCTGATGCTGAACCTGAGTAAGATTTAAATGATACTCCTGTTAATACTCTAACAAGATAACCATAAATGTCTGAATCGTTATTGGCAGCGCCGTCATCTACTACATATGATCTGACATCTTCAGTATCAAATTCTATAGATGCTCCTGTGTATCCTGAACCTACTTTGCCATCTTTAATATTGATAGCTGTAATTTTTCCGCCACTTACTGTTGCTACTGCCTCGGCTCCTGTTCCATCTCCTAATACTAAAACTTTAGGAGCAGCATCATATCCTGATCCTGCATTAGATATTGTAAAGCCTGTAATTTCTCCACCACTTATTGTAGCTGTAGCCGTGGCTCCTGCACCAGGACCTTTTACTTCTGTTACTGTATCATCAAAATTTAGAACTAACTCAAAACGTTGTAAGGTCAATCCATTTGTTTGATATGAATTCTTTTCTACTCTTGCTACTGTGGCATTGTGCTGTTTTAAAACTGTTACTGAACCTGTTGTTTCAAAGAAACGTAAGTCTATTTTTCTACCTTCTAAATCTAAAGGTTCTTTAGCGCCACCATGTTCTGATTCTTGTAATTTAACAGCACGTTCTTGATTGTATATAGCGTCTGAAGGTCTGAGAACAAATTTACTAGGATATGTTATATCAACATTCTCACCAAACATAATTCTAAAGAATGCTTGTATAGACTCTCTACTACCTTTTGCCTCATAAAAGTCTTTAGCTCTTTTATAAAAGAATTTTTTGTCTAGTGATATACTCTTAGGAAAGTCTCCTACTAGAGCCCCTCTCCATTTGTCTAAGAAGTTATCTGAGGCAGCATCTAAATCGTTTGTATAGTTTATTATTTCATCATTTTGTTTGGACTGTTGGTCCATGAATTCATAATATTTTTTAAGGAATGTAACGAATACAGGAAATTCATTTCTTATATATTCTGGAACTTGTTCTTCTACTAAGAATGATGAATTTCTTTTTTCGTATTGTATTTGTCCTTGTGCTGAATCTAATACTGCTGTTCCTGCTGCTCCAGAACCATCGCCTCCAGATAGTGTAACTGTAGGTGCACTTGTATAACCAGAACCTATGTTTGTAACATTTATTGCTGTAACTATACCACCTGTAGATATTATTGCTTCTGCTGTTGCTCCAGTTCCGCCTCCACCAGATATAGTAACAGAAGGTGCAGTATTATATCCTGACCCTCCAGATGTTACTGTTATAGATGATACAAATCTATAAAATGATGGAATGTAATCCGACACTAGATCTCCTCTACTTCAGGTGTTGCACTAATAATAAGACCAGCATTTGTGTTGATAGTAGAATTAACTACACTATCATCTAATGTTAAAACTGTATTTCTGGCAGGCTTAGCAACCACTGCTGCTGTGCTTACATCAGAAGTTCTAACCAATGCTTGTGTTGTAATGTCTTTATTATCGTTCTGTAGTCCAGCTCCTATCCTTAATTGTGTTTCTGTTCCTGCTAATGCGTTAATTGTAATTGAAGGCAATTCAATAGTTCCTGAATCGTAATCAATTGTTCCTACTTCTGCAATAATTGTTCCGTCTGCTTTAATGGCGTTCACAACACCTGTTCCACTATACTTAGGTGCAATTACTGTTGCTCCTGGTTTGTCTCTTAGTTGAACTTGTTGTGTAACGTTAGAAGATGTTATATCAAAGAATGTAGATGTAACTTCTCCTGGTTGTAATCTTTGGTTAAATTTAACTGTATAATTTTTAGGTTTTGCCAAATCAGGTGTAATTCTTTTCTGTAGTTTGGCATTAATATTTACAGATATAATGGAGTCTGAAGACTCTTTAATTAAATCATGTAATTTAGTATTGTAAAAACTTTTGTTAAGTTTATTTAGTTCTCTGCTAAAATATTCATTTACAGATATTCTAGCTGCTTCTTCTATTTGTCCTTTGGCAAAGGTTGTTAATTTAGGATTATATACTACTCCTATATTCAATGTAATAAATGTAAACTCTGGGTCTACAAATTCAGGTGTTATAGCTACTGGTGTTTTAGGTTCTATAACCTGTGTTTTAATATTGTCTTTGTCTGCTTCTGTAATAATTGTTCCTAATACAGGATTCAATGATATGAATACTTTACCATATATAGGTGGGTCGTTTTTCTCTCCTCCCCAAACTGAGGCAGATTGTATATTAGAATTACTTGCCAATATAAGTGTTTCGTAATCTGAAGATGTTACTGCTCTATCTCTTGTAGCATTGAACTTAGGTGCATTGTGTCTTATTTCATCTATGGACTCTTGTATGCTACCTGAAACAGACTTTGTATGTGTTCCTACAGTTGTAATCTCTCCACTTGATGTTACTGTTCCGTTTAACGAAAATGATAGTGCATTATTTGCTCTTGTTCCTTTAGTTGCCAAATAATCTACTATAATTATATTTCCGTTTTCTAATTTGTTTCCTATTATACCGTCACCAAATCTTATTTGGAATAGTCCGTCAGCTCCTTCTTCTACGAAGTAAACTTTAGAATCTGCTTTTACTTTTAGGAAACTAGATTCTTTTGAATATGTTGTTTGTGTTAAATCTACAGAAGAGTTTTGAACTCTTACTCTTAACGTTGTTGTATCTACTTGTTTATTAGGTATAACATAAGGACCTACTTCTGCTCCTGTGTTTACAACGAATTGATTTGCTACTCTTGTTCCTTCTTTTACTGTAAGTCCAGGTAAAACAAATTGTGTCTTATTAGATGATGTAGCAGATTGTCCTATATACATTCCAAAATTTAGTCCTGTGCTAATAACTGTAGCATCTCCTGACGTTGTAGTTGTTCCTAAATTTTCTTGTGCTTCTTTTTTACTACTATTAGGAGCAAAGAATGTTACTCCATTATGTTCTTTAAATGTATATGATGTTATGCCTAGTCCGCCTGTTTCTGCTGCTGTAGCAGCTGCCTCTGTTAGATATACAGGGTAATAAAATCCTTTACCTAGTGTTGTATGAGTGCCATATAAAAAGTATGGACCTGCTCCGCCTGCTGTTGTAGCACTTGTTGTTACTGTTTCATTAGGAAAGAAATCATATGTTGTGCCATCTACTGTTGCAGAGAAAGATGTATCTCTACTCAACTCCATTGTAGTAGATGTAAAACTTGCTGGAGGATTGACTACTATATTAACTTTACCTTGTGCTGCTCTCATAGATCGAGGAGTATAACCTAGTGCTTTTGCTATAGATACTACAGACTCTCTTTTTATAGCTGTGTCTATAAAGTTTTCATTACCTAACATATGAGCCATCATACCGTTATAATGTGTATTATATGCTAGTAAGTCTATTAATACTGAAAGACCTGAACCTTCAAAGTCATAATCAGAGAATTCTGATTGTCCATTTAAGAAATCTTTTAGATTGGCTTTGATTTCGTCAAAGTCTAGTTCTGTTACGTTTAATTGTGCCATTTACCTTAACCTCTTTAAAGCCACTGCTAGTTCTTGTGGCTCGTTTACTCCTACAACATGAAAGAATATTTTTATCTCATATTGATCTAAATCAAAATTAGGTCTTACACTTACTTCTTCTAATAAACATCTAGGTTCAAATGTTCTTAAAACGTCTTCTATTATTGCCTTAAGAGACATTTCCTGTCCAGGTGTCATTGGTTCAAATAGTAAATGATATATAGAGCTTCCTATCTCAGGATGAAAAGGTCTTTCTCCTCTTTGTGTAAGCATTAAACTTTTCATGCTTTGTTTTACTGCATTTACATCTAGTTTAGAATTTAAATCTTTTGAAAAGGCATTGACGCCAAATGATAAGTCAATGTCCTTATATATTCTACTTCTCTTGATGCTTTGTGTTGTCATATTAGTATTTATACTAGAAGTCGAACTCTGGTAATTGTAAATTCAAGAATTCTTCTGCCTGTTTCTTTGATCTTGTAGACGTTGCTACTGTTATCTTTCCTTTTCTAACATCAGGTAATTTTCCATACTTTACTAATGCCACAGGATCTATATCAGGGAATGAAATAGGTGTTCCTTTTACAACAACATTCACTCCTTGTTTTTCTGTGTTAGGTAGAAGTTTACAAATTCTATCTAAATCTAATGCACCACTTCTCAATGCTGAGGCAACATCATCTAAGTCCTTAAAATCTCCTAGATCTATTCCTCCCCATTTAGTTTGTAGTCTATCTAATTCTTGTTTGTATTGTGGTAAAGCAACAACACCTAATAGAACTAATTTTCCTAACTCACTGATATCCTCGTGTAAAGTTCTATCTGCTATATCTCCTATCTTTTGTAATGCCTCAGGTATAGCCTCATTTATTTTACCCATGATTCCATTTACAGCATCTCCTGCTTGACTTTTCAAATCATTTAATTTACCTAAAGGTGACTCTTCAATTAATGAATCTATTTTATCATCAAAAGCAGATACCTGATCTGCTAGTGCTTTTAATTTTTCGCTTGGTCCGCAACTCATTTATCTCTCCTAGTTAGGTGGTGTGGTTACTCCAGCACCTAGTCCTGCAGTGTCTGTATGTGTATGTCCTTTACCTGATATACCTGCCGATACATGATCTCCATCTGCTGTGCTTGTTCCTGTAATATTAACATCTCCTGTAACATCTACTGTATTTTTGATATCAGTATTACTTGCTGTTATTGTTTGTTGTCCCTCTATTTCCATTGTTTGTGTAGCTTCTGTTTTAAACTTCTGATCTCCTGCTGAGCCAAATTCACTTTTGCCTCCTGCTCCAAACATTAAATCTCCACCTGTAACTTCTACAATATTACCTACAGACTGTCTAAATGTAGATTTGTCAACAGTTGTTGTATGTTTACCATATGACTCTGTAACTGAATCTACTACTGTTTCTATTTTCTTTTTAGCCACTTGTTCTGTTTGATTTCCGACTATTGTTTGGTTATCATCTAATGCTACACGAACTGTTCTATTACCTTTTATAGAATCTCCAACATCTGTTACTACTGATCTAATATCATTACCTTGTATTTTAGTAATTCTATCTCCATGTATTGTAGTAAACAAGTCTCCTTCTATTTCTTCGTATTTGTCTCCTTGAACTAACATCTTACAATCTCCAACAATAGTTACGTTACAATTACCTCTTATAAGAACGTTTTTATCTTTTGTAACTATCTCGTAATCATCACCTATAATTTTTTCTACTTTTGTTCCGTCGTGATGTATTTCTTTATGTGTTCCAGAAGGATGATATTCATGATGTCTTTTGTTGCCTTCTGTATTGTCTGTTTCAAATATAAATCCTGCTCTTGTTTCTTTTACAGTATTGAAAGGATATAATGAAGTGTAGTCTTCCATGCTACCTTTTTTACTAGGGTCTCCATCTCCACCATCTATTATATCTTGTCTAGGATTAAAATATTTTGCCTCGTCTTTAGATTTACCTCTAGGGTGTGGCTCGTCCCATTCTACAGGTTCATATGCCTTACCACCTTTATCATCTAATAAACCGTCTGCTTCAACTGAAGGTGCTGTAGCTGTTCTTATTTTTTCTTCTCTTATTTCCCTTCTGTTTATTAATGAATAATGTTCTTCTGCATGTTCGTTTCTAGCCAATCTAGATACATCAGGTTCTCCTACACCTGCAAAACCTTCTTCGTGTCCTTCTCCTTCTGTAGTGTTAGGTAGTTTACCATCTGAGGCTCTAGGAAATTTTCCTGTAGGATCTGTAAAGCCTTTGTTCCTAGCTAGTTCTCCTACTTCTCCTGTAGGGTTGCCTTCTTCATCAACACCTGACATAGGATTACCAGCTATTGTTCCTATAATCATAGGTATTTGTCCTTCTTCGCCGTCTGCAAAGAAACCTAAAACTGTAGAACCTTGAACTAACTGATGATTTTCCATTATGCCATTCATTGCTGCGTTTGCCACAGAATTAACTGGTATGGCGTAAGGCAAATGTTTTATGGGTAGTGCTTCTCTATTTCCTGTATGATAACCTATAATTCTAACCTTGACTCTACCAGCCATTGCTATATCGTTATTATCTTCTACAACACCTAACCACCATATAAAGTCTGGTATGTTTAGTTTTCCGTAATTTTTATCTCCCATTATGTTCCCTTCCCTAATACAGGAACAACATCATCTTCAGGTCCTGTTCCTTGTGCTAATCCATTCTTACATACTTCTAATATCATTTTATAATCTGTTTGATTTACTGTATGTCTTATTGCTGTTATTAAAAAGTTTCCTGATATTACAGGGTCTACTATTTCATCGTATGTTAAGTCTGGCGCTTTATCTCCTGTTGTAGGATATGCTATTTTAATCATTCTACCTACTTCTATATCTGTTCTTCCTGGAACAATTAATTCAAATCTATTATCTGTAAATGAATTAAAATAATTTTGTCTTAACAATGGTGCTTCAGCCATATTAACATTAGCTGCTGCACCCTTAGAACCTTCTGAAAGTCCACCTTGCATACCTGGAGATGTTAGCATATTTAAATATTTAACATTCAAGTATGAATAAGGATTTCTTTGTATGCCCATAGGTATAGTTGTTCCTTCTTCTGTATGAACAAAGTCTGCAAAATTGTTTCTACCATCTATAAAATATTCTGCAGATTCTTTAGTAAACATATCGTAAGCAGTAAGAGCAGAAGCATAATAACCACTATCTTGTCCTGCTAATATATCTACAGTTCTTGGTATAGTCATTTCTTCTATTTTAGAAAATGCTTTAGGTAAACCAGCACCTACAAAATCATCTCCTGTATCTCTATGTTTTAAATCTTGTCCTGATTGTTCATAAACATAATGTTCAAACAAACCATTATCTTTTTGTGTTTGTATTATGTTTTGTATAGATGTAAAATAAAAGTTTTTATTAGATTCAAAGAAAACAAAATCTGCTCCCTTGTGTTTATTACCTGAACTCTTTTTAGTTAAGTATTGTAATATTTGAAATGGTGTCCAATAGTTAGAAGTAAATTGTATTCTTGAACTATGAGGTGTATCTCCTATTACAAGATTAGATAAATCTTTCTTTTCATCTATTCTTCTGAATTCTTGACAATGATCTTCCCATATCTTTAGAGCTATCAAATCTGTTGTAGTAGAGTCATCATGTCCGTATGCTTGAGATATACTTTTTGCTTGATCACTTATTCCTTCTATTGAAGTAAATTTTAAAGTGTAAAATGACTCTCTATCATTATTAAGTATTCTATTTTCTACTGCATATATTTGAAAGGATTTGTTTATAACGTTGCTAGGAGTATCATCTAATGTTTTTGTTCTTAGTTTTATATTAAGTATTTCGCCACCTCTGATAGGTGCTCTATTGATTATATTGGCAGCGTCTGTAACTGTAACTTCGCCAAACATTGTAGGCGACCACATATCCTCACGCAATACAATATCTAGAAAAAATGGTTTGAAATCAAAAACTTCTCCGTCGCCAGACATCAATAATAATTCGTCTAAGGCAACATCACCTGCTTTTGTTATACTTTCTTGTTCTACTCCCGACATGGACGTTTACTCATTATTTAATCAACTTTTTGTATTGTTGTATTAGATCTGTTACATTTTCAGGACGTAAAATAAATATTTGTCTTTTCTTATCATTCAAATCTTCTTCATATTGTAAGTTAGTAATTTCTACATAATCTCCACTAGCTACTTTAGCTGCGTCCCAATCTACAATTATATCTCTATCTGTTTTTAAAACATAATGATGGACATCTGATATATTGTTTTCACCATATTTATCTTTAGCATATCTAACAACATCTTCTGTTGATAAAGGCCATTCTCTTTTTACATCTACAATATCATTAGCCAATAATACTATCCAATGATCTTTTGTAGAGCCATAAAAATCATGTGCTATGGACTCAGGTGTTTCTCCGTCATTTATAAAAACATCTATCATAGCGTTTCTATTTTTAAAAAACGGATCTAATTGAACTCTACGAAATATATCAGGAACAGTTGTAAAGATCTTTTGTTTATTTTTATCCTTGTAAGGATACACCATTTTAGGCATTGCTTTAAAATACATATTAGAATCCCTGTTCTATTCGTTTGGCAGTTAGTGTTTCTAGTTCTGCAAAGTTTAGTTCCATTGTTATTTCTGTAGGTTTACCTCTACTATCTTGGAATGTTTGAAATAAACCATCAGGTCCATATACTACTTTCATACCTTCTAATACCACTGATGATATTTTAGGCATGTGTATATTTTCTTCAACCTGTTTTGTTTCGTGATTTAGATGTTCAAACTGTATTGTAAACTCTGAAGGATAAATTAAGAACTGATCTTTTTGTGAGGTAGTAGGGTGCATATGATATTTAAATAATTTTACAATCCTATCTACTTGAACAAACTCTTCTTCATTTCTAGGAGCAAATGAATAACTAAAAGAAAACTTTCTGAAACCCATACTTTTAAATAATTGTTCTTTAAATGGGTTTGCAATCTTCTTACTTGTTGCTTCTATTGCTGCACCAAAGTCTGCATTGACACCTGCCGCTTTAGGTATATTGGCTACACTACCTGCCAATCCTCTTGCTATTTGTTCTGCACCTTCTCCTGAAAGGAAAGAACTTACAGCGCCTCTACCTGTTGTAAGTAAACCTGCTAATCCTAATTCTGCTTGATCGTAGTTGGCTTGGTATTGTGTAATTATAGATTGAGGAACATACAAAGCAATCTGATCTGCTAGTCTTACAGTAGTTACTGTATCTGCTAATGCTTTACCTGTCGCTGCTCCTAATATAGCTCCTCCACCTGTTATCATTGTTTTACCAAAGTTTGAGGCATTCTTAAATGCTTTACCAGACTTAATGGCTGTTGCTGTTCCTATACCAGCTGCTAAGGCACTTGACCCTGCCAATACGTTATCGTATTGTTCTGCTTTGGCTCTATTTTCTTTTGTATATCTTTCTTGGTATTCACCTTGATCTGGAAGTGTTCCTGCTTCTTTAGCTGCTACAGCGGCAGCAGAATTACTTCTGGCGTTTATTAAGAAACGTATTCCGTTAGGTTGGCTTTCCGAATATAACTCTTGCGGAAACTGAGATAACATACCTTGTATGCCTTTAAAACTTCCTGCCTCATCAAAACTTTTCCTAGACTCTCGTTGTCTACTAACAGCGTCATTAAAGCCTTCAGGATTTCTTTCGAATAATGCCATATAAATACCTCTAGTTAATCTTTTTATTATTTATATGGTTTACGCTAAAGAAATATACAAAGGAAGGTTTATTCCTAAAAAACCTTTGAAATACTTGGGTGACATAACAAAAATCACCTATCGTTCTAGTTATGAACTAAAGTTTATGAATTGGTGTGATCTTAATGACTCTATAACAGGCTGGGTATCAGAAGAAATAAAGATACCTTATCGTAATCCATTAGATAATAAAGTTCACAGATATATGGTAGATTTCTATATAGAAGTTGATAACAAGAAACGTTATCTTGTAGAAGTAAAACCAGAACGTTTTACAAAACCTCCAGCAACACAAAAACGTAAAACAAAAAGATATCTACAAGAGGTTGCACAATACGGAGTAAACGAAGCCAAATGGAAGTCTGCAAAAGACTTTTGTAAAAAACAAAATATGGAATTTATGATTATAACCGAGAAGGAGTTGGGCATTTAGTTATAAATACTTACATGGCGGATAAGACACCATTTACAGAAATAAGATTGAGAGCAGGAGATGTTGACAAATCTGCGAACTGGTATCAGCAACAAGTTCGTAGTTATGCCAGACACCTTACAAATCCTAACGAATTGTATCAATCAGACTTAGGTAAATTTGCTACACAATTAGAAGTGGGTAAAATGTATTTGTTTGAATACGACCCTAAAACAAAAGCAGACTTACCTTATTATGATAACTTTCCTTTAATTATAATGGTAGATCAACTACCTAAAGGATTCAGTGGTATTAACTTACATTACTTACCACCTCTAATAAGAGCTAAACTATTAGATAAACTAATGCCAGCTACAGAGATGGAGTCAGATACAACGTTAAGATCTTCTTGGCCACAAATAAGAAACTTTAGTAGGTTTCCAGAATTGAGAGGTGCTGTAAAGAAATATTTAAGTCAACAGGCAGGTAAGATGTATGAGATAAATCCTTTTAATTGGAAGTCAGCTATATTTTTACCTGTTCAACAATTTAAAGGTGGTGTTGGTCCACAAGAAATTTATAGAAATACTATGGAAAGACCAGAGAGAAAACGTAGAAACACAATAGGAGGCTTTTAATGGCAATTGATAGTAATTATCAAAACGGAGATGCAGCCATGACAATGCTTCAACCTAAGAGATTAGGTAGTGGAGAGTTTGGATCTAGTAGCCAATTAGGCTTTATCAATAAAGTCAGAACTATGCCAATGGCATTTACAGAAAGATTTGAAGCACATGTGAAGTTTCCACAGGCTTTAGATCTAGAGATGCCTGGACAGTCTACTACTGACATAGGTTTAGCTAGTAACGAATGTGCTTTACTATGTGAAGAAGTTCAAATACCTGGTATGGTATTATCTAACAAAGAACAACAATACGGAAACTGGGTTTTCTACAGAAATACAAACATGGGATTTTTAGGTAATGAAATAAACATTACTTTTTATTCTGATGTAGACTGGAACCTTAGATATGTATTTGAAAGATGGATGTCGCATTGTGTTAATGCAACATCTAAACAAGTAAGATTTCCCGACGATCAGTTTGGAGAAATACTTATTAACCAATTAGATAAAGAAGGCAATATACGAGGACAATGGCAGTTGATGGAAGCTACGCCTAAAGTTCTTAACTTGGTTCCTTTGTCTATGGGAGCAGTAAGTATAGCAAGGACAACATTAATTGTTTCCAGCGCTTACTGGAAATCTAGAGCTATAGACGTAGATCTAAATAAAACTATATAATAGGAGAAAATTATGGCACTACCAAAATTAGATACGCCAATAATAAGAGGACAGGTAGCTTCTGACGGAAGGGAAGTAAAGTTTACACCCTTTAAAGTTAAAGAAGAAAAAATCCTTATGTTGGCAAGTGAAGGTGGCGAGTTTGGGGAGATGGTTGATGCATGTGCCCAAGTCGTTAATAATTGTGTGCAAGACGAAGGCTTTGATGCCTACGATTTGCCAATGTTTGATTTACAAGATTTGTTTTTACAAATAAGAAATCAATCACAAGGAGCTGAAACAGAATTCAGATTAATTTGTGGCAATCCAGAGTGTAAGAAATCTATAAACTACACTATGGATTTAAAAGACTTTAAAATTACAGGACTAGAAGATAGGCCAGATAATTTTGTAAAGATATCAGAAACAATGGGTGTATCTTTAAGATACCCTACAGCAAGATTAGGTAAGTTAGTAGAAACTCTTAATGATGCTGAACTTGTTGCTAAGTGTATAGATTATGTTGTGGATGGGGAAGAACAATATAGCATCAAGGACGAAACTGAGGAAGAAGTAACCAGTTTCGTAAACGATCTTCCAATAGATACATTTAATGAAATTAGAGATTTCTTTGATAGAATGCCAGTGCTTGAGCATGAAATAGAATATACATGCGCGCATTGTGAAAGGGATAACCGTATAAAAATTAATGGTTACGAACATTTTTTCGGCTAATCCTTTCTCAGGAAAGTCTTGAAAACTATTACAAGACTAATTTCCTGTTAATGCAAGAACATCAATATTCTTTATCGGAACTAGAGAATATGATGCCGTGGGAAAGGAGTATATATGTTTCAATGTTGATTGAACATCTGGATAAGAAGGCAAAGAAAGAAAAACAACAAAGAGAAAGTTGGTAGAGGAAAATTAAATGCCCAAATTTGGCGAAAAAGATCTAGATAAACTATTAGACAAAATGTCTAAGATGGACCCTGATCCTGATAAAGGAGCAATAGGAGACTCTAAAGAATATACTGCTTTAGAGCAAGCCATACAAGATTTAGAAAGTGAAGCAAAAGGAGAAAGAAAAGAGCTTGCTGATATGGCAAAGCAAAACAACGTTGCCAACAATTTACAGATCGCCAAAGAAGTTGTAACCTTTAAGAGAGAAAGGGACGCAGCTAAGAAGATAGATAAAAATCTAGATATTCTAAGAATCAATACACAAGGTCAAAAGAAACATAACAAAAGAGCTGCACAATCTAGACACTTCATAGAAAAACAAAATACAGGTATATTAAAGATACTTAAATCTATGAATCAAAGAGGAGGAGGTGCAGGCCCAGGAGGCGGTGGTCCTGGCCCAGGTCCAGGTCCAGGCGGTGGCGGAGGCCCAGGTCCTGGAGGCGGTGGAGGAGGTCCACAACCACAGAATTTTGATCAACCTATAGAAACAAAACAAACAGCATATCAAATGACTCCTGAACAGGCTGCTGCTAGAAAAAGAGCAGAAGGACAATTCAGAGATAAAGAAGATACAGATAAAGATCCTAAAGGAGAAATATCCACAGACGTTAAAATGTCTCAGGCAGGTAAAGTTATAGAAGATACTGCTACAGGAGAAATGCGAGAGTCTACTGCAGGAACATTTGAAAAGGGAGCAGCTAAAGACTTTTTCTCAGACGAAGCAATGGTTACAAACCAAAAGAATATGCGTAAGCTTCGTGTAGGTGGTAAAGGACTTGTAAGAGCAGAAACAGATAGAACAGGAAATATTAAATTTAGAGAAGAGTCAGACCCTTCTAAAGGATTAGGTAAAGGCGGAGGACAATACGCAGACGCCATAGCATTTGAAGACTCTGAAAATAGAATGGACCAGTTAGCTGGTAACATTAAAAAAGGTATGGGATATGCAGGTGCTACAAGAGATAGAGGCCAATCTGTAGCTTCTAAAGCTACTGCAACAATGGCTACAGCATTAAAAGATAATGCTGGAGAAATACAACAAATGATGGATAAGGCAGACGATCAAACTAAAGATGCCTACAGAGATTTCCAACAAGCATTACAAAAAAGAGCAGAAGCTAAAACTCCAGAAGACAAAGAAAAACTAGACCAACAAGTAAGAGAAAAAGGTGCAAGAGCACAAGTGGCTATGGGAGATGAGTTTGCCGAGAAAGCAGGTGTAACAGGTGCTGTAGACGACTTGTATAGTGAAGAGTCTAAATCCTTTATGGGTATTCCTCTTAATAAAACAGGTATGAAGGACTTCTTTGGTGTAGATTCAGATGCCTCATTTGGAGAAGGATTTAAACAAGCATTCACTAATGAAAGATTTTTTGGAGATCAATCTCTCTTAACTACAAAGACAGGTAAGAAAAGAAAAGCATTAGAAGAGGCAAGACAAGGACTTGATATAGAGTCACAAGAAGAAGGATTTAGAGCAGCAGTTGGAGAAGAAGGATTAGGAATATCTACACTTAAAAAAGAAGAAAAAGATGCTAAGAGAAAAAGAGAACTAGATGATGTAGAACAAACAGTATTAGAAGCTACAAAAGCACCTGTAATAGAAGAAACACAAGCAGCTGTAGATGAGGCAGTAGCAGAAACCACAGAAGAAGTAGCAGAGCCTGCCGTAGAAGCAATAAAAGAAGCTACAGGTGGAGAAGGTATAAGTGGTATCAATACAGAAAATATAGACAGAGTTATTGAAAAAATAGATGAAGTTGTAAAAGCTGTAGAAGGATTAGGTAAAAAATTAGGAAGAGGTGGTAGTGGTCCTAAGAAAGAAAGATCTGGAATAGATACTGAAAACTTACAACAAGAACAATTAGAAGTCCTAGAAGAAATTAGAGATATATTATCTGAAGGCGCTGGTGGAGGCGGAGACGAAGGTGGCGGTGGTTCTGGTATAGGCGACTTTATAGGTCGTAAGATCAAGAACAAGGTAATGGGTAAGAAAGGCAAGAAGGGCAAGAAAGGAAGCCGAGGCGCTCGTAGAGGTGGTGGCAAGAAAGGCATGATGAAAGGCATAGGTAAAGGCCTGGCTAGAGGTGCTGGAGGATTGGCTAAAGGATTAGGTGCAGCAGCAAGAGCCATACCTGGTGTAGGGTTAGCTGTAGCAGCTGGGTCAGCACTATTTGGAGGATTCAAAGGAGCTCGTAATGCAGGAGAAGCTTTTGGATTAGAAGGAGATGAGAAAGCTACTGTAGGACAAAAGATTGCTGGTGGTGTAGGTGGTGCTATATCAGGACTTACATTTGGATTAGTAGATGCCAAAAAAGCTACACAATTCTTTGGTGGTAAAGATCACAGAGCAGAACTTAGAAAATTACAAGAAACAGATCCAGAAGCAGCAGCTAGAGTTCAAGCTTCTATAGATGCAGGTGTTGATCCTGACAAAGCATTAAAGAATGAAGGTGTAGATACAAGTTCAGGACTAATGAAAGGTCTTAAGAGAGGACTAAAATATTCTCCTGTAGGACTATTAGGAATGGGTGCCAAGAAAATTGGCGGTAAAGTAATGGACATGTTCAAATCTGATGAAACAAAAGCCAGGGACAAAGCAAGAGATGAAGCCAAAGAATCAGGATTGTATGATAGAAATATAATAGGTAAATCTACAATAGACTCTAGTAAACTAGGCGAAGCTAGTATAGAACAATTAGAAGCAATATTACATGACGATGATCTAAGTGAAGAGGATAGAAAGAAAGTAGAAGATGCTTTAGAACAGAAAAAAATAGAAAAAGATAAAGCACTAACAGATGCCGGTTTAGAACCTACAGAAGGAACACAGGGAGATGCAGTAGCTGAAGCCTCTACTAATATGGACAGTATGGATGTAGATGCTGCTACAGCACAATTAGCAGATAGTTCTCAAGCACCTGCTCCTGTAAATGTAGTAAATCAAGGACAACAAGGACCTGCTTCTACAGGAGATGCTCCAGCAGTTGCAGTATTACCTGGTAGTTTAAGATCTGCAGATTCTACAATCCAAAGATATCAAGATAAAAGATTTGTAATTTAAGCGTTTTTGCCTGGTATTTTTACTCTGAAGTCTGGCAATACCCTAACCCTATCTCTTAACCTAGTAGCTCTAGGTCCTACTTGTGTAGCCCAACGACTGTCCATCATTTCAATAGCAGCCTCAGACCAATTAGCTTCATTTATAGCTTTTATAAATTTTTTAAATTTACCTAATCTTGGTCTACCTAAATTAAACATCATGTTCACAAGAACTTCTTGTAAGTCAGGAGGATAACCTTCCCAAAACTCTTTAAATAATGCCTTACATTCATCGATTGCTATATCTAAATCCTTTTCAAAACATTCCTTAACACGTTCTTCTGAGACAGGAGTGCCATTCTCTGCCCGAAATTCTGCGTCTCCTTCAAGGATAAGATGGCCAACCCCGAATGTAGGATAACCAAGGTGGTCAGTATATACCTCATATATGACTCCTTCATCAATTTTTAATTGCTCGTATATTCTATTTCTGTTCATTAAACCTCTCTCTTCTGATCTACTTCTTTTATGTTTACACCTTGTCCTGTAAGTTTGTAACCAAACTGTAAAGCAGGATCTATAAAACATAAAACGATAGTAACTCTTAAGCGTTCGTATTTATCATTTGGGTTATGTATATAACCTCCCTGAGCTTCTCCTTTCCTATATATTAATGTATCTGTTCCAGGAACCTCATGTTCTATCCAACCAGGCCACAACAATAAGTCTCCTGTTTTTCCGTTTAAAACAACCTCAGAAGGTATCTTAGAAACACCTGGTGTAGAGGATATAATTAAACTATCTAAGGGGGATTTTAACTTCATAGGCGCATGTTCTTCGTCTTTTTGAACATAGTAATTACCTATAATACAATGTTGTGCATGATGATGATATTTTAGATGTTGTTTTTCATCACAAACCATCCACCATCCGTATATGTGCCAATGTTTCTTTAACAATTCTATATAAGGATAGTGTGCAATAGATTCAAAATATTTAATGGCAAGTGGTGTAATAATGGCTTTCATTTCGTCCCAACCATCTACACCTCGCATAGAGTCTTCTCCTGTTTCAGAAGTGTGTTGTCCTTTATGATTAAAATAACTTAATTGTCTCCACCACTTAGCTCTTTCAGGTTCTTTTTCTAACCACCATTCTCGACTCTTGTATATATCTACAATAGAGTCTCGAAGTCTGTTTCTAAGTTCTAATGGTAGAGGATCTTCTGTTACATGCTCTATAGGAATGCCAAATAAATCTTTCTTCATAGTCGTATTTATAGAAAAAAGAGCCAACATTTCTGTTGGCTCCTAAAACGTTATACCGTTTTATTACTCGTCAGCTAAAGACTTGAAATATGATAATGTATCATCTTCAGAAGAATCATCATCTAAGCCATTGCTGGATGCTTGGACTGCTTTCACCTTATCCATAAACTGATCGTCTTCAGCATCACCGGTTGTCTGTGAAATTTGTTCTGCCGTTGCTACTTTAGCACCGCCTGTAAGAACCATATCAAGTTTAGATTTCAACTCCTCATAGGATTTGAACTCTCCCTCGCCAACTTTCTCTTGTAAAGAATGTTGTTGGTTCCATATAGTTTCAATTTTCACATCATCATCAGATATAGCAGTTACGGCATCAAATTCACTTTTATCATAGTTTCTAAAGCCTTCTACTTGTCTGATCTTTAGTTTGAAGTTAGCACCTTCCCAGAAATCAAAAGGATTTACTGGAGTCTCATCTTCAAATTGTGGTTGCATAACATCTTTAATCTTGTCAAAGATTTTCTTACCAAACTTGTAGAGGAACACTTTTCCTACTGCATCTGGATTAGCAGAATCTTCTACGACTAAAATGTTAGCATAGTAATTGAGGCGTCTTTTTTG
>TARA_B100001113_G_scaffold62816_1_pt1 | contig 18934 bp, 14 predicted proteins | sample TARA_B100001113 | Tara Oceans TARA_B100001113 (sample SAMEA2622402) | marine metagenome | biome: marine biome (ENVO:00000447); feature: deep chlorophyll maximum layer (ENVO:xxxxxxxx); material: "saline water (ENVO:00002010), including plankton (ENVO:xxxxxxxx)" | depth 50 m | reverse complement strand
TTCTAATTCAGCCACGGCTGTAGATAAAATCATAATAATTAGAAGTAAGGTCTTAGTCATTTTTATATAATGTATCAGGTTGAATTTGTATTAATGCATTAAAATATCGTTTTATCATATATTGATATTCTTTTGAGTAACCTGCATTCAAGGCTTTATTCAAAGCTTTTAAAGCTAGGTTTTCTCGCTGTCCTAAATCTGCAGGTAAACCTGAGGGGCCATGGAATATTAGAGTGCTATTTGCAGTATATGATTTCCGTTCGTCTTTTTCACCGCGTTGAGTCATTGAGGTTTGACTATCAAGCATTCTAGATAGAATGCGCTGTTGTCTTTTTTGAGTTTTACGATCATACTTGTTTTTCTGTAGGTCTTTTATTACTTCTTCCATTTCTTGAACTATGCCATTTAAATCACCCATCCCTTTTTGGCCCGAATAACGTGTTTCTTTTATTAATTGATCAAGCGATTTTCTAACATTTTTTTGATTATCAAGCATTTGTTGCATCATCTGTTGTTGTGCAGCAGCAGCCATTTGTCCAAGAGCGATTTGCATTCCTTGTTGATTAATCCCTTGTTGTTTTCCTGCCATTTGTTGCATCATTTGAAGAAATTGTTCAAATCCACTTGCAGAGCCAGATTCTTGTATATTTTTCATACTGTTAAATAGACCAATTGAGGCTTCATTTAGCCCTTCCATAGCGATTGCTTGATCATTTTTTGCTTGATTTAGATTGCGATTTGTCAATTTTGACTTTGCGTTTTCCATCCCAGAGTTTGCTTTCCCAATCCCTCTTCCAATATCTGGGGTAATGGCAAATGTTTCATTTGAAAGTTTAAGCATCTCTTTAGTAACACTTTGCAATTGGTCTTGTATTAATTGTTGCTCCCTCGCATAGTCTCGCAATCTAGGTGAGTTTCGGGATACTTGACTCACAGAATTAATAAGTTCTTCTTCTTGAGATGAAAGATAAAGCATGTCCTGTAAAATATTTTGAAATTTTTCAATCATTTCTTGAATTTCTTTTTGGTTAAAGTTGTCCTGAATATTCATCATCTGTTGCATCATAGTCTCAATGTTATTAAGTGATGTTTCACTAGAGATTCTTGCGTTAGAAAGGTTCATGTTCATCAGATTTTCTTTAGTTTCCTCAAGAGCGCCATTTGTTTCTTTTGTTAGATCGGAATTAATTAAGTCTAATAGTTGTTCAGATATATTTTCGCTAAAAGGTTCCAATATTTCTGCTGCGTTTTCAGATAGTGATAAAATATTATTTAATTCTTCTATATTTCTTATTTCTTCTTGAGCAATATTTATCAGGTTGTCTTTGTCTGACGATGCATTTGATATTTCTTTGTTTATAGCATCTTGTTGTTCAAACAATTGCTGCATTCTTTTAGATATTTCATCAAGTTTTTGTTCTGCTTGAAATCTTTTGAATATTTCTAAATATCTATCAAGATCCTCCTCAATTTTATTCATGTTCTGTGCAAGGTCATTTAATGCTTTCTGGATAGAATCTAAATCCATATTTCCTAGAGACTCTTCCAGGTTTTCAATATTGTTTAGCATCTCATCGGGAAGTATTTCGTTAACGAGTTCAGAGAGCTCTTTAAATTTTTCAATTAGATCAGGAGAAAAAAGTTTATGTTTATCTGCTTGTTTTGTAATGGAGTCCATTGCCTTTGCAATGTTGTCTAAATTCTTTATTTCGTCTTTTGTTTTTTTAAGAGCATTTTTTATTGATTGTTCCTTATCCCAATCTAATTCTTTTGTTTTAAGCATTTTCAATTCCATCTCTTCAAATTGTTTTTTTATTTCTTCTATTTCTTCGAGATCACTTAGAATATCACTTGTTATATTGCTTTGGTGTTCTTCAATGTTTTCATAAAGATCTGCAAGCGATGGCACTTTAATAATATAGTTATTGGATATTGTTTTTTTAGGACCTGAAATATTATCATTATCACTTAGTTCAAAATGAAAATAAATTTCATCATCAGGCATCAGTTGCATGTCTGTTAAATTCCAATTCAATTCTATTTTTTGGTTAAGCGAGTCCTTAACCAGATCGTTTATGATAAACATAGATACATAAGGATCAGTTTGTAAATATATTGGTCGACGAACTTCGTATGCTAATTGTAAATTAGAAAAACCATAGTCATCATGTACTTCCAGTTCAATATGGACAATTTGGTCATTACCAAGTTCAGTTATTGGATCTGGTTTCAAAACAGATATTGAAGGTTTAAAGTCAGGAAGTATATTTACCGTGTATGGAATTGGGTCTCTGTTTGTTATACCTCTTTTGTCTACTAAGTTTACAGTGAACTCACCGTCATTCATTAATTTGAATTGTCCTGTAGCATTATTGTAATTAACAGCTAGGTTTATGATTGAATCATTAATATTGAGATATGAGTTTTTTAGTAAACGGTTTGATGAAATATCAACTTTTGCTATGGTCCCTTTTAGCCCTTCAATAAGGGCAATATTACCTTCTTGAGTGGATACATTTAATTTGCTATAACTAGGTGGAATGGTTGTAATTAAAAAATTATCAAATTGTGGTCTATCAGTGACAAAAATAGTATCAGGATTACTAGTGACAAAACCCCAAGCTTCCCAGAAATATTTTGATTTGACTATTGCTTGGTATTCGTAATCTTGAAAAAGTTCAGGTAGTTTGAATTGAAAAACGCCATCTTCTATAGGAGTTGCATAAAATTCTAATTTAAGTGAATCCCTTTTTTTTGTTGAGACTTGAGAAGGAATGAGTTGAAGTTTTAATGTGTCAGGTACAATAGGATAGGCTTGAATAAAGACTTCTGTTGTTTCACCGCCAATGATATGAATATCTCCCGACATAGATAAAAGATTAAAAGGTTTCGGTGCGGGAAAGGTTTTTTTTATATTTATTAATCGTGTAAATGCATTGGAGGTTGATTCATAATTGAAAAAAAAGATGATACTTGTGGCAATCCAAATTGATAATAAAACTATTTTAAGTTTGAGTTTGGTTGTCTCTTTTTCTAATAATGAAATATCAAATAATTTTAATTTTTTGTAAATATCATCAATATATGATCTTGAAAGTTGCTCAGATTCACTTTTTTCATTGCTAGTTTCTAGCTGTAAAGCATTCAATACTAAATCGTTTTTTTTATAAGAAATCTTTTTTCCTATTTTCAATGCTAGGCTTTCTATTTTATATTTTTTTATTTTATTTCCTTTAGCATGATTTGAGTAGACAATCCAAAAAGTTATCATTCCTACTAGGTTAATAATGATAATTAAGAAGAAAGATTGTTTATAATGAGGAGGGAAATAGAAAATTATTTCAAGTTGCAAAGCACATATTATGAGAAAGCTATTTAGAATAATCAGGTAAAGAAAATAATTATAAAGAGATTCTTTTAATAAATAATCTCGTGTTTTCTGGATGTATTTTTTTATCATTTTTACTGTGTTAATGAATAAAAAATTATGTTAACACCCATTTTTAAAGCAGATTCACGAATTTCCAAAGGATCTTGATGCACACTCTGATCTTCCCATCCATCGCCAAGATCAGATTCATATGTGTATAGTACGATCATTTTTTTATTTTCGAATAATGCTAATGCCTGAGGTGGTTTACTATCATGTTCGTGTACCTTTGGTAGCCCATTAGGAAAGCTATAAAAACTATTAAAGATAGGATGATCATTTGGTAATTCGACAAACTCTTTATTAGGGAAAACACGTTTCATTTCTCTTCTAAACGAAATATCCATTCCATAATTATCGTCTGCATGTAAAAATCCATTATTCATTAAAATTGTTCGAAGAGAAATTATTTCCTCATCGGTAAATCTAATATTTCCATGCCCTGTCATATAGATAAATGGGAATTGATTTGCATTTTCATCGGTTAGTTTAATTCTCACCTCAGTTGGGATTACTGAAATTGCAGTATTCGACTCAAGATATTTTAACAAGTTTGGTAAGCTACTTGGATTACTATACCAATCACCACCACCACCATAATGCAATCTGGCTATTGAGAAAGTTTGTGCATTTAAAATGCATAATAGTGTAATTATTTTATAAATTATTTTTATCATTAAGTTACAATGTAATAAATATAAATTTAGTTCTAAGAAATAAGTCAGGAAAGTTAGTCAGTTTTAATTAGTCTCTTATTGTAAAAAATAATATGATATCAAAAGTTTATTGATCTATGTATTTATTAAATAGGAAAAACTGTATAGTTATTTTTCTTTTTGTCTCAATTTTATATGCACAAATTGAAGATAAAAAGCCAAAGACTTATTTATTTGGGTTAATCAAATTTGATACTGAATCAGAATATGAAGATGGGTATTGGATTAATAAATGGTTTTATGCTAGGGAATTTGCATCGCCAATAAATATTATACCTTTAGAATTTAGATATGGGATTGGAGTAAATGGAAAATCAACTGGTAGCGCATCGAATCTAAATAATGAATCTTTTAAAGATGATCCTAAAAAAATATCATATGAATCTGATGTGACACCTATCAGTCAAGGTATAAAAAATATTTGGGGCCCATCTATAGAAATAGATATAGGGTTAATTAATATTCCACATTATATAGTTGGTACAAGTTGGTTGAATGTAATGACCGGAATATCTTATCGAACGAGCACGCTCTATTTACCTGCAGAGGTTCCATTTGATGAATGGGGGACAACGAATATTAGTTGGGGTGATACATCTTATTTTTCACCAAAATTAAATGAATATCTTGCGACTACTCACTTTCAATACCAACCCTTTAATAATTGGTATCTTAATTTTCGTTATTCATATGGACTTGCTTCGGCACGTTTTTATTCAGTAGATAAAGAGTCTTGGGAAAAAAGTCCTACTGGAACGGGTACTGCAGCTGCGGGAGCAGCAGGTATAAGATTTATTATTGATCCAGGCAAGAGTAATAGATTCACTGTTGGATTGGATTTTAGGTATTCGTATACAAAGATCCACACTATAGATGATCCATTTGAACTGACTCCTATAACACGGTTTGATTTATCAAATTATGGAATTTATTTTACATTGTCAGCATTTTACGGTGGTGAAAAGACTAGTGGGGATAAAGCAAAAGAGATTTATTTTAGGAAGGATTATATAGAAGCATTAAGTATTTTCAAAAATTTTATGATAGAATACCCTTCACATGCTAATCGTCATCGTGCTCAAAAATATATTGAAGATTGTGAATATAAAATTCCCTATCAATTAATGGAGCAAGGTCTAATACTTGAGCGAAAAGGAAAAACCCAAAAAGCACTGACTACATATAGGTATGCACTAACAAAAGTAAAAAATGACTCAATTATTTTTGATTTGCTTACAGGGCGTATTGATCAAATTGCGCTTCTTTGGATGATTGAGGCAGAAAAATTATTAAAAGAGGAAAAGTATATAAGAGCTTATAATTTAGTAAAGCTTGTTTCAGAATTTTCAGATCAAGGTAAAAAAGAGATAAAAAGATTTAAATCTTGGGTTGTGCTTGGAGAAGGGAAAAAATATCAGGATCTAGGGTTTATTGGCAAGGCAATGGAAAAATATTCTGAAGCATTAGAAATGAATGCTGATCTTATTTACGAAATTAAATCACTGCAATATAAGGCGGGAATTCAGATGGCTAAATTAGCTACCGAAGCTGATGAGTTTGAAGAAATCCAATTAGCTATATATTCTCTCGAATATGCCAGAGAGCTTTCTGGTGGAATTGGAAAGAGGAATGAGGAATTATTAATTGATCTTAAAGATAAACTTCAGTCTTTTGATGATTATAAATCTAGAAAAATTATTGATTATAAAATGAATTTGGGTAGAATTGAGAAGGCTTCATCTAATGCAAAGAAATTAACCATTGGGCAGACCCTACCTGAGGTTGAATCACTTTTAGGATACCCACATGATAAAATTATTTCTAAAAATGGTGAAGATCCTGAAGAACAGTTATGGATATATTTTTTGAAGGGTGGTTCTTTATATCTATCATTCTACAAGTATCAATTGTTTAAAATTGAAAAATTATAATTTCTAATATTCTGTTCTATTTAAACAAATAAATACCAAGTATTTTCGTAACTGTGAAATTAATTATTAAAATAACTTTTATAATATTTTTTGTTAACATCCTTATTTCTCAATCAGATGAACGTGATTATGAGGAAGAATTACGATATCAAAATGAAGCAATTAACTCGCTTAAAACAGAGATTAAACAACTCAGATCAAAAATAAAAAGTGCAGAGTCGCGTGAGCGGTCTGCATCTAGTCGTATATTATCTTTAGATGAAGAAATCTCCCTTACAGCGAAACTTATACGTTCTTTAAAAAATGAAGAAGAAAAAACAAGAAAAAAGATAATTCAGTTAAAAACAGATATTCTCAAGAACGAAAATGAATTGGATGCATTGCGCTCTAGGTATAAAAAACGAGTTGTAAATTCTTATCTTAAGGGTCAGTTAACTGACCTAGAGAGAGTCTTTTCTTCAACCACTTGGCGGCAAGCAATGTACCGAACTAAATATCTAAAAATTATATCAGATATTGAAAAAAAGATAGTAAATCAAATTGAAAAACTTTTGATTCAAATTGGTAAACAAAAGTTAGAGCTTGAAGCTGTACTTAGACAAAACCTCAAGTTAGCAAGAGATAAAGAACAACAAATAAACTCCTTTCGAAATATGCGAATTGATAGAGAAAAGGAGCTCAATAGTATTCGAAATGATAAAAAAGCTTTAGCTAACTATATTGGTGAAAAAGAAGCTGGCGTTCAGCAACTTGAAAATATAATAAAAAAAGTATTGGAAGATAAAGCTCGTTTTGAACGAGAACTTCGAATTAGAAAACAACAAGAAGCTCTTAGGACAAAAAGTTTTAAAGCGCTTAAGGGCCAACTTCCTTGGCCTGCAGAAGGTAGAATAATAGCTAGATTTGGCAGGCAATGGAATTCTAAACTTAAAACTACAACAGAAAACCCTGGAGTCGATATTAAGGGGCAGCCAGGATCGGCAATTAGAAGTATTTTAGGTGGGATTGTAACAACAATAACATATATCAGAGGATATGGTACAACATTAATTATTGACCATGGTGGAGGATTTTATACTGTATATAGTCATGTAACTAATATTCAAACGGCTGTAGATAGTCAAGTTAGAAATGGTGATGTTATTGCATACATGGGGGATTCTGGGTCTATAAATGGATCAAAACTCCATTTCGAGATCTGGGGTAAAGGACAAAAACTTGATCCTGAAAAATGGCTGATCAAGAAATAATATCTGGCTCTATTACTTCTGCACAAAGTGATGTCTGGCAGAAGATTAAAAAAATTGCAATTTCTGATAAAGTAGCTAATGCGTATATTTTTTCAGGACCACAAGGTGCAGGTAAAGAGGCTATTGCAATAAAATTTGCACAATTGTTGAATTGTGAATCTATAAAACAAGAGTTCTGTGGGAATTGCTCTTCATGTAATAGGTGTGAAAAACTTGAACATGAAAATATAAAGTTTATTTTTCCATTGCCAACTTCTCCAAAAAATAAGAAAGACAGTTTTTCATCAACGAGTGATAAAAATTTGGATTTTGTAAAGGATGCCTTTGCTAAAAAATCCGTGAATTTGTTTCACAAGATTAGAATCCCAAAGGCAAACCGAATTCTTATCCAATCAATTCGTGAAATAAGAAGATCTCTTTATTTAAAAAGTGATTCAAATGGTAAAAAAGTAGTAATTATATTTGATGCACATCTATTATCAGCAGGTCAAGGTGAAACTGCTAATGCTTTTTTAAAATTATTAGAAGAACCACCTCCCCAGACTACATTTATTTTAATTACAGACCATCTAGATCTTCTTTTACAGACCATAATTTCTCGTTGTCAAAGAATTGGATTTCCAAGATTAAATGACGAATATGTAAGACTGTGGTTTAAGGAAAAAATAGTTAATACTGATGACATTGATTTACTTGTAGCGCTAAGTAGAGGTAATTTACAAAGTGCACAATTTTTTGTAAAACAAACTGTTGAAAATCTTACTGCAATAATATCAGATTTAGTTCATAAAACCACTGAAAAAGAAGCAGAGAATTGGCAATCTTTTATTAGTGAATATTCGAAGATTGCGAGTCAAGAAAGAAGTAAATTTAAATATCATTTTATGCTATTAAAAATATGGTTTAAGAGCACTAACCTTTTGAAAAATAATATTGATAATCCTCTGCAAAATACAAAATTAAAAAACACCATGGACAAGTTTTTATCTAAACATCCGCAGTCTGATTTGAGAAAAATAGTTTTAGAACTAGAGAAAGCTGAAGCCTCAATTTCATTAAACCTATATATGCCATTAGTATTGTTAAACTTGTTAATAAATATCCAGAAAATTTTAAGATGAAAAAACCAAGTTTTTATATAACAACGCCAATATACTATGTAAATGACAAGCCACACATTGGTACTGCTTATACCACCATTCTTGCAGACGTATTAGCCCGTTTTAAACGTGATTCATCACATAATACATTTTTTCTTACTGGCTTGGACGAACACGGACAAAAAGTTCAGGAAGCTGCAGATCTGAAAAATATTTCTCCTCAAAAACACTGTGATGAAATGGCTCCACGGTTTACCGAATTATGGAAAAGGTTACATATATCGAATGATGATTTTATTCGTACAACTGAAGAGAGGCATAAAAAGATAGTACAGTTGATATTGCAGCGTGTTATGGATAATGGAGATATTTACAAAGCAGAATATGAAGGCCTGTATTCTGTTTCAGAGGAAAGATTTATAACAGAAAAAGAGGCCGAGAGTGGACAATTCAGAGATATAAAAAAATTGAAAGAAGAAAATTATTTTTTTAAAATGAGTGGATATCAACAAAAATTGATTGATCATATTAAATCAAACCCCAAATTCATTCAACCTGATCACAGGAAAAATGAAATTCTAGGTTTTCTTAGAAAACCGCTCAATGACCTATGTATATCAAGGCCTAAATCAAGATTAAGTTGGGGGATTGAACTTCCTTTTGATGATAATTATGTGACCTATGTATGGTTTGATGCACTTATTAATTATATTACAGCAATTGGTTTTGATCAGTCTGATGAAAAATTTGCAAGATGGTGGCCGGCATCTTATCACCTAATAGGGAAAGACATATTAACAACTCACGCTGTATATTGGCCGACAATGCTCTTTTCTGCTGGTATCCCCTTGCCACTGTCAATTTTTGCACATGGTTGGTGGCTTATGGGAGATTCAAAGATTAGTAAATCACTTGGGAATGTTATTAATCCAATCGAACTGATAGATGCTTACGGAGTAGACCCCGTAAGATATTATCTTATGAGAGAAATGGTTTTAGGACATGATTCTAATTTTACGATGGAATCTTTCATTCAACGCTACAACAGTGACTTGGCAAATGATTTTGGGAATCTACTTAGCAGGGTAACAACGTTGATAAAGAAAAATTACGGCGGCATTATACCAGAGCCAGGAGAACTAAATGATCTTGATCTAGTCATAAAAGAAAAAGGAATTGCTCTCTCCAAATTAGTTCACGGGCTAGTAGATGAAATGCGGTTGAATGATGCAATTGAAGAGATAATGCAATTCATTAGGATGGTTAATAAGTATATGGAAGAGAATGCACCTTGGAAGCTAGTCAAAGAAGATAAAGTTGCAGCTGGAAAGATCCTATACGTAGCTGGCGAAGCGCTTAGATTGGGGGCCGTACTATTATCTCCCATAATGCCAAATCGTACACGACTATTGTTTGACACTCTAAATGTTAATAGCTATAGCTATTCTTGGGGAGAACTTAAACCTGGGGAAAAATTAAAAAATCATGAGCCACTTTTTCCAAGGATAAAATAGGTTTTTAATTAAAGAAATATTTTTTTAGTATCTTTAAATAATTTAATTAAATCACAACCTAAACGTTTTTTATTGAATATTTTAAATTAGTTTTAAAACTTTTATAAAAGTATATAGTTGCACCAAGCGAAATAAAAGAATAAACCAATAGTAGATTGCCATAGTTAGCATTTAAACCGAACCACATAAAGTTTTGTTTAAATAGCAATAGTGATAGTGCAATCACTTTAATGAATTCAGTAGTTATCGATAGCTTTTTTCTATCTAAAGCAGATGTAAATGAAAAAACGTGAAAAATAATAAAGCCTCCGTAAATATAATTCAATTCGGGTTTTTGTAGGTGAATTACTGTGAAAAAGTGAAACATTAGTACTAGTGCAACTTTTAATTGGATGAAAGACCAGATGATAAAAAGAAGGGATGCTTCTGTTTGATATTTAATTTGTTCGCGAGGTTTTTTAATTGAATCTAATGGAAATTGCAGTTCAACATCTTTTGGCCTCCAGCCTGTTGGCATAAACCATATACGCAGTTTATCCCAAAGTTTCTTCGTATGGTATGCATCTTGTATCAATTGCCACAGATGTTTATAATTTATTATAACAGGGTTCCATGTTTTTGAAGGTCTTAATATTCCAAAAACGGGTTTCACTCTATTTAATTCTGGTTGAAAGGTCCCGAATAATTTGTCCCAAATAATAAAAATCTGACCATAATTTTTATCAATATATTCATTATTAATAGCGTGGTGGACTCTGTGGTGAGATGGGGTTACGATAATATTTTCTAGCCAGCCCATCTTGTTTATTAATTTTGTATGATACCAAAATTGCATGAAAAGATGTAAGGGTCCTAGGAAAGCAAATATTTTTGCAGGAACACCAAATAATGCTGCGGGAATCATTAATATTGCTCCAAAATGAACAGTTTCTGATATAGATTGTCGGAGTGCGCAAGATAGATTAAACTCTTCACTACTGTGATGTATAACATGGCGATTCCAAAATATGTTTACTCTATGATTCAATCGATGCAGCCAGTAGCCACTAAAGTCTTGCACCAAAATTGCCAGAGGAATCGAAATCCATAATGTATCTATTTTGAAGACTGTAAGGTGCTCTAAAAGAAATGAGTAACTGATAATGACAATACCAAATTTCATACCATCCTTGGTTATATTGGTAATGCCAGAGCTCAAACTTGAAATAATATCTGTCGCACGATTTATTTTTATTCCGGCATAAATTGATACAACATGTTCAATTATTATAAGAATTGAAAATATAGGAATAGCTATAAATAGGGCCTGGATGAAAAAACTCATAATAATATTTTTTTTAAGGTAGAGGGCCAATTCGAAAATTAAACCGAATTTCTTGACCAAAATCTGGTTCAAAATTATGTAAGGTATCACCTTCTAAATTGGTGAATACTATTTTACCATCAATTCCTATTTTTTCAGGAGAGTTTCTATTCCACCAGTGTAATGATACTCCATCCTCCTTCATGTCATTAAACAAAAATTGGTAATTACCGGTTTTTAATTTTATAATATATTCATAGTCATAAGAATCTAGAAACTTTTCATCCGAGTATAGAACATAACCGTTATGATCAGATATAGTAAAAGAATTTTCTCTAGCTCGATTTAGATTGTTTGTTTCTAACTTAATTATAAATTCTTCAGGTAGAAGTTTGGGTATAGGAACTCGTACAGTCATTTTATTGTTAGTAATATTTTGATCATTTGTATTGTTGGGCTTATCAAGATGAACGAAAAAATCCTGATTTTTTTTTATGCCATTCCAGTCAGGCTTTGGTAGTGCAATGGAAATCTGTTCAAGAAAATTGAGGTTACCTATCCATTTATACAAAGTTCCCCCCCCATTTTTTAAGCCATAATGAATGTTTAGAGTTCGCAGAGTAAACTTCCCATTATTTCTAATAATTATTTTTGCATGGGTTAAGTCTGGGTTTGAACGACTATATTTCTTTTTTTCTGATGGTGTAATAATATCCACTAATTCTACTTCTGTTTGAAAATTTGGTTCACTATAGGAGAATAATTGATGACTCATGTAAAAAAAGCCATTTTTTTCTCCATTATCAGAATACGGCTCTATTCCATAATCTAGCAAGATTCTTTCTCCAGGTATAACGTAAGGAGTCAGTTCAAAGTCATACTCATCCACTTTAGTTCCAGGACACCAGCCTGCACGGTCAAAGGGCCATGTTCCTCCCTGAGGGAAAAGTGGGTTATTCCCACAATCTTTCCAAACGTTCCATCGAAATATTTCCCAATTATCCATATAGTAAGTGTGGGTTTTACTGTCCCACTCACAGCAATTATTTGGACCTTCATGCCCGTGTCCTGATATGACTGCCTTTATTTTAAATCCTTGAGCATTTTTTAATAAATTTATTGTTTTTTGTTTCAATTTTATATCATCAGAAATTTCATAGTATTTATATTCTCCGTAGGGATATATATTCTCTACCTTTAAAACATCTCTGGTTGGAGTACCTTTTATGAAAAAAAATTTTAGATCTAATAATTCTTGATTATTGCCTACTGTTACTTTTTTAGTTCCTCTTAAAAGAGGGGCATAATCCGTTATATCATAAGACCACTCCCAACCAGATGTCCCTCCTAGTTTTAGTTGTTTTCCATAGGGAGTAACAAAACTGCCAATGCTAAAGATTTCTAACGCAGAATCTTTGGGTACTGATATTTGAGTATTCCATATGTAATCCCACTCACCACATGGATAAGAATCACCATTGGTAGCTGAATCACATTTGAGAGTATGCAACATAATGATTTTTGCCCAAGGTCCTTCTGAGTCTGGGAAATTGACATTAACATTGTATTGTGCATTCCAACCAACAGGACTAGGTGTATTCCAGTTGATTGGGTGAATAACAAGAGTATCGCCTTTTTCTAATGATGAACAATAAATAAGGTGATGTAATACTATAAAAATCGTTAAAATATTTAGTTTCATAATCGTGTTAATGAAAAATTCAAATTACTTTTGCATATCATTTTACAATAAGAATCAAAAAAATGCTAACTGATACTCATTGCCATCTCTTTTATGATGAGCTAAAAAATAATCTAAACGAAGTCCTCGAAAGAGCAAGGAATCTAGGAGTTAGTAAATTTATTTGTGTTGGAACCAACCTATTGGATTCCAAAGAATGTTTATCTTTAAGTATGGAGCATAAAGATATCTTTTCATCTGCCGGAATTCATCCTCATGATTCTAAAGACGCTCCAGATGATTTTGTTGAACAGATTTATAATTTGATGAGTAATGATAATATGGTCGCAGTGGGAGAAATGGGGTTAGATTATTTTAGAAATTTGTCAGATCCAAATATTCAAAAAAATGTATTTAGAGCACAAATGAGAATTGCACAGACTTTGAATAAACCTGTTATTCTGCATAATCGAAATGCTGATGATGATATGGTTTCAATTTTAAGTGAATTTCCTAAAGTAAGAGGCATTGCTCACTGTTTTTCAAGTACTCTAGAAGTAGCAAAAAAATTTATTAGTCTTGGGTATTATATCTCTTTTTCTGGGAATCTCACATTTAAAAACAGTCATTTACCAATTATAGCTAAAGAAATTCCTTTAGAACGTTTACTAGTTGAAACCGATTGTCCATATCTAAGTCCAGATCCATATAGAGGTAAAACAAATGAGCCTGGTCGTGTTCTTGTCATTGCTGAAAAATTAGCTACTATACACAATATAACTTTAAATAAAATGGCAGAAATAACCTCATCTAACGCAGCAGAAATTTTTGGATTGTAACTTCAATGTGTTCAAAAAACATTAATCATCCTTTTAGAAAAAAATGGGGTCAAAATTTTCTTATAGATACAAATCTCTTAGATAAAATAGCAAGGACAATCAAACCAGAATCTTCTGATTTTTTCCTAGAAATTGGTCCTGGGGATGGAGCTTTAACTGAAAGAATTTTCCCACATGTCTGTGCTATGGTAGCTATTGAGATTGATCCACTACTAGTAAAAAAATTGAAAAATAAACCTATCTTTAATGGAATGAATATTATACAAGGTGATATTCTTTTAGAGGATATAAAAAACATGTCCATAAATACCCCTGTTAGAGTGATTGGAAATATTCCATATAATATTACTACACCGATTATATTCTGGTTACTAGAGCAATTAGATTATTGGCATGATGCATATATCATGATGCAAAAAGAAGTTGCAGATCGGCTTAGTGCAAATGTTAATACAAAAGCATATGGTAGATTGACTGTTGTGGTTGGAGCATATTTAAATATCGAAAATTGTTTTACCATTAAACCAGACGTATTTATTCCAAAGCCTCAAGTAGAATCTGCTATAGTAAGGTTGACAAAAAGAGAATCACCACTTATTGATGATGATAAATATTTAAAATTCAATAAGCTAGTCAGTGCTGCATTCTCTCAAAGAAGAAAAATGCTTCGAAATACTTTAAAGGGATGGGAAATCGCTAATGACTTGAAAGATCAAATTGATTTTAGCCGTCGTCCTGAAACCCTTACTATTGATGAATTTGCTTCAATGGTTTAGTTCTTGGAAGTATCTTGCTAAAAGAGTAAAATCGCCGGCTTTCCTTAAGCAAAGTTATTTTAAATAATACCACAAACTACACTCTGGAGGTGATTAAAGTGGTTGAAGTCCAAGTTAAGGAAAAAGAATCGTTTGAAAGAGCCCTACGTCGATTTAAAAAGATGTGGGAAAGAGCTGGAGTTCTAAGAGAGATTAGAAGTAGAGCTTTCTACGAAAAACCCAGCGATACCAAACGGGAAGCAAAAAAGAAAACTGTTAGGCGTGTTAAACGACTTGCTAGGATTGAGGCGCTGCGAAATAATCCGCGTGCTAATAGACATCGTCGAAAAAGACGTCGTAGATAAGGAATATTAGGTTCATAGAGAAAGCTCTAAAATATTAGGGCTTTCTCATTTATTATCCCTCCTTTAAGATTATCAATAAAAAAGCAAACTATTAAATTATCCATATGTTAATTCGCAGTATTTCAGGAGTCCGGGGTCTTTACAAATCATATTTGACACCCGAAATATCAATTTCTTATGCAAGAGCACTGCATAAATATTTACCTGAAGGTGTAATTATGTCGGGGCGTGATAGTAGACCGTCTGGAGAACTTTTAATAGATACAATGAACCAGGAATTAGCGCGATTGGGTAGAACTGTTATTGATTGTGGCATAGTTCCTACACCAACTGTACAGTTTATGGTGCATAATACAGAAGCTGTTGGTGGGTATATTGTTACGGCAAGCCATAACCCGATTGAATGGAATGGATTAAAGTTTTTAAGGTCTGATAGTACATTTTTTCATGCTGAGGATTGTGAAAAGCTTTTTAGGATTGTTGATGCAAATAAAGATCTAGAGGATAGTAGAAATCCTGGAATGATTTGGCAAGAAAAGAATGCAATACAAAAACATATTATATCTTGTGTAAGTATAGAGTGCATAGATTTAAACAGAATACAAAGAAAAAATTTTAAGATAGTAATTGATGCTGTTAACGGAGCAGGATCTAATGCATTGCCAGCTTTATTAGAATCTCTAGGTTGTGAAGTTATAGAAATAAATTGTGAGCCAAACGGGAATTTTACTAGAGGGACTGAGCCATTACCTGAACATTTAAAAGAACTTTCTAAAGTAGTTATTGCCAATGGTGCAGATGCAGGTTTTGCAGTTGACCCTGATGCAGATAGATTGGCTGTTGTAAATGAAAAGGGAATACCACTTGGTGAGGAATATACACTTGTAATCGCTGCAGATGGATATTTGATAGAGACTGGAAGAAAAGAGAATTTTGTTGTAAATCTCTCTACTTCTATTGCAATTGATAAGCTAGCTGAAACTTACAATAGTCATGTAACACGATCTGCTGTAGGTGAGATAAACGTTGTTAATAAGATGAATGAGGTTAATTCTGCATTTGGAGGAGAAGGCAATGGTGGTGTTATTTTAAGAGAATGCCATCTTGGTAGAGACTCCCTGGTGGGTGCAGCAATGGTATTGAATCGGATGTCAATTTCTGATTCCTCTATTAGTGAGATCCATTCATCTTTGCCAAGATTTGAAATTGTAAAAGATAAAATTGATATTGAAGGCATTGATATTGAGGTTGTAATTGAAAGAGTTAATTCATTATTTGATGATGCAACTATAGATAAGATTGATGGAATCAAATTTACTTGGGATGATCGCTGGGTTCACTTGAGAAAATCAAATACTGAGCCAATTATACGAATATATGCAGAAGCTCCAGATCAAAATCAAGCACTAGTACTTATTGATCAAATAAAAAAGACACTATGAAAAACCTATCTAATTTGATCGATCATACCAATCTTAAACAAGACACAACTAAGTCTGAGATAATAGAGTTGTGTGAGCAAGCAATCAACTTTGGTTTTGCAGCAGTATGTATAAACCCAGTGCATGTTCCACTGGCGTCTTCAATTTTGAAAGATGAAACCCAAAAAACATGTACGGTGATTGGTTTTCCTTTGGGCGCAGATTCTATTGAGATGAAATTTGCAGAAGCCCGATTTCTTGTACATCAAGGAGCTGAAGAGTTGGATATGGTAATGAATGTAGGTGCTTTTAAAGACAGAGAAATAGAACTGATTCATGAAGAAATAGGCCGGGTTGTGGATGCTAGTGATGGCCGATGTGTAAAAGTAATTATTGAAACCTGTCTTTTAACGAAAAAAGAAAAGATTCTAGCATCTAATATCGTAAAAAATAGCGATGCAGAATTTATAAAGACATGTACAGGATTTTCTAATGGAGGTGCTACTATAGATGATGTCAAATTAATTCGGAAAACAGTAGGTTTAGATATGGGTGTAAAGGCAAGTGGAGGTATAAAAACACTTGATGATCTCCAAGTTATGGTGAGTGCAGGAGCAGATCGAATTGGAACAAGCAATGGCATAGAGATAGTCTCATGAATGAAGCTATCACTATAAAACGAGGAACTGAGTTAGAGTTAGATATAGAGTCTCTAGCATATGGAGGCATGGGTCTTGCACGTCTGGAAAATTTTGTCATTTTTGTAAAGTATGCCATCCCAGGACAAAGAGTTTTAGCAAGAATTTATAAAAAACGGAAGGGTTTTGCTGAGGCGCAGGTATTAAACATATTGGTTGAATCTCCCAATGCCATAGATGTCCGGTGTAAGCATTACTGGATATGCAGTAAAATTCAAAGTTTATCCTACGATCAACAAATCCAAGAGAAATCAGCACAGGTTGAAGATGCTTTTATTAGACTAGGTGGTTTTTCAGATTTCAAATTGGATAAAGTAAAAAAAGCAGATTTCATTTATCATTATAGAAACAAAATGGAGTTTACTTTTTCTCCTAATCGTTGGGTTCTCGAATCGGAGCCAGAGGGTGTAGATAAGTCTTTTGCTCTTGGGCTTCATATACCTGGGCGTTTTGATAAGATACTAAACATAAATAATTGTCACATTCAGCCTGAAATTGGGAATAAAATTCTTGAAGTTGTAAGAGAGGTCTGTCTAGGTAATTCAGAATTAAGGCCATACGATCCTAGATCTCACATAGGATTTTTACGTTTTTTGATGCTTCGATTTGGAGTAAACACTGGAGATTTAATGGTTAATGTCGTCACATCATATCATGACATAGATAAACTCTCACTGTTGACTGATAAACTTTTAGATAAATTCCCAGAGATTACATCGCTTGTTAACAATGTAAATACTCGTAAGGCAGATGTAGCTTTTGGAGAATATGAAACGCTATTATATGGTAAACCATTTATTCAAGAAAGGATAAGTAATCTCACTTTTGAGATATCTGCAAATTCCTTTTTTCAGACCAATACAACGCAAGGTGAAGTACTTTATAATGAAGTAGAGAATATCCTCGGGCTAAAAGGGGATGAGATTATCTATGACCTTTACTGTGGTACAGGAACAATTGGATTATATTTATCAGAGAAAGTAAAGGAAGTCTTTGGTTTTGAAGTGATTCGTTCTGCGCTTGATGATGCTGAGAAAAATGCGGATCGCAATCAAATTTCAAATGTACATTTTCTGAAAGCAAATTTGGACACCTTTTTTAAATCAGGCCAACTTCCAAATCGGATACCAAAGCCAGATGTCATAGTTATTGACCCGCCTCGAGCAGGTATGCATCAGGATATGGTGAATTATTTACCTAAACTAAAAGCAAATAAAATTGCCTATGTGTCTTGCAATCCAACTACGCAGGCCAGAGATGCTAGAATTTTGAATGACTATGGTTATAAGATAATGAGCTCTACAATGGTAGATATGTTTCCACATACTCCACACATAGAAACGGTTATATTATTTTCTAAGTAAGGCCTTAGAAAAACGAGATCTGGGAATCTCAACATCAAATTCAATTTCATCTATGATCCATTCAGTCCCTTTACTATTCCTCTTTAGTTCATCCTTATAAATAAACCGGGATGGGAACCATCGCCCCTTCACCTTTTTAATACCATCCATGGTGGATGTTTTTAAGAGTTTACCACTTTTGGCATAGAGTTCTTCCTTCGTGGGTAATAAGTATTCTTTATCAATCCAGGCACGGCGCTTGGGGTAAGACAACCCTTTGACTTTTGCTTCCAGTAACATAATCCAATGGTCCCGTCCATCGACCTCTACTGATCCATCCAGTGTGGCTTCGTATAGTTCAACGAGTGGACGATCCTCCATTATATCATTATAGGACATGTCTGAGCCCATAACTGATTGCCTAAGCATATGGCCCGAAATCTGAATCACCCGATCTGTCTGTGGCGAATAGGTCCAGAGTTTATCACCTAACTTGAGCATTTTTGTTCCTTTTTCTCGGGGCGGAGAAAGATATTCTGTAAACGCTAGATCAATACCAATCACCCAATTCTTGGATTCAATGGTACG
>TARA_B100001113_G_scaffold352887_1_pt1 | contig 19011 bp, 16 predicted proteins | sample TARA_B100001113 | Tara Oceans TARA_B100001113 (sample SAMEA2622402) | marine metagenome | biome: marine biome (ENVO:00000447); feature: deep chlorophyll maximum layer (ENVO:xxxxxxxx); material: "saline water (ENVO:00002010), including plankton (ENVO:xxxxxxxx)" | depth 50 m | reverse complement strand
GCGACCATTAGTTGCCGCAACTCTTGGGACTGGTAGACGCGAGTTTGACTGTATGCAAGCTCGACAAGTTTGGGATCGTTAATCATCGTTTGAACCTCAGCGGGAGGCTTTAGAGCCAACTGGTCCCTTGTCAAATCGTAGTGAACTCTTACTTTTGTAAAAAGTGCTTGTTGGACACGCTCTTTGTACGTAGAGGGGTCTAATTTGGAAGGTCTTTCTTTGAAACGCGTCAAATCGAATACGTGCCTCCAGTTTTCTTTTTGTGGAACAATCATCATCGATACAAGAAGTAGAAGACCCACATTTAGTACAACCAACCATTTCAAGAACGGGTTTGATGTCAAAAGAACCACAGTCCCCATTGACTCCACGAAAGGAGCAGAAAGCCGTCCAGTCGAGTGACGACTTTCATCGAACACGATCTGATACTCGGATTTATCGTCCCTAAAGCTGGACGATAATTCTGGGTTTCGATGTTCCATCATATCGAATATTAGGGTTTGGAAATAGGCTGAATTACCGCCCCATTGTCCTTCGGGAATCACGTCAAGCCAACAAGAATTGACCGTATCGCAACTTTCCCTTATCCCTTGTGTTTGCGCTTGTTCGAGGTCCCACAGCATATTCGAGAATGCTTCATCATCAGCAACAAACGTGATGCTACCGGTCACATCCACTTCAGCTACCTCGGTAGTACCGACAAAGCCTCCCTGACTCTCTTGAGGTCTATCGTAGGCTTTTACAGGATAATCCGCTCTGATTATGAGTGATAGGTCGCCGGGAGCGGGATTCCTGTAGTCTCCCGCATCGCCAGTTCCAGCCACATCGATGAAAGCCCCTGAGGAGGCTCTTGCAAGAATCTTTACTGTTCGATGATTAGGGTCTGCACGATCTTCCTCAGTCGGTTCAAACTTCAAACCGGTGGGAGATCTGAACATCAGTGGAAGTCTGCAGTTAGACATCAGATTGTTCCTGATCTGATCCTCCGTGCAAACCTGGCTCAGATATGCTGGTTGCATTGTGCGAACATCTTGTTCAACTGCAGCAGCCGACCAAACGTTCCTCCATGATGGGTCATAGGGTTCACCTTCCTCATTGTAGATTAGGAAATGTTGATTTTCATCATGCAAAGGATCGTCAAAGAACGTGACACCGAACAGCCCTGCTAATTCGTTTGCATGCGAGTTTTCAGACGCAACTATCACCTTTCCTCCAGATTTTGTCACGAAGTCATATATCGCTCGAGCTTCAGTTTGGTCTATCGGCTTCTCCGGACCTACGACAACCAGCATACTTCTGTGAGGGTCTCTCCAGTCGTTGACCAACATAGGGGTAGAAATGGTGTTGGCCACGTCATACCCGTAGTTTGTATCGCCATTATTCCCAGGTATATCTTCCATGAGGGTATCGCGCATACTTGAAAGCTGAGCGAATTTTTCTGCATCTGTGTCTCCCCCCTCAACATATGCAGAGTAGTATGTTTCATTGGAGAGTACGAAGAACATTGGAAGAATCAGTAGAAGGACTGCAGTAATAGCAAGAGACCAGATTACGATTTTATTGAATCGCTCTGCATCATCACTCGTATTTGCCATGCCGAACTTCCTCTTTTCCCGCCCGGCACAGTCGCCGACAGGCTCTTTGCGGGCTTCGCGAGGTGTTATAGGTTGCTGAAACTGGTTTGCAACAGACAACCTGACAATGTTGGTATTATCGTCGCATTCTCGCTGTTATTATAGCAGCAGAAATCATCACAATTATGCTCGAGATGGCCCCTAATGCTGGCAAACCCGTCGTTACAACTTCCACTGTTCCACCGCCATCATCCCCTTTTTCGCCATCATCATTGTCTCTATCGTTGGTGGCGGCTTGAACCTCTATCCTAGTATCGTCGCTCGATGACTGAGAACCTCCCGATCCTTGAGAAACTGCTTGAACTTCTACATCGCAATACTTTGAAGGGTGGCTTAGTGCGGCTTCAAACACCACATTTGCACTGATCGACCCGCCCACTGCAACTTCCCTGTTGGTGAGTTCTGAAATCTGATTCCCAACGGTTATGAGCGTGCAATCGACTGAAACTTCGACTTCAGATGCCCTGTCTGCTATGTTACCATTGTTCGAGAGAGTCATGCGTAGTATGGTGTCAGCCCCAGCATTAATCGGGCCAAGAGGATCGTCTATTTCGATGGAAAGCATGTGTATTGCCGGAATTTCGATAGCCACATCATCAGAATTTGTATCGCCGGGAAGAGCAACAGGTATCCCTTGTCTAGCAGTAACGGTAGCAGTAACTTGGAAGTCTTCAGTCGTCCCAGCAGGGTGATCCATGACGTCAACACCGCTGATCACCCCGTCGACAGTCACATTTTGACCCGGGCCTACGGTAACATCTGCAGGACATGCAACTTGGGATTCGAATGGTCCTGTACATTCCAAGGACACTTCTATGCTAGTTAGGCCATCATTTTGGATTAATATCGGGACAATCGCCCCCCCACCATTAGATAACACGATTTTCTGTATCTCGCCATCTTCGTCGGCGATTGTTGCCGACCAACCAGTGACGCCGTCCTGAGAAGCTACTATTATAGCTGAGTTAGAAACGATCAATGAGGCTATAATCACGCCGATGTAACGCGCTTTGCCGCTTCCTCCATCGCTCTCTTTGCGAGAACAGATGCCATTTTCTTTCGATAAGACGGAGGGAACCACGTATTCAGAACGGGTCGTACCGTTCTCTTGAGTTCTGCCCCCAGACGTTTGGCTTCCAAGCCCCATTCAGCACCCATATCGATTGAATCAACCAGGTCTTTGTGGCTCCGGGGGATACTCTCAAATCCAGTACTCGCCATGTTCAGTCCGGATATCTTGCCTTTCTTGTCTATGTGAACGGCGAATGCAACCCCTCCCTCTGGAAAGTCCCATGCATCTCTCTGCCTCAATTTCTGATATGAGCCAACCATCGACGACGACGACTCTGGTAGCTCAACATGAGTTACAATCTCTCCATTTCTCAGAACATTTCGTGTTATGCCGTCTAGTTGGAAGAATTTTTCCAAGGGCATTTCTCTCCGTCCTGAATTGGAAGCAAGATGCACTACCGCACCTAAACAAATCAACGCTGGAGCAAGGTCACCTTGGTAGGTGGCCACGCAGAGTTCATTTTGATTTGGTATCACCCTGCAGTCAGCACCAGTACCCTCGTCACATTTGTGGCAGTAATCTATCGAGCGACGCCAAGTCTCACTTTGGTTGAGCCAAAAACAACGGGTATCGAGGCATAGATTGCCTCCAAGGGTCCCAGAACGGCGTATCATAATGCTCGCAACACTAGCTGCCGCTTCGGAAATGAGTGGATGAACTTCCTCAGACTCAACGATATCCTGCAGTCTTGCCATTGCGCCTATCCTGTACATAGAAACCCCGCGTATCTCTTCAACTGCTGCCAGTGAGATGACATCAGATTTTGGATTAATGCCCCATTTGTAATTCGGAATTAAATCAGTACCTCCCGAAATCCAATCAAATTCAACCTCCCTATCGGTCAGTTTTCTTGCAGTTTCAACTGCTTCGTCTAGTGTATTTGGGGTGTGAACATTGAATGCAGGCGTCCTCATTCTACCTCACCTCTGTGACGGCGCTCGGTGTGTAGCCATGCACTTCCTGCCAACCCGGGTTCTTCGAGGTATTCTTCATCAGGCAATACTTGGACATGCCAATCCGGATCTAATTCCTCGGGGGGTGTTTCTGGGTCATTACCAAACAGCGCCCCATTGTGGTAATCACCAATTTCTGATTCTAAGCGGCGCATCTTGTCCCTAATACTGTGTTGTGCCCCCCTCTCCTTCAGGGTTTTAGAGAGAGAAGTCAGAACAAGTCTCGGCGAGGGCAGATCTAGCGGACTTTCAAATCCTCCTTTTCTGCAAGTAGATTCCACAGCGCGATATATCTTGTCAGGGGTCATGGGCAATTCCTGTATTCTTACTCCAATGGCATCATACACAGCGTTGCATACCGCTGGGAGTATAGGTAACAGGGGCCCCTCTCCTGCCTCCTTGGCTCCGAAGGGACCCTCCGGATCGTTAGACTCCACGATTATGGGGACGACCTCAGGCATTTCGTGAACCGTCGGTATCTTGTAACCGAGGAGATCAGGGTTCAGAAGATTACCTGTCCTGCCGTAACGCATCTCTTCTGAGATTACTTGGCCAAGTCCCATGTGACAAGAACCGATAATCTGCCCTTCAACTGAGAGGGGGTTGAGCGCCTTTCCACAATCGTGGGCTGCCCAAACTTTCTCCACTTTTATTTTGCCAGTTTCGACATCTACATCCACCTCAGCCACATATGCAGAAAATGAGTAGGCAGGTGCAAGACCCGCTGCTGCGCCTTTGTGCATCTTGCCCATGGGGGGGGTTCTGTACGAACCCGACGCAAGAAGCGCACCGCGATCTTCTTGTGCCTTGTGAAGAGCTTCAAGGTAAGAAACCCCATTCGACGGGTCGTCTTTGCTGTAGACTCGCCTGTCTCCGATTAGAATTCTCTTTTCATCAACCCCCGTTATTTCTGATGCCGCTGATATCAACTCAGAACGAATCTGCATGGCTGCAGATACTGCAGCATTAGCATTCATGAATGTAACACGGCTGGAATATGACCCAAGATCGACGGGGGAAGTGTCCGACTCCCTTGATCTTATCCTTATCATGTCCATTGGTAAACCTAGGACCTCAGCCACAGCCTGTGCGACAACCGTGTCAGAGCCCTGACCGATATCGGCTGCACCTGTGTGGATCGTTACACCTCCGTCCATATCGATTTTTAGATGTACTGTGGCGTGAGGGAATTTGTTAGGATCCCAGTGGATTGGGAGGCCACTTCCTGAGATGAAAAAGCCACATCCTACGCCTATGCCCTTTCCGAGAGGCATATTCCTGAATTTTTCATCCCATCCTGATTCTGCCCGGACCCTCTCGAGACACTCCCTCATTCCCATTGAAGTTATTCGGAAACCAGTTATGGTTGCTGAATGGGGGGGAAGTAAATTTGCAAGTCTCAAATCTATCGGGTCCACCCCAAGCTTTTCAGAAATATCGTCAATACCTACCTCCACAGCACATCTGGAATTAACGGCCCCATGGCCTCGCATCGCCCCACTTGCTGGTTTGTTTGTCCAAACTCTGGCGCCTGTGTAATGAAATGCTCCAATTTCATAGGGGGCAGTGTGGAGTACACCATTGTAGTATGTGGTCACATGGCCAAAAGAAGCAAATCCGCCCCCATCAATCAGTGCATCAGTCTCTATCCCACTTAAACGACCTTCGTCATCGGCATGAATGGCCATGGTAATTTTTGATGGATGCCTCCCTCGATTGGTCCAGAATACCTCCTCTCGATCAAAAGTTATCCTAACAGGACGACCGGTCTTTCTGGCCAGAATGGCCGCACACATTTCATGTGGAAAAGGGTCTGATTTACCGCCAAAACCTCCTCCTACAAACGTTCTGTAGACGTTAATTTGGTGCATCGGTATCTCAAGTACGTCCGCTAACGCACGATGCACATAGTGGGGAACTTGTTGCGGGGTGTAGAGGGTCAGTCGCCCACGAGGGTCCCAGTGCGCGACAACCGCATGCGGCTCGGTAAATCCATGATTAACTCCTTTGAAAGTCCAGGAACTCTCATGGGATGCGATTGAATCTTCAATATTTTGAACTCTACCGAATCGTTGAAACACCCGTTTTTGCACGTTTGATTCACCAATGTGGTACCGACCCCTGTCGTGAATCGGATTTTCTGAATCCTTCAAACCATCCTTTATGTCGAAAATGGGTTCAAGATCTTCGTATTCGATCCGGATGGAATTTGCGGCTAGACGTGCGGTATCTTCGTCTTCGGCAGCTACACAAGCAACGATATCACCAATGTGACGAACTTTCTCGACGGCCATTGCATGCTCATCTTTCGTGACTGGCAGAACTCCGAAAGCATGGGGCGCATCCTCTCCGGTTGCAATTCCAAGAACCCCAGGAAGAGATTCAGCCTCGCTAGCATCTATTGACAATACCCTTGCGTAATGTCGATCGGTTCGGACAAGCCGTCCGATTATTTCGCCGGGAAGGCGGATATCATCCCCATATAGTGCTTGACCAGTCACTTTCCATTTACTATCTATCAATGGGGTGGGCTTTCCAATCACTCTGCCAGTTATGAGGTCGTCATGTCGATGGGGGCCCCATGGCTGGGGGAGATCGCCCCCCTGACTTTCGGGTATTGTATCAGATTCCCTCTCTCGTGAGATTGACGAGGAACCACCTGAACCCGGGCGGGTAAAGTCAAGTTTCCCGGGTTGTTGCCTGTAACCGACCATCTCCTTCTTGTCTGAAGCCACACGAATCAGCCTCCATATCCCGGATGTGGGTTACTTGCTGGGCGAGTGGTCGAAACTAACCTTTCTTCAGATGTGATGATATCAGAGGCTTCCATAATCGAATCTACAATTTGCTGATATCCCGTGCACCGGCAGAGATTTCCTTCTATGGCGTCCTGAGCCTCCTTTCTCGTTGGGGACGGATTCGATTCCAACAATGCAGCGCAGACAACCAAAAAGCCCGGGGTACAGAACCCGCATTGACTTCCACCACATTCTGAAAACATGGTTTGTATGGGGTGAAGGTGATGGCCATCTGCGAGCCCCTCTACAGTTGTGATTTCACAACCTTCCGTCTCTACGGCAAGAGTCATGCAAGATAACTTGGGCTTTCCATCTATCAAAACCGAGCAGCATCCACATGTTCCCATGTCGCACCCTCTCTTCGCCCCTAGTGCTCCCACATTGTCCCTCAAAACATCAAGGAGAATATCGTGATCCCTGATGATTATTTGACGACTCTTTCCATTGACAGAAGCCGACCACACCCTAGTGGAAACCCCATTTTCGACAGGAAGGGGGTGAGCGGCCATGCAGCCACTCGGAGCCGATGGTGTAAGAGAGTTAGGGCTATTCACCCAAGGTCATCTGCCACCTTTCCCATGATTACGTTCTCAATTAGCTTTAGGTGCCCCCCCATGGTAGACCTCGCCATCCCCATTTTTTCTGCAAGATCTTTCACGCTCACCTTTTTATTTTCTGAATAGTATCCTTCCCTAATCGCGCATTGAAGGACCTCTATTTGGCGTTCAGTGAGCAGGTCCTTCCATAATCTCGGACCATCGGACTTGACTGGTTGAATGCTTATTGAGTCCCACGGCATCATGAATTTCAATAATTCAATCAATCTCTTCATAGAATCGGAATGCCCAGTAAAGTTGAGCTCAAGACCCTCTGAATCGAGACCGTATGGTGGATGGAGATGGATTTTTTCAAGATCCAGCACCATCATCGGCAGGGTATGTGTTAGGTTCACTGAGGCCAAAAAAGTCCCCCTGTCTTTATCTGCCTCATGTACTTCAATAAGATCGAATGTAGAGATTTGCATCACATCATCCAAAACTCCAGAATGTGGCTTGATTTCTGCTAAATGTTCAATACCGTCCGCACCCAGTTTCAGATGAGCAAGAATCTCATAACTCTCAACTTTGTCCATCAACTGTTTGAATTCCTCGATACCTTCGAGTCCAGTCCTCTCCCATCGAAGTCTGACTCTCCTCATATGATTCCATACCCATTCACAGATATGAAACTATTAGTTGAACGACTAACACCTTATGTCGAACAAGGAACGTTTCAAAGCCTGATAAAGATTCAGATATCAGATCTCATGATTTGGATTATCTCGCTGCATACTGAAAAAGCAATTTCTTCCACAGTTACTGCATCGATTGGCACTCCTATTGGACATCGGACTTCGTTTATCTTCTGTGTTGGGGCCCCCGAGGATTTAGCAGACTTCACAAATGCCCTCCATTTTGTTTTGGAGCCAATGCAGCCTATTCTAGGCATTTTCTCGCCTCCCATGTTTAGAAAGCCGAGAAGTAGTTGCTCATCTATAGACCAGTCGTGCCCTAGGAGAAGTATGTCCGAGAATCTTTTCAATGATAACGGATTTTCAGACTCCAAAAATTTCTCCGCCTTGAGAAAAATAAGTTCCTCTGCACTTGGGAATTTAACTTCGGTGACAAATTCCTCCCTCTCATCAAATACGCTGTAACTCCATCCGAGGAGGCTACATGCTTCGCTTATTGCTTGTGCAACATGGCCTCCCCCCATCAGTAGAAGGTGCGGCCTGGGCTCCAACTTCTCGAACGCCACAATTACCCTGCCCCCACATAGGCTGTTGAGGTTAGTGGTAGAAGCATCTTCATTTTTCTTTGAAAGAACAAATGTCTCTATCCCTCCTTTTCCTCCCCCCAGCATCTCTCTTAGACGGGCCTCGACCTTCATTTCAAGTCCTGCGCCGCCTACTGTGCCGTGAGTCAACCCGGTCGAGGATATCGCCATCCTTGCACCCACCTTGGCAGGAACGCTGCCATCAGACTCCACGATAGAGGCCATAGCGACGCTTTCCAACGCCTTGAGTCGCCCCAAAGACCAGTCGAGTGTCCTTGCTCCCATGATGTTACGAAAGCCCCATTGTCTTTTTTCGTTGCGGAAATGGGGGGCCCTTGAATTGGGAACAAATAAGACCACAATGCTTCTGACAGCGACGTGAATCAGGCCTTGGATATCGTACTTACTGCTATGCGAGATGCATTTCTCGCCGTCACTGTATTCGTTGCCGCGATGGTGCTCCTATTCAGCTGGCTGCAGTACCTGACTGCTGGAAGATTCGTCGATTGGATAAGATCAAGCCGACAATGGCAGCCCTTCATTGGAGCTTTGATGGGTCTCACTCCGGGCTGTGGCGGCGCCATCATAATGATGCCAATGTATGCAAGGGGATATGTCACATACGGCACTGTCCTATCTACCTTGATCGCCACTCTTGGCGATTCTGCCTTCGTTCTCTTCGGTGCAACAATACAAGACCCATCACTACTAGAACCGGTCCTTGCAGTCCATCTGATTTCCTTTGCTGCCGGTGTACTATGGGGATATGGTGCTGATTACCTTGAGATAACGCCTTCTAGACCATTAGGGCGCCTCAGTTTCCGAAGTGCCAATGAAACCAAAGAAACGGAAAATCAGGTGGAACCCATCAATGATGGCCACGATATAATATCCAGCTTCCCTCGTGAAGAACCAGGGAGCCTATCCTATCGCATTGTACACAGCGGATACAGGATCTGGTGGGCAGTCACATCCATTGGGCTAGTGCTCGGCATTATGCTAATTTTCTGGTTCGCTGAAGATCCAAACTATTCGCCAGAGATTGCATGGGACATAACGACAAGAGATGGGCTACTGACATGGGTTGGCATAATTGGTACTTCTCTTTCGGTTATTCTCTATGCAGCTTCCAAGAGCTTTCTTGCAGATGATACAGAAGCAACAATCGGGGACAAGTTGAATTCTCTTGATGAAACTCTTACTCATGCTGCTTCTGAGACAGCATTCGTGACTTTCTGGGTCCTATTTGCGTATCTTGCATTTGAGGCCGCTATGTCTCTTGGTGGTGCATCCGAGTCAGACTTAGCTTCAAATGGCGATGGCGCGGTGGCGATTGTCGTCGCAGCTTCCATAGGCCTGATACCCGGTTGCGGGCCTCAGATAATCGCTATTACGGCATATATAGAAGGAATCATTTCATTTCCTGCATTAGTGGCAAATGCGATATCACAGGACGGCGACGCTTTGTTTCCTCTCTTAGTGCGTCATAGAGCAGCATCCCTGTGGGCCACAGTACATACCCTGTTGCCCGGATTGGCCGCTGGTCTGATACTGTTATGGACTGGAGTCGACTTTCCACGATGATTCTATTTCAGACCATTTGGATTTGAGTAATTGAACATCGGCTTCAGTATCTATATTGAGACTTGCATGAGGATCCTCTACTTCGAACCTCATCGGAGTGCATAGACTTCTGAGGGGTGTATCCGGCAGTGCATGCCTAACTGCATCTATGGCTGCATCATCGAGAAGTATAGGGTGGCCCCCCCTATCACCATTCGATGGGCAAGTACAGACTTCTGAGCCAATTAGGCGTCTGAGAGTTCTCGATGAGAATCCAGGTCGATCTACAGGTGCCACTATCGCCCGCTTTGGCCATCCAAGTGCGAAAAGACCGCGTTTTATCGATCCTGTTCTGCCGTTATCAGGATTAGGATTAATACAATTAATGGCACCATAGAGTGGAACCTCATTTTCACTCCACCGTTTAGAGCTAACGACGCAGACTCTAAGTCCATGATCCACCATCATCTGAGCCATCGCCGAAACTAGTGGCCTACCCCCAACTTCAATCAAAGCTTTGTCTCTGCCAAGCCTTCGACTGAAGCCCGCTGCTAAGATTATACAACAATTTTCTAAGGATTTATTCAGTTTATCACGACCCCAAGAAGAGGCGAATTATGTATGCTGCATATCCAATGAGCATGAAACCCCCGAGAGGCCGTGAGAGACCCTTACCGATGATTATTGAGCATGCTACAAGTCCCGAGCTGGCTACAAGTATCCATATGTCAAAATGGACGAATGAACTGGCAATTTCAATACCGCCCCCAGCTATCGAACCTATGCTGAGCACTGCCATCACGTTTGCGACGTTCGATCCCAGAATATTGCCTACAGCCACACCTTGTACACCACGTAATGATGCGGTTATCGTGACCACAAGTTCGGGTAAAGAGGTTCCAAATGCGACCAGGGTGAGCCCGATTACAGTCTCAGGAACACCCAATGACAAGGCGACGCCCTCTCCTCCTTCCAGCAGGAAGTCAGACCCATATTTCACTAAAACCAGGCCACCGATAAATGCAACAAAAGCATAGCCTACGCCACCGGGAATCCACGACTCTGCCTCATCGACAGAACCCTCTTCCCTTGTCTTCAAGATGTATGCAAAATAGGCACACATCGAAAATAACGACATCACTCCTAGCCACACAGTGAACTCACCCAGCAGAGCCGATCCAAGGATTACTCCGGTCGCAACTAGTAGCATCATTGAGTCTTCTCGAAGATTTTTGTCAGATTTGGATGTCGCTCCAAGGATGATTGCTATGGATAAAACGAGCATCACGTTAGCGATATTCGATCCGATAACTCCTCCAACGGCTAAATCAACAGACTCTTCTGTACCTCGACTAAGCGCATTCAAAACGACCCCGAGTTCAGGAAGACTCGTTCCGATCGCAACTAATGTGAAACCCACCAGGAACGAAGGTAAACCAAAATGATCCGCTATTTTCATAGATCCTTGGACTACGGATTCCCCTCCAAATACCAAGATCACGAGGCCAATACAAAGGAGGGCCCCGTCGGGAAGTCCTCCTATCATGCTCCCTCCAAGAAGATCATGGGCATATATGAAACGGATGAATCTTGACTTGGCAATTCAAACCATTCTTCGAATATGCTTCGCAACTAAGTTGGAATCTGGAAGTGTGTAATCCTCGAGGGGAGGTGAAAATGGTACAGGGGTATCCAGAGCTCCGATGACCACTGGAGGACCCTCCAGGGACCAAAAAGAGCCTTCAAGTATGGAAGAGCAAACTGTGTGCCCAAAACCACCAGTCCACTGAGCCTCTTGGAGGATGATCATTCGGCCAGTTCGATTAACCGAATCAATACACGTGGCCGAGTCAAGAGGGTGAAGAGTTCTAAGATCAATTACTTCTACTTCTATGCCCTCTTTAGCAACCATCTTCGAAGCACTCATCGCAACATGCACCATCGCGCCCCAAGTCACTATTGTTAGGTCCCTTCCAGAGCGAGTTACACGTGCTTTACCTATCGACGTTGAGCCCGTTTTTATCCGCCTTTCAGCAATCGATGTGTCCACTGATTGGCTTATACGGTCTCCCCACCCTGTCAAACCGCCCCTTAATCCGTAAAGGCCTATGTGCTCAAGGAGTATAAATGGGTCATTGGTAGCAAATCCTTCCAACAGAAGGTCATAGGCATCTTGGGGATTCGATGGGAAGCCAATCAAGAGTCCCGGATCGTTTAGTAACCAAGATTCAATCATATTCGCATGGAATGGGCCACTCCTTGTTTTCCCGCCGAGAGGTATCCTAATTGTAATTGGTACATCGGCCCCCCATCTCCACCGGAGTTGTGCTGCATTATTCACTAAAGCATTCATTGCTAATGCGGCGAATCCCCCAAACTGTATTTCTGCTATCGGGCGTAATCCCCCCAACGCCGCACCTGTGGCGCTGTTGATGATGATGGATTCCGAGAGAGGCATGTCGAGTAACTTATCGTTGTGCCCTTTTGCTTTGAGAGCCAGATTAAGTCCGAATGCCCCAGCAACCTCCATGTCCTCCCCCATGAATATTGAGAGACCATCAGATTTTTCTGCGATATCCACCATGGCGCTCTGTATTGCTTTACTGAATGTCCATGCATTTGACGCGTCACTGAATTCCATTGGAGTAAGTATTGGAGAAGCAGGTCTTTTCGATCCATTCTCTAGAATCTCTAATTGTTCCATGTGAGTCCTTGCATCACTTATCTCAGTAACCCCTTTTGTGACTGATTCAGGATCAGGCCAAGGCATTGCCTCTACTTCAGTACGAGCATTCTCGCAGAGATCAGATTCTTCTTGATAAATCGCTTTAATTTGTTTAGCGCCAACCCCCATCTTCCTGATTAAAACCTCGTGATTTGAAATTGGCTCCTTCTCAGCCCAGTAATTCAGTAAGTCACGATCAACATATCCCGGGGGATTACCGCTTTCAGCTCCCAGATACAGGTCATCATGATGATGCGCGTGTCCACATCCTCTCATGGTCTCGACATGGATTATTGACCCCCCTCCTCCAGATGTCGCAAGCTCACGTGCGACAGCAACAGACGAGTAGTATGCAGATGGATCCGACCCGTCTATCGTCCATGATGGCAAACCCACGGCAACGCCCTTGTCTCCGAACGTCTCTGCTCCAGATTGACGCCCTGAGAATGTATCAAGCGCGATTTGATTATTTTGAATAACATAACAAATTGGAAGACCTCTGACTCCGGCCAGATTTATCGCCTCCCAGAACTCACCATTGCTGCTACACCCTTCCCCCACAGGGGCCAAATGAAATCGCCTTTTGCGCAATCGTTTGGATGCAAGGGCTATTCCGGTAATCGTTGCACTTGCAATGGGTAAAGGAGCAGTAGGTGGAAGCACTCCTTTACTCCAATCCCCAATGTGAAGGTCCCTGCCCCCGCTTCCAATGTGTCCGCCATTCATTTTAGATTCTGATTTACCCATTTGGGCAGCCATTATTGACACGGGCGTCTGGCCGAGTGCCAAAGCTAGTCCGAGATCCCTAATCATAGGAGCAGCAAAATCTGTGCCTATCTCAATAGCAGTCCCACAGGCAGCAACTGCTTCCTGCCAAGTCGATCTGAACCCCTTCCCCCCAAATTTCTCACCATTTGGGGTTTTCACACCTTCTACGAACAAGTCTTTCAGATGCCCATCGAGAATCTTCGTTCTAATCATCCAGCGATGCCATTGAAGCCGCTGCTCAAGAGTTACCGATGCAGAATAAGCCAACCTTCTCAAGGCTAATCGAATATCCAGTATGAATCTAGATCTACGTCTTGATAGATATGTTCTGCCATCTCTGCGGGGTATAACCTCCATTTCCAGAACACCCTCGACTTCAAGACCGTGCAGACGTTCGTCAAAGGCTTCATAAAAACACTTCAAAATCGTATCTGACCAGTTGTGGAAATCATCTCCGTCCATCGATTTTGTTGGTAAATTAGAATCCAAGACGGATGCAACCATGTTGAGATGTCCTTCCCATCTTTCAGTAACGAATCTTAGGATTTCAGATCGAATAACTTCCCTCGTCAGCGGCTTTGAAAACTCCAATGCAGCCTCCGGACGCCAATTCACACCCCAAATCAAGGGCAAATCAGACTGCTCCTCCATAACCTCTCCTACTGCACCTTTCAATGCATTATTCCTGCTACCAGCCTCTCTAAACAGAGCATCTTCGTCAGCTTCATGTCGTATCCATACCCTTGCATCGGAGGTTCTCCCCTGTCCGCTGCCCGAACGTTCGATGAGCACTCTAGTTCGCTCTGAACATTTTGAACATCGCCTATCCAGTGCTTTGAGCTCCCTTTTCGAAGAAAACCATGGCTGATGATGCATGCATGCGGGACATCTCCATATCCCTGAAGATAGTGTGCTCATGATGGTTTCAAGACGATAGGGTACATCATATATTCTATTTAATTATTTTTAAATAAACATAAAAAATTTTTTTTTAGCATCATAATTATACATAAAAAAAACAATGATATAGACTAATAATTACATAATAAATATAAAATAAAAATATTATTTTTACATAAATATTAATAATATTTTATATTTCTTTAACATGAAATAAATAAGTGCTAATATCGTGGAACATTTTGATCCACATCTCTGGACCAGAGGTCAATTCCCCCCACTAGATTTGACACTCTTGACTCGAATGCTGGTAAACCCCCAAGATATCTGACTACGGTTGCCGACCTAACCCCAGAGTGACAGTAAACGATAATCGGTACATGTAGCGGCAATTCATCGATTCTGCTGGGTATATTGAAGTGTTCAATTCTAAGATTCGTACCCTCAATTGTAGCTATTGCCTCTTCATCGCTCCTCCTCACATCAAGAAGGAACAACTCAGTGCCATCATCAATCATCGATTTTAATTTAGTAGGGTGAGTGGACCGTGAAATCGGATTACTGGAACCTATGTGTGCGACCTCTTTTGCTTCTTGTTCCTTTGGCACACCAATTTTCAAAATTCTAGTTTTCATGGTCATCGCATCCAGAATCAACAACCGACCTGAAAGCGTCTCACCAATTTTCAACAGGATCTTGATGGCCTCTGCTGCCTGAATTGAACCAAGAATGCCTGTAATTGCCCCAAGAACGCCTGCATCAGCACAACTGGGTGCCAATTCAGGCGGCGGAAAATCTGGAAATAGATCTCTATAGTTTGGGCCATTCTCATAATTGAAAACCGAAATCTGCCCCTCGAACCTAAGAACACTAGCAAAAACCCAGGGAATCCCAAGATTTTTGCAAGCATCATTGATGGAATAACGAGCTTCAAAACTATCGGTCCCATCAATAACTACGTCTGAACCCTTGAGCAAACGCTCGGCGTTTTCTGGAGAAATTCTTTCTTCAATAGGCTGTATGAGGATTTTGCTGTCAAGTGCCTCAAGGCGCCTCTGTGCAGATTTGACTTTGCTTCGCCCTACCTCACTTTCAGAATGTATAACTTGTCTTTGGAGATTGGACTCGTCCACGACATCATCATCTATGATCTTAATCCTACCAATCCCAGCAGCTGCAAGATATAGGAGTGCTGGAGACCCGAGTCCACCAGCTCCAACGATAGTGACGACTGAATTAGCCAGTCTAATTTGTCCTCCCAATCCCACTTCATCCAGTACAATGTGCCTGCTATACCTTTCTAGGCGCTCTTCCTCCACATTTTCACAACCCTGAGGATACCAATCGTAGAGATGAAACAATGAAGCTGAACCTTCCCCATGCGACTGTCATTTTGCGTGATCTAGTAGGAGACAAGTCCACACCAAACAATTTCGCTAACAGTCTTTGAATGAAATTCTGTTGAAGAGCGTTTTCAGGTTTTTCTATGCCTAAAAACCACCTTTCCAAATCTGTGAGGATGCAATATCCGTCACGAGTAAACCAAAGAATTTCAGTTATGGCATAGATGATAATCACTGCCCATAAGATCGAATCCCAGGGGGAAAGCCAACCCACTGCAACAAGAAAGGTCACAGCCAAATGTGTCAAGTAGAGGCAATAGGCTGCTGCCCTGTTGAGAAAAGCAACGTCTTCTTGCTTTTGAAAAAAAACGCCCTGTTCCATGGTAATGCCTCAATGCTGTGATTCCAGCCACCTTTCTGCATCAATGGCCGCCTGACACCCCATCCCCGCAGCAGTTATTGCCTGCCGGTATCTTGTATCCACAACATCTCCCGCAGCAAAAATACCGGGGATGCTAGTCATCGTGTGTTCTGAATGTATGATATACCCTTCTTCATCTGTATCCACTTGGCCAGATAAAAATTCAGTTATTGGCCTGTGTCCTATTGCTATGAAAGCGCCGGCACACTCTATTTCTTCAAGAGAACCATCTCTAGGGTCTTCCAAGACAGCTCCTGTTAGCCCTTTGCCGTCTGAAAGCCACTCTTTCACTTGCCGATGAGATCTTATCTCGATCTTAGGATGATTTTTTGCACGTTCTAGCATTACTTTAGAGGCCCTAAACACATCTCGACGGTGGATTATCGTGACCTTACTTGCGAATCTTGTCAGGAATGTGGCCTCTTCCATGGCAGAGTCGCCGCCACCAACTACGATTACTTCATCGTCCCTGAAGAAGGCACCATCACAGGTTGCACAGGTGGATATGCCCCTGCCCTTCTGCTCCTGTTCTCCCTTTGCACCGAGCCATATAGCTTCAGCACCAGTACAAATAATGACGGTCTCAGCTCTGAATTCTTCTCCTTCGACCCATATCTTGAATGGCCGGGAGGAAAAATCAACCTTCTCAACATTCTTGTCAACCACTTCAAGTCCAAATCTTTCCGCCTGCAAGCGCAAATCAATCATCATCTCTGGTCCACCTATGCCCTGGGGGTATCCAGGAAAATTTTCAATGTCCGATGTTAACATCAACTGTCCCCCCGACATATACCCTGCGAACATCATTGGTTCCATCATCGCTCTAGCCGAGTATAGGCCCGCAGTGTACCCTGCTGGGCCCGATCCGATGATGATGACGTTGTGCACGGTCTGTGACATATACGCTTCTGAATGCTAGGAGTCCCTTCAACATTGACCATGCGGATCGAGCATTAAAGTTGCCCGAAAATTATGCAATCATCGCCTGAATTGCCTTCACGGCTGATCTAGCATGAGGCTCCAGTCGAGATTCAATATGTTCGGGCTCTGCACCCGGCCCGATAATTCCCAAGCCAACCGGTTTATTGTATGAAATCTGGAGATCGACGAGACTCTTGATGACTGCCTGGCCCATTGCAAGCCCATGGCTTGTTTGGCCTTTCTCTATGATGCCAAGACACGCTACGCCTGCAATCTGCTCATTTTCAAGTAAACGGGCTGTGGCCAAGGGTGCTTCCATCGAACCGGGAACCCAAACTAAGTCTGCTATTTCCAACCCACATTCAGATGCTTCCGATTTAGCGTAAGAAATCATTTCTTCAACTTCCTCTTTGTGGAATGAGCCGCATACTAGGGCTATGGATTTCATTCAGATTCCCCCCTTTTGTTCAGAAGTTGGCTCCGATTTTCCGAGCCCTAACAATGGGTTTCCAGCAAGCATCTTCTTGACAGTATCAACAACGGCCTGGGTTGTCGATTCTATTTCTACATTGACAGTAGACCCCACCTCCTTTTCAGCAAGTGTCGTCCGTCGTATTGTTTCCGGAATAATATGGAGATTGAATCCTCCCGATTTGTGGGTCTTACCGACCGTGAGAGAAATCCCATCTATAGCTATGTAACCCTTCTCGAATACATATTCAGAGACCTGAAGGGGCACATGGATTTCGATATCTAGCGTCTTCGACCCACTATTATCCTGTTCTGAAGCATCAATACGGGTTATTTTTCCAACAGCCATTATGTGTCCGGACACAAGATGCCCCCCAACTTCATCACCATATCTTAGAGCACGTTCCATGTTCAACCAGTCACCAGTTTCCCTGTCACAGAGGGTCGTGCGGTTCAGAGTCTCCTGTATGAGGTCGAAGGATACGGAGTCACCATCAATCCCGATGACAGTCAAACAGACACCATCTAATGCAACGCTCGCCCCGATTTCCAGATTTTGTCCATGGTTCGGAGGCAAGTCGACTACCCATCTGGTAAATCCATCTTGTTCCTTCATAGAAACAAGTTCCGCTTTTCCTTCTACAATGCCTGTGAACATTCTCAATCACTCCTCGAACGGGCCGCCATCTTGGTTAGGCCATAGGCTCAAGATTTTAGCGATTATTTTTCTGGTACCATCAAGATCGTCAGAAAGGCCATCTACCCTTATGACCTCTACATTGCCGTAGCCATTCGAATCCAACCCCTCCCGTATTGCATCTATGGAATGTTTCTGATCGTACCCAAGGGCAATAATGTCCGGCGAGATATCGCCCAATATATCGAATATAGGCGTAGAGGGAGGATTCCCCACAATTGCTGAATTTACTGGTTTCAATCCTTCAACCATCCTCTTTCGCAAGTCATGCGAGGTCACCGGCTCATGCTTCCGATTACGAACTGTGTCGTCATGCGCAACTACGACTACGAGATCATCTCCCAGTAGTTTTGCCTGCTCCAAGTAGTGGAGGTGCCCTGCATGTAGCAGATCAAAAACGCCAACAGCCATTATCCGAGTCATTGAATCACGTCCTAATTTCCGAGTCCATGGGCATTGAGTAAATCATCGCCCGTTAGCATGGGTATTGAGTGGCGCTTCGCGTAAATTCGGGCTTCCTCGACAGGTAGTGCCCCATCTCCATCTGGTTGAAGCATCTCAGCACCGATCGTACAAGGTCTCAATCCGGCAAGCCTTGCAATGCTTACAGCCAACTCTGTATGGCCCTGTCGGGATGTCAATCCGCCCGGAGCCTCCCTGCAAACGGGGATGTGGCCGGGTGTCCGAAACTCATTTCCCAGAGCTTCACGAGCGTTTTCAGGGGTTGCATTAGAATGCATCAACTCATCGCACAGTTCTCCAAATCTCCGGGTAGTTAGGGCTCTGTCCCTGTCTGTTATGCCTGTGTAGGTCTCTCTGTGGTTGATTGAGAGTGTGAACGCGGATCGGGTATCATATTGCAGATCGTTGGTCTTGAGCAAATCGAGAACAGGGTGTATGGCAGTCAAAGAGGGATGAACATGTATGTCC
>TARA_B100001113_G_scaffold166668_1_pt1 | contig 19015 bp, 18 predicted proteins | sample TARA_B100001113 | Tara Oceans TARA_B100001113 (sample SAMEA2622402) | marine metagenome | biome: marine biome (ENVO:00000447); feature: deep chlorophyll maximum layer (ENVO:xxxxxxxx); material: "saline water (ENVO:00002010), including plankton (ENVO:xxxxxxxx)" | depth 50 m | reverse complement strand
GATATCATTAATTCCTTTAAACGTTATTTATCATTTTTATAAAACTGATTTTGAAGAAGATAGCACCAATTTAAAAACATTTAGGTGGTTTAATGTCTTTTTTCTTTCACTTTTAGTGTTTAATTACAATTTATTTGCTTACTTTGTCTTTGCATACTTTTTAATATATTTTTATTTTTTTAGAGATATAAAAATTAGTAAAGCTGAAAACAATGTTTTTATCTATTTACCAATTTATTTTTATTTTTTAAGACAGCTTTCATCTATATCTGAATATTTTAATTTTTTATGGTTAAGGATTTCTGGAAGTATGTACAAAAGTATCCCTCGTTTTGTTGATCTTGAATATGCCTTACAGGTAATAAATTGTAACTTTAATAATTGTGAAATTACAAATAACTACGGTCCATTATGGGAAATATTATCAGTAAACATTAATGTTAAATTTTATACAATTTTCGTCGGTATTGTTACAATTCTAGTTTTTCAGTTATTTTATTTCTATAATTCAAGTGATAAGAATATAATTTATTATTTTTTCTTATTCATCTGTCCTCCAATTGTGTTTTCTTTTGAAAGATTAAATATTGATTTAATAATTTCTGTAATGATATTTTTTGCTTTAATGTCTATTGAAAAAAATAAAATATTTTCCTATATTTTAATATCAATTGCAGCATTAATAAAAATTTATCCAATATTTACTTTTATTGGGATAATTATCTATAGCATCAAAAATAAAAATATTAAAGAAGTGTATTATTCAATATTCTTTTTGATAATAAATGTTTTAATTTTTCTTTACTATTTTTTTAAATTTAACTTTATTTCAAGGATTCAAGACCAGTCCGGAATTTCATGGTCTTATGGTGTGATGTCAGACGCAAGCAATATTAATAATTATCTAAATCTTAATAATCAGTTATTAGTGTATGCTTCAATTTTGCTTTTTTGTCTTTTGTCACAAATATATTTATTTAGAAGACAAGATAGGTACCTTAGTTATGGTTCAAAACATTCACTTTATGTTTTTGCTTTTTTAATAACATTTTTAGGAACAGCATTATTTTCAGCTATAGATTTTAGATTAATATTACTTGTAATTCCCGCTTTTTATATCATTCAAGAGGATGACTTTGATTATTTAAAATTAGCAATTTTTTGTTTTCTTTTGACAAGTGTTTCTAGATATTTCAACGGTTTTGAAAATATCTTTTCTAACCTTTTTGATTTCTTATTTTCTTTTGTTCCAATATTTTTTAATTATTTAAGTTTTTATTTTTTAATCAATTATTTTTCTCAATCAATTTTAAGATTTTTATTAAGCAATTATAAGAACAGTTTTAAGAATTTTTAAAATTAAAAAAGTATAAAAGCGTGCTGTATGAAAGTTTCAATTTTCCTTTTAATGAACCTCCACCTTTAGCTTGATTAAATGTTCTATCTAAAAAAAGTGACTCTTTTTCTTCAATAATATAATTATTTTTCTTTCCATTAAAAAGCAAATGTGCATCGATCGAAAAATCATCTGGATAATTGTCAATATTACGAACTAGTTCTCTGGAAAATACTTTAGGTTGTGCATTAATATCATTTACAAAAATACCAGTCAATAAAAATCCAAAAAAAGACATCATATTTGTAAAAAATTTATCAAACTGACCTCTACCAGTTCTTTTTCCTTTGAAAATTAAATTTTTTTTATTTTCACTATTTAGAAATTCATTTATGATATTTGCAACATTATCTGAAGGTATTTGTAAGTCGGCATGTGTCCAAGCTATGAATTCACTATTAGTTTGTTTAATACCTTCTTTAAGTCCATATCCATAGCCTTGATTTTTAGGTATATTTATAAAATTCAGACTTTCTAAATTGTATTTATTTAATTCACTTAAGATTTTTTCTTTTGTATTGTCTGTTGAGCCATTATTTATGAAAAACACTTTGAAATTATTATTTTCTATTGCGATTTCATACCAAGAATTGATAAGAGTTTTAATATTTAAGTCTTCATTGTAACAAGGGATTAAAAGATCAATGTTCATAGCTCTTTTTTAATATACCTCTCATACTCCTCGGGCGTACCAACAACACTGGATTCAACTTCATAATTTAAAAATTTTAAATCTGTCGTAAGGAGATGCTTTGCCAGGACATCTATGTAAAGTTCGTTGTTCACAAATAAATTATTACTTCTCATAAATTTATAACCAATATTAAAGAAGTCTATTTTTTTAAAATAAAAATAACCCAAAATCACTTGAGATATGTTTTTTTCAACTATTATTTTTTCTTTACAATAAATTGAATAATTTTCTTTATCTTTTACAACCCAACCGAAGCTTTCTGGATTTTCTATTTGTGATAAAGATGGAACAGAGGTTATTACAGAAAATTGAGATTTTTCAAGTTTCTGTAAGTCAATTTTTTCATTAAAAATTGCATCACAAGATCCTATAAAACAAGAATCCTCAGCATTTAGTTCTTCTGTTACCAAGAAAGTAGAACTAGCTTGACCGCTAGTTGTTTTTTTTATCTCTAAAACCTCAAGTGGATGAGAAAAATTTTTTTTAAATGAAATAAATTCTAAATTATTTGCAATTTCAGGAGTGACAGTAAAAATCCATTTATCACAATCAGGAAAATTAGACATTGATTCTTCAAACATCATTTTTTCACCAATGGGTAATAACGGTTTTGGAATTTCATAATTTTTATCACTAAATCTTTTTCCTTTTCCAGACATCAATAAAATATTATATTTCATAAATGCCTCCCAATTATTTTTCGTAATTTACCATTTATTATTTCTCCTATAAAAATTGAATTAAATTTTCCTTCTAAATTAATATTTTCATTGATAAATGCTTTTTTTAACTCTTTGTTATTTCTTAATTTAATATTTGTTACGGTTATGTGAGGTATTAATAACTCACCTACGTATGGATAATTAAAATTTTTTAAACTATCAAGATACTTTCTTTCAAGATTTTCAAATTTAAACGGTTTATCAGGCTTGAATTTTTTAATTAGCTCTATTTGTACTTTATTTAATGAAGAATTGTTATCAATTTTATAAGCTAAAGTATCGTATCCAGTTAAGTGATCGTTTTCAAACACTAAGGTTTCTTTTATCTTGAAGTTGTTTATTTTGTTAATCTTTAATTTCTTAAATTCTTCAATAATGAATTGTGGATTATTAAAATATCCATGAAAAAGTGTGCAGTGTGGAGTATCTTCAACAAAATTTTGATTAAGACCAGTTAATTTGAATAATTCTTTCTTTTTGGTAATTAAATCATAAATTTCAGAACTAGGCTCTAAAAAAAACCCCAATCTTTTATCGTTTTTCATACTTAAACTCCTTAAATATAAATCCAAAAATTTCTCTATTAATATTAGGAATATAATTATTGCCAATTTTTATTATTTCAAGTGGTATTGCGTGTGGAATTTGTATTTTAAAATACAATCCTGAAGGAATTCCAAAGAGATTTCCAAGAATTGTTCTTATCGGTCCTTGATGTGTGAATAAAATACTATTTTCTTTTGCTTCTTCTAATAATTCATTTGTTCTTTTCTCAAGATCACCATAACTTTCTCCGTTTGGAAAAGTGAAATCATCTTCTAAATTTACTTTTTCTTTGTAATCCGGAAATTTCTCTATAAATTCTTTAAACATTAATCCATCACAATCCCCATAATTTAATTCCAACAATCTATCATCAATTAATACGTTTTGTTTAAATTCAAACTTTTCAACAGTTTGCAATGCTCTTTTCATAGGAGAGCTATAAATCTTCATTTTATCTAAATCAAAATCTGTAAAATTTTCAAAATCAACTGTTTCGTTTTCATTTATATCTGTATCAAAATATTGTCCGAAAAATCGTCCATCATTAAGCTTGGTTCTCAAATGCCTTACAAGTAAGATTTTTGTTGAATTTTTATACTTTTCTTCAATAGTTTCGTAAAAATCATCAAGAAAGCTTATTAATGTATTTTCATCAAGGTTTGTTTTGTATTCTTTTTCTAATTTATTTCTATATAAGTCATTAAAAAAATTTGAATATTTTAGAAATAAATCTGGTTCAAACTTTTTCCATTTATTTAAAAACTCTTCGCCATCATAGCGTTTATTTAGGCCCTCTAATGCTTTTATATAATTAGTTATTGTGTTTTTTACAATATGAAAACCGTATTCAGTTTTGTGTCGGTCGTCTAGATCAAATGTTTCTTTGCTTTCTTTAATTTTTCCATTTGTATCCTCAACATACTTTCTATAGGATATTTGTTTATTCTTTATGTCATTAATGTAATCGTAAATGCCTCTCCTAGACGATAAGAAATCGTTTAGCATCAACCTTCTTGCAGAAAATATATCTTTCATTGGTTTATTCGTAAATAATTTTGTTCTTTCCCAATCAAAACAAGTAAAGGGTGAATTAATTACATGTTCATAATGCGAAGAAGCATCATAAATCATTAAGTGGAAAACAAGTTGGTCTTTATTATCAAATTTAAGTGGACCAAAAGTATCGTTTATTATTATTTTTTTATTTAATTTGTAATCAGAAAGATTTATTTTTAATAACTTATTCTTTATATAGTCAATTTTTTCAAAAGATAAATTGTCTAAAATAATTACGATATCAATGTCAGATATCTGATCAAATGATTTGTTTTCAATAGAGCCCACTACTGAAGCACTAAGGACATACTTATTTTCTTTTAGAATATTTAAAATATTATCAATTAATTTTTTTTCAAACTTCATTTTTCATGTTCATATTTTTGGGATGTTTGAAAATTAATTATTTGCAATTTAGACTTAGGATTTCCTAAAACTGATGAAGCTGTAACAACTTCAGCAACGTTATATTTTGAAGCAATGTTTGGGGTCATACCCCCATCCAAAGTTATCTTATTTTTTTTATTTTTTGTTAAGTCAATTAATTTTTTAATGATTGGGTCATATTTATCACTAAATTTTTGTCCAGATTCCCCTGCTTTTTCAATACATAATATCATGATGTTGTTGAATTCTTGTATCATATTTTTAAGTTCAGCTTCAGTATTGTCATGTTCTACAACGATTCCAATATTTAATTCTGCAAAATTATTTTTTATCTGTATTGGGTTCTGGCCATCATTTTGATGGAAAAATATTTCTAAATCTCTGTTTTTAACTTTATTTATCCACTCAGAAGGATTTTTTGACATAATGTGTAGTTGAATTTTTTTACCTGGCCATTTTGATGCTATCTCGTCAAGTTTTTCAAGGTCTATTGAAACATTGTCTTTGTTGTATGTTGAATCTATTAAATCCGCTTGAATAAAGTCTGGATAATTGCCGACTAAATTATAAATATCATCAATAATATTAATTTTGTTTAGGTGAATTGCTATTCCAACTTTTTGATAATCTCTAAATGTAATTTTTCTGTGAAGTAAATAGGCAATAAAAAACAGTGCACCTGAAAGCAAAAACCTGTTCTGAAAAAAGTTAATTTGTGTAAAGTTACCAATCGTATACTGAATAAATATTGAAAGCAGTGAAACCAAAACAAAATAGATTATTGAAATTTTAATTCTATTTTTTGGTACTTTGAAATTAAAATTGACATTTAAAAAGTAAGCTATAAGTATTCCAGAGCCTACAGCTAGAAAATTTGCAAGATTAGTATCAATAATATTTTGAAGCAAATTTCTTAAAATTAATTCTGAACTTAGGCTTAAAAACCCAAAAAGAATATAAAGCAAAAGAAATCTGTTTTTATATAAATATATAAAATATCTATTGTCCATAGTATTTGTCTGGACCATGCTTTCTTGAAAAATGTTTATGAGATATATATGATTCTATTTCTTTTGCAGAAGGGTTTATCTGTTGGGTTATAAAGCAAAGTTCTGCAATATATTCAATAATTTCTGCATTTTTAAATGCTTCGTAAATATCTCTACCCCAAGCAAAGACACCATGTCTTATTGAAAGAATTCCCGGAACATCTAAAAAACCTACATCTTCACTTTTTAATTTTTCAATTATTTTTATACCAGTATTTAATTCATAATCATTTACAACCTGCTCTTCTGCAAGCTGATCTGTAACAAAAATACTTGTTTCAGAAAAATCAGAATGAGTCGTTCCAAAGTTTTTTATTTCAACATTAGCTTGAGCAAAAGCTGAAGCATATTTTGAGTGAGTGTGAACAACGCCTCCGACATCATTATTTTCACTGTATAAAATCCTGTGGGTTGGCTCATCAGATGATGGATTAAGACTGCCGTCGATGAGATTTCCACTTAAATCCATTTGTACCATGTCAGAATAATTATGAGCTTCTAGATCTATTCCGCTTGGTTTAATTACAAACGTGTTTTCAAATCGCGAACTTGCATTTCCAAAATTCTGTATAACAAGAGAAGACTTGCTTAATTTGTAATTGATTTCATACACATTCTCTTTTACAACATTGAGATCTTGCATTATTTAATTATAACTATATAAATTTTCAATTAGTTTTATAAAAAACAAACACACAACAAAAACTTTTTAACTTACTTAAAATATTTATATGATGAAATTAATTGCTCATAAAATAAACTCTTCAAAAATTTTACTTGATGTTCCAAAAAGCTACGGTGTCGAAATTGATATTAGAAGCGGGCCAAATCAAAAACTTGTACTTTCACATGACCTAGCCAATTCAGAGAGTGAAGAGCTAGATAGTTATTTGAAACATTATGATCATAAGTTTATCGTGGCAAATATAAAGGAATCTGGGATTGAAGATATAGTGATTAGGAAGTTATCCGAGAAAAATATAGATTTTTTCCTTTTAGATTGCGAGATGCCTTTTGTTTATCTGAATCAAGAAAAGTGTGGAGAAGTTCTTTCTGTAAGATATTCCGAAATAGAAAGTATTGAAACGATTAAATATTTTGCTGGCAAAGTTGGATGGGTGTGGATCGACACATTTAAAAACTTGCCAAAAATGCATGAAGAACTTAAAAATTTTAAAACATGTCTTGTTTCGCCAGATAGGTGGGGAAGGCCAGAAGAAATAACTGAGTATAAAGAATTTTTAAATGATAATAATTTTCAAATTCAAGGAGTGATGGCAGAGTTAAAATACTTGCCTCAGTGGAAATAAGTCTAATTAATTTAATATACTTTACTAAAATGAAATTTAATGTGTGGTTTTATAGGATCTATATCGGATAATAACTTTCAATTAGAAAAATTAATTGAAGTAAATAAACAAATCCAATGCAGAGGGCCTGACCAAACAAAATTAATTGCTGAAAAATCTGATGATTTATTTTCAACTAACATTTCGTTAAATCTTGAATTAGCTTTTAATCGTTTATCAATTATTGATTTATCTGAACGGGCATCTCAACCAATGATTTCGAAAAGTGCAAATACGGGGATTATGTTTAATGGAGAAATTTTTAATCATAGAGAATTAAAAAAAGATCTAGAGCACAAATTTAATTTCAGAACTTCACACTCTGATACGGAAGTACTTTTATTTGGATTGACGCAATATGGAACAAAATTTTTGGAGAGAATTAATGGGCAATTTGCGATTGTTTTTTTTGATTTTAATAAAGAAAAAATATTTTTGATAAGAGATAGATTAGGTCAAAAACCACTTTTTTACACACACAATGCAAAAGAATTAAGTTTTTCCTCAAACCTTGTATCTTTGGCTAAGTTAAGAGATAATCTTGAAGTCGATGAAAGATATTTAAATCAATATTTAGAACTGGGAACAATCCCATCACCAAACACACTTTTTAAAAATATTTATAAAGTTAAACCCGCAGAGGTAATTGAGTTCTCTCTAGAGGATAGAATTCAATTAACTAATAAATCTAATTATTGGGATATAGATGAGTTTATTGATGATAAGAAATTTATTTATGAGGAGTTTGTTTCAATCTTTGATGATGCAGTAAAAATTCGAGAAGAATCAGATGTTCCAATATCCTATTTTCTGTCTGGGGGACTTGACTCAACTTCAATAATTAAAAGTGCAGCAAGTAGTAAATCTGGTAAAAACATTAATACTTTTTCAATAGTCTCTGATGATAATTATTATGACGAGTCAGAGTATTCAAATTTAGTAGCTGAAAAATACTCATCAAATCATTCAAAATTTTCAGTAAATAGTGATATCGATATAGATTTAATTTCAAGTGTTATAAGCGCTTATGATGAATTATATTTTGATCCATCTGTGGTTCCTTCATTTATATTATCAAAAGAAATGTCTAAGAATTTTAAAGTAGCAATTTCTGGTGATGGAGGCGATGAATTATTTGGTGGTTACAAAAGAACATTAAAGATTTTAAATAAACCACCACAATATAAGTCTCTTTTTTCAAATCTTTACAATATTTATCCTTCATTTTTAGGTAGTGGTACAAATTTTAATTCAAATTCTAAAAGCTGGGTTAAAAGGTACTTATCTTTTTACGAGGATAGAAAATTAATGAATATGCTCAACTTAAAAAACGAAATAAAATTTTTTGATATGTATGAAGAAAAAAGCTTAAATTATAAAAATTTACTTAAATTAGATTACAATTTTTATTTATCTGAAATGATGATGTATAAAATTGATAGAGCGTCAATGGCTAATTCACTTGAAATACGTTCCCCCTTTGTAGATAACAGATTAGTTGAATATATATTTTCCCATGATGAATCATATAAAAATGAAAGAACTACAAAACCAATACTTAATAAATACCTAGAAAAAGATTTTGATAAAGAATTTTTGAACAGATCAAAAAAAGGTTTTGTTGTGAATACTTCTGACTGGATTTATAAAAATATTAATCATGTTGATGATATTTTTAAAAATGGAAAAATTGTTTACCAAATTGATAAAAATATTCATAGAAAATTGAATATAAATAAATCAAGAATTAATGGTTTGAGATTATGGAAATTATATTTTTTGGAGAAATATTTCCAAATAAATAATCTTTAAACAGGAGTTATGTCTTTTCTTACGCATTTTGCATAATATTCTTGCTCTTTTCTGTATAAACTTGAGATATTATTTTCCATATTTAATTCATAGAGAGGTTTTTTTATTATTTTAACTTTATATTTTTTCATTATAAGGTCTTTCATAAGCTTATAATCCTGGGCATAATAAAAGTTTTCATTATATCCACCAAGGTTGGTTAGTACACTTTTTTTTATCATAATGGTTCCATGTACAAAGGGATTTTTAGCTTTCATAACTAATTTTGGTGGTAGTAGGTAAGAATAATTTGGAACAACTCTATTTGAATTTTTTATTATTGCTCTTGATGAACAAGCATCAATATCTTGATTTTTAATAAAATTTATTTGATAAGAAAGCCTATTGTTAAAACTTATATCATCCCCATCCTGTCTGGCAATAAAAGCTCCATTTGCTTGAGCAATTAGACGATTAAGTGACTTTGTCAATCCAAGATTTTCTTTGTTTTTAAAGATTTTTACTCTAATGTCTTTTTTAGCATATGAATCAATAATTTTGAATGTTGCATCTGTTGAACAATCATCATTAATCAAAAACTCAAAATTTTTATAATTCTGATTTAATATACTATCAATGGCTTTGCCCACGGTGTTTTCATTATTGTAAACACTCATAAGAACCGAAATATCCATTAAATACAGTTTAAGAATTTCAAATTTAAATGTCACTAAAAGGTTTTATATTTTTTGCGTGTTAGTTCAATATTGAAATGTTTATATAATATGTCAAGATGGATAAAAAACAAAATATACTTTATATATTTGGGAGCGGAAGAAAAGAAAGAATTGCTCAATCCAATATAAACTCTAAAGAGTTTTTTTATGGATATTTTTCATTTGAAGAGGAATTTGGAAAAATTGATATAGTTGAGATGCTTCCTAGTGATACTTTTGTAAAAGGTCTTAGCAAATTTACCGAGATAATAGATAAGGTATTAAGAAAGTTAAGTAATTTACCGTTTTTTTTTCATTTAATTTTTTCATTTGAAAATTTTAAAAAAATTATTAAATCTACCCACATAGTTTCTACAAATGATCGATTAGGTTTATCAATATTGCCAATGTATTTAATATCAAAACTGTTTTCAAGAAAAAAACTTTCTGTAATAGTTATGGGTCTTTTCTCAAAACCAAAAGGAAACCTAATTACAAATATTTTTCAAAAATTGTTTTTAAAAATATTTTTAATTTCATCATCAAGCTTTATTTTTCTGGGCGAAGGTGAATATAGGCACGCAATTAATTTATTTCCTAATTTTAAGAATAAATTCTATTTAGTGCCTTTTGGTATTAATACAAATTTTTGGTTAGATAGGGGCCAAAAAATTTTTCAAGATAGAGACTATATACTATTTGTTGGTAATGATGGTAATAGAGATTTTGATGCATTAGTAAAAATTGTGAATTCAAATAAAGAAATTAATTTTATAGTTGTATCAAGACAACTTACATTAGACGATTTTGAATACAATAATATAACTTTACACTCTGGTGATTGGTTTAATCAGGCAATTACTGATAACGAATTAAAAAATTTGTATAAAAATGCAAAGTTTACAATTATTCCTCTAAAAGAAACTTTACAACCTTCAGGCCAGAGTGTTTGTCTTCAATCAATGTCGGTTGGAACCCCGGTAGTAATTACAAAAACAGATGGTTTTTGGGATCCTGGCAGATTTGAATCAAATGAAAATATTTTATTTTTACAATCAAACAATACAGAAGATTGGAATAGGTTAATAAAAAATTTATATTACAGCAACCAAGAACTTGAAAAAATAAGCAAAAACTCTCAGAATACAATTAAAGATTTTTATGACGAGAAGTTTTTTATTGAAAAATTAAAAAAAATTGTAATTAATTAAGATATTTTTTATTGAGTAATTGATAATAATTATTCGGGTCAGCTTCTATACCTTTTTCATCCCACGGTTTCAACCCGCCAACATAATGAATAATCTTCACTTCTTCAGTGTCAAATCTCTCTTTTAGATTTAAATTCACGATATGATTTAATTCATCTGAAATTTCATAATAATCACCGTTTATAAATGAATTCAAAACATCTTGATCCCAGTAAACAATTTCATTTTCAATTTTTTTAACTTGTTTCTGAAGTTTTTTGGATATATTTTCTTTATTCCATTTCTTTAAATTTATAACCAAAACTCCTGCGTTGAAGTACTTATCATTAATATTTAATCTTTCAAAAATATCTAAACTTTGTTGCTTGGAAAAATAATCAGTTGTTTTTGCTCCAAGTAGCATATCTTTTTCTTTCATATCATTTATAGATTCTTTAATTTTTTCAAAAGGATTGTTTACAATATATGCATCTGCATCTATATAAATTATAAAATTAGATTTTGATCTAACAAGATCACCTATAAAGATTCTATAATAAGTTGCCTCGGACACATGAGCATTTTTTAATCTTGGATAACTTTTGATATTAAATTTAAATTTTATGATATTTAAATCAAGTTCAGGGTAATTTTTGTTAATAACTTTTTTGTATTTATTAAAGGATCTAGGAGACTTATGAATTAAATTTACTTTTAATTTAATTCCATTACTATGTTCGATTAATGAAGAAATAGACAGAAAAGCTTGTTTGTTATATTTTTTATCTATGCAGTAAACAAATTCGAAAAAATCATTCATTTAAAATTTATCTACTCTCTGTAATCATTTTGTATCCAGAAATCTCTTTTATATATATTTCTCTATTTTCTGGATTACATTCTAAATTTAACCAACATTTCCCAAATTCGTTAACTCCATAAGTTTCTTTAGTTGAAAATTCATCTTTTACAGGGCTATATCCCCAATTAGTGTTTTTTTGATATTCAATTACAGGTGCTTCAAGTTTTGTGAATAATAGCGGGTCTTCTATAAATTTATTGAAGCTAAATCCTCTAACGATTAAAAATGGACTCAGAAAAATTAAAATTATTGATAAATAATTTACTACAATATTTTTGTTTAAAATCGGCATTAATTTTCTGTTCATTGTAAAAATAAAAATTAATGGTGTAAAAATACCAAAAAAGTATCTAAAAAGGGGAACAGATATAAAGAATGCCGCAACACTAAATATAAAATAAATCCTTAGGAAAGTTAAGTCACTTAAATTTCTTTTAACTTTTTTTCCAAATATTAAGCATGATATAAAAATTACAATAAATGACCATAAAAAATTTGTAATTATTTGTTCGTTGTAGTTGAGAGTTTTCCAAATATTAAACCAGTCAATAATGTTTGTTCCTAATTCATAAGGTACATAAGTAGATGAGTAGTGTTTATTTGCGTTTGAAACCATAGTGTTGCTGTACCATTCTAAACTCGTCATACATGTGAATTTAACTGGAAATAATAGACACCCAGTAGTAATTGCATTTTTCAGAAGCCAAAATAAAGATAAAAAAGATAAAGTTAAGTTAAATTTTAAAAATTTTCTTGAAATAAAAGTTTTTCTATATTTCAAAATTACATATAAAAGAGGAACAAGGATATGAAAACTTGTTGGCTTGAGCTGTATAAGAAATAAGCCCATATAAATCATTATTTTGTAATAGTTAATGTTGGGAGTTTTTTCGAATATAAAATTAATAATTAATAAATTAAAAATTATTAACAAAATAGCGACTGGTATATCTGGTTTGCCAGCATTTTGTATATTAGGAAACCCATTAGCACCTCCATTTAAACCAAAGTTATCAAGGAACGCAAAGCCAAGTAACACTAAAGAGGAAAATTTAAAGAAATCACTGGTGCTTTTTTTTATTGAGAAATAAGCAAAGTTAAACAAAAGTGTAAAAAATATTAGATTCAAATAATGTAGAAAAATAAAGTTGTTTCCTAACCAAAAATTAAATGATATATATTCATACAATGATTGATTTCCAAGTGGAAAAATAATATTGCTAATACCTAAGACTATTTTTTCGTTTAATATCCAATTTTGATGAAGTAAATGGTAACCTCCTGCGTCGTAATGAAAATTTATTCCATATGAAGAAATTGCAAGTGAAGAGTTTATTAATGTTGTAGATACAAATTGGCTTTCAAAACTAAATCTTTTATAAAGTTGAAATACTAATGAAAATCCAATCAAAATAAAAATAATCAAAATTATTATGTTTCCATTTACAAAAAAATTTAACAAAAAAGAAAGGTTTCCAATAAATAGAAGAGAATATATCGGATAAAAAATAGATATAGGAATATTTGCTATATTTTTTGACTTAAAGATCAAGTCATTTACAGTTTTACCAAAAATAAATAATATCCAATAAAATAAATTAAATATCAATATATTCACACTAATTAATATAATCTTATTAACACTAAAACTTGTTAGTAATGAAAATTAATTATTAAAAATGAAAAGAATAAGCACTCCTGTATATATAATTCACTATTCAAAATTAAAAGACAGAAAGTTATATTTAGATAATTTCTTGGATTCTAACTTCAAAGATTTCAAATTTATAACAGATTTTGATAAGGAAAAATTAGATATAGTGAATGTAAATGAAAGATACATCGAAGATCCTCAAGTTTTTAAAGAAAAAATCTTTGAATTATGGAAATTAGATAATTTAGAATATAGAAAATTATCAGATGCAGAAATATCCTGTTTTTTTAAACATATTCAAGCATTAAGAGAGGTTGCTAATTCGAAAAGTGAATTCTCCTTAATTTTAGAGGATGATGTAATTCCAGTTGAAAAATTTGCCAAAGGATATAATAAAATGATTAATAGTCTAAGCAATTTAAATTGGGACATAGTTTTTATTGGAAGTGGAATTGGAAAAAATTTTATATACAAAAAGATGGGTAAAAAAGTATTATTTTCAAAACCTCAAAAAGTTGAACATCCAGCCAGCAACTGTGCAGATTCCTATATTGTTAAAAAAGATGTTGCAAAAAAATTGCTTTCAAATTTCACAACTTTTCATCTTTCGTATGATTGGGAGCTAGCTTATCAAATGTATAAACTTGAATTAAATGTCTATTGGGCAACAAGACCTTTGTTTAAGCAAGGTTCTAAAACTGGTGATTACGCATCAGCACTGAGGTAAAATGACAAAAAAAATTTTAATGGCAACTTCAAACTTTGAAAATTGGAAGCAGGAATTTTTTATTGAAAATATGTCTCCAAGAAATAAAGAATATGCAAAAATACATAATTTTAAATATCTTGAATATTTGAATGTAAAAGAAAAATATAGAGAACACCCTACATGGTTAAAGTTTAAATTAATAAGGGACCTTATTGAAGAAGGTGAATTAATGGACAATGATTATATCACTCAAATTGATGCTGATATGTGCATAGTAAACAAAGAATTGGATTATATAACAAACAAATCTTTCACATACTCAATTGATTCAGCAAATTCGCACTGTATGGGACACTTTTCTCTAAAAATAAATCCTTGGACACGAAACCTGATTGATTTAATACTTGATGATGATAGGCACAAGAGGTTAAAAAATGATATTACAGAACATGAATATTTTGGTTTTAAAAATAGTTTTGTAATGGATTTTAGAGAGCAAGCTAGTTGGTATTACCTTGCAGGTATAAAAAGACATTCTCAAAAATCATTTTGGGAGTATCCAAATTTTGGCTGGCACTCAAATGTGACGGAATTTACTACTTATTCATTAGAAGAGCTTCATGAGAATGTTGAAATTCTTCCGACAAACTGGAATGTAACAGAAATAAGAGGAGAGTCAGAATGTAAATTTTTAATTAATAAAACAAAATATGAAGATACAGTTATTAGGCACTTTGCGGGAGGGCAGCCATGGAGAAAAGAATGGTTTACCGAAGGCGTACCAAATAGGTTACAGATTCTTGATTACAAACTTTTTATTAAATCATTTATTCCACGGCTAAAACCTAAAACTATAAAAAAAATAAAATCATTTGTTAAAAAGATATTAAATAGATAAGTAAGATTGAATTTCTTTTAAAGAATAATCAGGAGTCTGATGTTTATTGTGAAAGCTTTCCCAGTCGATTATATTTTTAATAATTTCTGGTATTTTAAGTTTTGCAGTCCATAATAAATCTTTTTCTGCTTTTGATGAATTAATTCTTAATTCATCTACTTCTTTGTAGGCGGCATTTTCATTAATTGTTATTTGCTCTTCATAATCTGAGTACTCTTTAAAAAGTTCTGCAATATCTTTAACTGTGTATTGATTATTAATTTCTGAATTTAAATTAAATGTTTCAGAGCTATTTTCTTGAAAGCTTTTTTGTGCAATTAATAAATATCCATATAGTGAATCCAGTACATATTGCCACGGACGAATGTGTTCCGGATTTCTTAATTCAATTGGCTTGTTTTGATTTATTGAATTAATCAAATCAGTAAATAATCTATTCTCGCCCCTTTCTCCACCTCCGATTACATTTCCAGATCTAACTTTATTAAAATTAAAATTTTTATATTTTGGATGATTTTTATAAGCATCAATAATTAATTCTTTCCCTACTTTTGAGTTGCTATAAAAATCATAACCACCAAGTTCTCCGTCTTCCTGATTTTTATCTCCAGGATTTTTATATACTTTATCCGTAGTCGCTATTACTAAAGTTAGTTTATTTAGGTTAGAGTGAAGACTTTCAATTAAATTTACTGGGGCAAGTATATTTGATTTAACAGTTTCTAAGGGGCTTTCATAGCTTTTAATTACCAAACTTTGAGCTGCAAAATGAAAAACAACATCCGGATCAAATTTTTTAATTTTATTATTTACATCAGCATCAACACCTGATAAATCAAAAAATAATTCTTCATCAAGTATTGAACTAATAGAAGTTAATTCATATACTCCTTTTCTTGGCTCAGAAGATATTCCAAAGATATTTGCATCAAAATTCTTTAGCATGAGTGACAACCAGGAACCTTTAAATCCACTGTGTCCTGTGACTAAAACATTTTTATTTTTCCAAAAATTATTCATATCTTAAAAATTGAAATCATTATTTTCTAATTCTCTTTCTAGTATTTCTAATTCACGGATTGTGTCAACCGGCCTGAACAGTCCAGTGTGTTTATAAGCATTTAGCTTATTTTCTTTTGAAAGTTTTGAAAGAGGTTCTTTTTCAAAAGATTGTTTGTCATTATCAATATAATTTACGACAGTTTTATCAAGTATAAAAAACCCCCCATTTATCCAACCTTCATTAGATTGTTGTTTTTCATTAAAGGCAATAACTTTTTCATTTTCAATATCTAAACTCCCAAACCTAGCAGGGGGCCTTACCGCTGTGAGTGTGACAATAGGAGAAAATTTATTGTGAAAATCTTTTAATTTCTCAAGGTCTACATTTGCTATCCCATCTCCATAAGTAAGGTATGAAAAATTATTTTTTACATGCTCAAAACCTTTTTTAATCCTTCCACCAGTCATAGTATCCTTTCCCGTATCTACTATTTTAATTTCTACTTCTTTGTTAAAAATGTATGTATTTTCATCAGTGGATAGCTGATCTCCGTTAGCTTTAAAATAATCGTGAATAATTTCAATTTTATAGCCCGCAAGTACAATTATATTTTTTACACCATGTGACTTATAAAAGTTAATTATATGAACCAAGAGGGGTTTACCATTTGCTTTTATCATTGGTTTAGGAATGTCTTTGGTGTACTCTTTAAATCTAGTTCCAAGCCCACCTGCAAGAATCATTGCGGTATCAATATTCATTAATAAATATTCTAATAAAGATAAATTTTCTAATGATTTTAAAAAATATAAAAAATTATTATAAAATCAATAGGGATGATATTAATTACTGGTGGTACTTCATATAATGTAAGTGATTTTTTAAAAAATACTAATGAAGAGATTTGCATTGTACTCAACAAAACTAAACCACAAATTATTAGAGAAAATATTGTTTACTTCAAACATATTAAAGAATTTAAAAAATCAAAAGAACGAAAAAAAGTCAATATAATAATTAATTTTGCAAGTTCTTATAATTCGTCCAATAGCTTTTTTTCACTCTTTAATTCTTCTTTTTATTTTTTATATAGGCTAATCAAAATAATTAATAATAAAAATTTAAAAATAATAATAAATATAGGGTCGTATTTCCAAGATTTAGATTCTAAAAATTACACCAATTATGTATTAGTAAAAAATTTTACAAGCTATTTTTACATCAAAATTCAAAAAAAAGTAAAATACATAAATCTAAAACTAGGGGATACATTTGGTGAAAATGATAATAGAAATAAAATTTTTAAATATTTGAAAGATAATCAAAAAAATAATGAAATAGTATTTTCTGGTAATGAACTTGATATTTTTTACCCCCTCAGTGTTACAGATATCACAAAGTGCATAAACTATATAATTAGAAATACAAATTTATTTATAAGTTCTAATATTTCTAATGTAAGACTTTATGGTGAGCCATTGTCACTGTTAAGTCTTGCTGAACAATACGAAAAAGATTTAAATTTAAAATTTATTAAAAAATTTAAAAGCTCAAAAGTTAGGAGACCTCCAGCTAAAGATAACAATACTGACTTCGCTTTTATTGTTAATAAAGAGACTTTTAAATTAATTAAATATATCTAAAAATTTTCTATAAAATCCTTTGTGCAAGTGTGTATGTAATTCAACATTTCTTTGCTTAGTCCAGGGTATATCCCAAGCCAAAAAGCATTATTTGCAACAAAATCAGCGTTACTTAAGTTATTGGCTTTTTTAATGTTGGAATTTTCATAAGCTGGCTGAAGTATTAAGTTCCCTCCAAACATTAATCTTGTACCTATCAAACATTTATCATAATGCAACAAGAGTTCATGACGGTTGAAAGGTGCCTCATCTTTGATTGTTATCGGAAATCCAAACCAGCTAGGATCAACCTTATCCGGAAGATTAGGTAACTGAAACTCTGAAAAAGTACTAAATTTTGATTTTAAGTAATTATAGTTTTCTTTTCTAGTTTTAATGAAATCTGGTAATTTTGATATCTGACTTAATCCTAGGGCGGCTTGCATGTCAGTGCTTTTTAAATTAAATCCAACATGTGAGTAGATGTATTTATGATCATAACCGTAAGGCAATTTTCCTAATTGCCATTCATATCTTCTTTTACAAGTATTATCTTCTCCCGGCGGGCAATAACAATCTCTTCCCCAATCTCTTAAGGATTCAATAATTTTTTTTAACTTAGGTTTATTTGTACAAACTGCACCACCTTCTCCAGTTGTAATATGATGTGCAGGATAAAAAGACAGAGTTGAAACGTCACCAAATGTTCCAGTTAGCTGATTATTGTATTTTGATCCAAAAGCATCACAATTATCCTCCATTAAAAAAAGATTGTATTTATCACAAATTTCTTTTATTTTTTCCAACTCAAAAGGAATTCCAAGAGTATGAGCGATAACAATTCCTTTTGTTTTCTCTGTTATATTTTCTTCAATTTTTTCAACATCAATGTTGTAAGTATCAGGATCAACATCAACCAATACTGGGACAAGGTTATTTTGAATAATTGGATTTATAGTAGTAGGAAACCCTACTGCAGAGGTGATTACTTCATCTCCATCTTGAAGCTCATATAGTATTTTTAAACTTGAAATAGCTAATAAATTTGCTGAAGAACCACTATTAACAAAAAGCGTATGTCTTACACCCAAAAATTTGCTAATAGCTTTTTCGAATTTATCAGTATAGTGTCCTGACGTAAACCACATATCTAAACAGGAATCCACAAGATAGTTTATATCATGAGAATCTATTACTTTTCCAGAAACTGGAACTTTTGAAATTCCAGCTAGAAATTTATTTTTTGCAAGCTCTTCTTTACTATAAGATTCAACAAGCTTAAGAATTGTTTCTTTGGATATTTCCATAGATCTATTTTAATGGTCTAACAAAACATAATACATAAGCTGTGAAATAGAATTTAATATAATA
>TARA_B100001113_G_scaffold301942_1_pt1 | contig 19119 bp, 19 predicted proteins | sample TARA_B100001113 | Tara Oceans TARA_B100001113 (sample SAMEA2622402) | marine metagenome | biome: marine biome (ENVO:00000447); feature: deep chlorophyll maximum layer (ENVO:xxxxxxxx); material: "saline water (ENVO:00002010), including plankton (ENVO:xxxxxxxx)" | depth 50 m | reverse complement strand
TCCATCAACTTCCACAGAAGACCACTTGCACCAATCAAAGCCAGTGAAACGCCAAGCATCCCCCAGAACCCTTGTTGCATCTGTTCACTATCGAAGGTAACCGATTCAGCATCAAGGCCGCTCTCCCGAACTTGTGAAAACCAATTCTGGTAGAATTCAGTATCTCCTTGTGTGAAGGAAAGAAGAAACAGCATGAGGAGAGGGAACACTGTTCCAATCCAAAACTTGGTCATGATTGCACCATCGAAGATGGCCTTGTTGGGTCTCAATCCCATCAAAAACGCCGTGAGGGCAACGATGTAGATCGAGTTTGCAAACATGATGATAATGCCGATCGGAAGAGCCCCCCATTCATCCAAACGCCATGCCATAACAACAAGGAAAATGAGCGAAATCCACGAGGTTGCTAGGAAATAAACCACGACCTTTGCTCGAATCAATTGTGGGACGCTCAAGGGAAGTCCGTTCATGAAATCTGGTGAGTCGAGAGCTGTCAACCATGAATAAAAATTGAATCCAAAGAATCCAAGAAACGGGGCATAGGATAGCAGATTGATGGGGATTGGAGCCTCTGCGAAATCGACCAGCCAAGCCATTCCAAGAAGAACGAGAAGTGGAATTGAATACGAAACCGTCATTTTCTTCAAGGCTCCTGACCTACGCAAGTCTACGAATTCTTTAGCAACCAACAAACGTACTTCGCCACGACCAAGGAAATTCATCCGGCCATAATACGGTTCAAACAAATCAGCATGCTCAATGACTTTTGCTTCAAAATCATCGAGAATAAGGGCCGCTGAAACCAATCCTATCAGTGCACATCCAATAAGGGAGGCAATCGCAATCCACAATGCTTGTTCACGTTGAATTGCAAGTCCCCAAAGGCCAAGCTCTAGATCGATGAGGCCTATTCCGACTGCAATACCCAAAAACACGATGAGAATTGGTCCAAAAATCGTAAACGGCCGGCCTCGCATCCAAAGGGAGGAGCCAAGAAACGAGATGGCAAGACCCTGGGCAATAGTCGTGAACATCGCTAACCATGTCCAAGGCAGGGATGACCACTTAAGCGGAGTTGTAACTGAACCGAATTCACCCAACACGATTCCAAGGGACATTCCGAAAACGATTGGTGTTAGGATAAGGAGAGCGTAATAGACCAGTTCCTTGGCAAAGAATGCGTAATGCGCCATTGAATTTGGAAGGGGTTGGATTGCAGGAGCTGCGATGAGATGGTTCTTGTTTCCATCTCGTTGAGAAATCGCTTCTCGCCCTCGGAAGGCGAACGTACCCATTCCCAAACTGAAGAACAGTAACGGGAGATGCAATCCGAATCGCAGTTGATCCCATGTGAACGATTTGGCGTCCATATCCGAGGATTGTGCTGCCGAATCTCCAACAAGAAATTGTAATCCAATTGTTGTTACCATGGTGACCAGTGTTAACAATAAAGGAAACAAGACGACCTGTCGCTTCTTTGCAAAATCTATGTTTTCTCGCCATTCTTCTCGGAACATGAAACGAAACGTCGTTGCAAATGCCGCAAATCCTCGCTGAGGTTCAAGCAAACGAACGCCTCCTGCTGATGTTCCCAAAGAAGGCGTGGAATTGTTGTCATACGTCTCGATAACCTCATCCCAATCTCGTGAGATGATGCTTGAAGTGGACATGTTCACTCCTCCTCTGTGCCAATTCCTTCCTCAGTGTGACGTTCAACCTCTTCGATGGAATGTCCAACAAGTCGAATGAAGACGTCTTCCAAGGTTTCCTGCTCAGATTCTTTGAGCCCTGATACCGTTCCAGCAGCAAGAACACGACCGTGATTGATGATCGCCATACGATTGCACATGCGTTCTGCCATCTCAAGAACGTGAGAACAGAGGAAAATTGTGCCTCCTTTTGCTACGTGATCAAGCAACCATTCCCTGCATTTCCGTTGATAGATTGGATCGAGATTTGCAAACGGTTCGTCCAAAAACAACAGTTTGGGTTTGTGGATAAATGCGGAAGCGAGCATAACTTTCTGTCGCTGCCCTTTGGAGAGATCCTTGCACATTGTATCGCGCTTCTCTTGCAAGCCAAACCAATCCAGCCAATACTCAACCTGTTCATCGAGATTGGCAAGACCGCGTAACCGTGCAACGAATTGGAGAAACTCCGTAGGCGTCAAAAAGGACGGAGGCGATTCAGATTCGGGAACAATCCCAATGTTCGCCTTGAGTTTCTGAGGGGATTGCTTTGCATCAACGCCCAACACTTCGATTTGTCCAATCGATGGTTGGAGTTGTCCAGTCAAGAGTTTGATGAAGGTTGACTTTCCTGCGCCGTTGGGACCAAATACGCCAAAAAACTCACCGGAATAAACCTCGACGTTGAGTGGGTGAAGTGCGATAAATTCGCCATACCTCTTACCCATGTCGACTGCGCGCACAAGTGGTTGCGAGTCTTCGCCCATGGCTCAACGAACTTACTTCGGGTTTTCATTGCTTGCTTGAACCAGGTAAGTGAAGCATCGGTGAACTCTTGAACTTCCTTCACCAGCGACTTGTATGACGCCACCTCAATCTGATGTTCTGACCATCGAAACCCTAACCGTTGACGATTGTGAAGATGGGACCGTTGTTGCCTTAGTTACCATCAATCGCCCGAACAAGTTGAATGCACTGAATGCAGATGTTACGTCAGCGATGAAGGAAATGGTCGCTTGGGGGGAGGCAGAGGATTTGGTTCGCTGCATCATCATTACCGGGGCTCAACCTCTCGAGCCAGAGGAAGGTAGGCGAGCAAAACCAAATGCATTCGCTGCAGGTGCAGACATTACCGAATTTCTTGGTGCAGGCAGTGAAGAAATCACGGTGAAATTCACAGATAATGCGATTGAAGCATTGTGGAACATAAGTAAACCAACGATTGCAATGGTCGATGGATTTGCACTTGGCGGTGGTCTTGAAGTCGCTTGTTCCTGTGACATCCGTATCGCAAGTACTCGATCGAAATTCGGCACTCCTGAGATCAACCTCGGACTTATCCCTGGATACGGTGGCACCCAACGTCTCGTTTCTCTTTTAGGCTACGGCAAGGCCCTCGAAATGGTCTATACAGGAGAAATGATTGGAGCTGAGGAAGCACAACGCATCGGTTTAGTGAACCATGTTGTTGATGCAGAGGAATTGAAGCAAAGGGCATTAGACATGGCCTGTTTGATTGCCACGAAATCCAGCAATACGCTCAGGGTTGCCAAAGAAACACTCCGTTCCGCTCTCGATGAAGGCTTGACAGAAGGTGTTGCTACAGAAGCAAAAGCCTTTGCGAACTTATTCAATTCTGAGGATAAAGAAATCGGAGTCAAGGCATATCTCAACCGAGAGCAGCCAAAATGGAAACACGAGTAATCAGAAGCCAACAATAAGGTGCCAAGCGATTGCAAAAATCGCAACATCGGCAATGGCATGGGCGACCCATACAACCCAAACGCTACGATATTGCACGTAAATCCAGGAGAATATAACGCCACCAGTGAATACTCCAAGAGATGCTAATGCATTGCCGAGTGGATCAATGAAGAAGGCTAATGCGATGGTGTGATGGAGTGTAAAAATTCCAGCCGAGAGGAATATTGGCAGCCATGTACCTCCAACGACCTCTTCAAGTTTTGATGTGATAAACCATCGAAAAACATACTCCTCCAGTACTGAATTTATGAAAATCCAAAACACAATTCCAACTGCTAATTTCCATGGCACAGTAAGCCCGAACGGTTCAAGAATTTCAGCTAAATCTTCTGCACGTAAGACAAGATCGCCCAAGAGGAAGTAAGCTATACAGATGACAAATGCCATGCCCAATCCAAGGTATGTGGAGACCATCCAACCTCCATTACTTGGTAGTGATGAGGAACGTACACCACCTTCGACCTTGAGGTACCAGAATGCGGGTAATCCGAACATCCACAATTTGGTGAAAATGAATACCAATGATCCAAGGAGGCCTGCGTTCAATCCAAATCCTGTGACGACTGAAACGGTCGGAGCAATGCCAACAAGTGTCAAGCCCACCAATGCACGTCGTTTGTTGAATGAGAAGGTTTGGTCTGCAGTTTCCATCAGCAGTCCTCAATCTTCATCCATTTCCATCTTCAATGCTGCAAGAGCTCCAGAGGGGCTCGGTAAATCAGGTAATGGAAGTGGGTTTCCGTCAGGACCGATTAATGGAGGAAGGTCGGAGAGTGATGGCTCAGGCTCTGCTTTTGGAGAATCAACCGCTTCAAATCCTGCATCGAGTTGAGAACGGTATTTGAGGACTCTTTGATCATCGATTCTGATGAAGGTTGCACCGTAAATGTGACCAGGGTCAGGTTGCAGAGGTTCATCGAGAACTGTCATACCGTGGCCTTCGTTTTGGAGCAACGCCACAAGATCTTCTCGAACAACATTCTCTTCCCACATGCGAGAGGTCGATGCGCGAATATCAGCCATCTGAGAGCGTCGACGTGCTTCGATTCTCGCTCGAATTTCCTCATGTCGGGAAGCACGTTCTTTGACCGTTGCTTGAATGTCAGCCTCCTCTACTGACTCAGGACTGACTTCGACCACGTACTCGTCTGCAACGTGGACCGCTTCAACTTCAACGATAGGTAAGACTTCCATGACAACCTCGTCATCGCCATTGGCGGCTGCCATTGCAGCACGTTGTGCTTCCTGTGCGGCTTGAATCTTAGCGGCTTTACGTTCCTTGAGAGACATTGTCTGGACAGGTTTGGACTCAGGAGTAACGGATTCTTCAGAGGCCACCTCAGACTGAGGCTCTTTTGCAACAACGTTCGCAGAGGGGGATGCTGCTGCCTTGGGCTGAACAGGAAGTTCAAACGATGGAGAGCCAGAAAGAATGTATCCAAGACCAAGTGTCACCATCACACCGATGGTGATCCATTGTTGAGCCTCTTCCATTTCACCAACGGATACAAAATAGAACAACAAGGTAGCAACAAACGCCATTGCGATTGTATTGCGTAAGAACCCCATGCCTATCATTCCCTCCAAGAACTCCCTGCTTATGACGATGATGCCGCCTCGGTTGTCAAGAGTAGTTCGATAAGACCGTTCAATGCTTTGCGTCGATGACTAAATTGTTCCTTGACAGAAAGGTCAACGTCGGCAAATGTCAACCCCGATGTTGAACTGAAATCTCCATCGACTTCGATCGCATCTGGTATAAAAATTGGATCAAATCCGAACCCTTCGTTCCCGCTTGCTTCAAATGAAAGTTGACCACGACATATTCCTCTTGAGACATGAACTTCTCCATCGAGAAGGAATGCTGCAACGGCCTCAAATTGTGCCCCTCTACTTGCTTCTCCAACCATTAATCGCAGCATGCCCTTGCAGCCTATGGTGTTGAGAACATACGCTGAGTAAACACCTGGGAACCCTTGCAAAGCATCAACGAACAATCCTGCATCTTCGACCATAAGCGCATCGCTTGAGTTGGGAAGATACTGTTGAGCTTGGTCCAGTTTGGAACGGGCAACATCCTCCAAGTCATCGCATTGTGGCTCACTGACTTCAACACCATCTATGACAAGTTGCCGCACATCAAATCCCAAAGGTTCCAATGCATGCTTTGCTTCTCGGACCTTTCCTGAATTTCCTGTCATAAACCAGACCGTTCGCATGGGTTTGGCTTGGAGGCCCTTATTGATGGATTTTCGGTTCAATTTCGACACGAACTTCAAGGCCTTTGTTGCAGAGCAAGCTGCATGCTCCAACAGGTTGCGATGGTTGCGTTGGGTGGTGGAATCGGTGCAGCCGTACGATATTTGACTTCTGAGTGGGTTTCCAATGATGGTTTTCCGTGGGCGACGTTAGCCGTCAACATTGTTGGATCATTTTTGATGGGTGCTGTTGCAATCGGACTTGCTGAACAGGTCATTTCCAAGGATTTAGCCCTCCTCTTAGGTACTGGGCTTCTTGGTGGGCTAACCACCATGTCTGCGTTTTCCCTAGAAACAATTCAGATGATTGAGAATCAACAAACCACCCTTGCTCTAGGCTATGTTGGCACTACGTTGCTTCTTTGTCCACTGGTCGCATTGCTCGGCTGGAAGCTTTCTGAAAGCGTTCTGAGTTCAACCTGAACTTTAAGTGGAAGCACAATGAGGGGAAGACGATGACAAACGAACACTTGATTGCAAAATTGAACGAAGCACTCGGATGGGAACTTCGTGCTATCAATATGTATGCCCACTATGCGGCATACATACGAGGCATTCATCGGCTTCAGCTTGAACCTCACTTTACTGCTGAGGCCAACGAATCGATGGTTCATTCCAACATCGTTCGATCCGCCATCGTCAAACTTGGCGGCGTGGCTGTTACAGAACGAAACCAAATGCCGATTGAACACGTTTCTTCTTACCTTGACATGCTCGCAGAGTCATTGAAAACAGAAACAAAGGCTGCTGAAGTTTACGGTGAACTAATTCCAATGATCGAAGAAGCAGGTGAGGCTGACTTGCACGACGCTATCGAACAAATTTATCTTGCAGAAGTTCGTAGCGTGGAAGAACTCCGAAGACTTGCAGAGTAATCAAGCACGAATGCTAAGCATGCGCTCCAATGCGAGCAAGGAACCTTCCTGCACCTCATTTGTAACGGTTATTTGGTTGTGGATTTGTCCATCTTCAAGTTTTTCAAGGAGATCCATCAAGTATGCTGGATGAATCATGTACATTGTTGAACATGGGCAAACTTCTGGGTCGAGGCATTCGATATGCTTGTCCGGATGGTCGTCAGCTAAACGAGCGACCATGTTGATTTCCGTCCCAATTGCAACGGTGGAACCTTCTGGAAGATCGTTGACGAAATTGATGATGTATTGTGTCGAACCGTTGGCGTCTGCAACTTCAACCGTCTCCTTGGGGCATTCAGGATGAACAACAACGACACCATCAGGATGGCGCTGTCTGAAATCAGCAATTTGACTTGGTTTGAACCTCTTGTGGACTGAACAGAAACCGTGCCAAAGGATGATTCGAGCATCATTGAGGTCAGAGCTGGCACCTATATCGGGCGCCCAGGTTGGCATTTGTTCCTCGGCAATTCCCATTCGGAGACCGGTGTTTCTTCCTAAGTGTTGGTCTGGGAAGAAAAGTACTGCTCCTTTTGGCCCTGCTCGTTCAAACGCCCATTGCAAGACACCTTCTGCATTGGAGGACGTGCATACGATACCACCATGGCGTCCAACGAAATCCTTCAGATCAGCACTGCTGTTCATGTATGTGACCGGCACAAGATAGGATTCACCTTCCATTGCAGGAGAAATGGGGTCCTCTTTGTTGATTGGATCGAGAAGGTCCGTCGATGAAATCATCTCAGACCATGCCTCCTCTACATCGACAAGTGTTGCCATGTCTGCCATGGAACATCCGGCTCGAAGATTAGGAAGCATGACCACTTGGTCTTCTGAAGTAAGGATATCCGCTGATTCAGCCATGAAATGCACTCCACAGAATACGATGTATTTGGCATCTGATTCTGCTGCTTTTTGGCTCAACATGAAGGAGTCGCCGAGGAAATCAGCATGCATGACAATGCTATCTCGTTGGTAATGATGACCGAGAATCAAGAGGTCGTCACCAAGTTTTTGCTTCAATTCAGCAATTCTCTCAGCAATCGCCATGTCCTCAGGAGACATGGATGTCGAGGAAAAATCGACAGCACACATAGCAAGTGAAATAGACATGCGTATCAATACTTCCAAACCGCCTTCTAATTTCAACCCATTGCCAAGCGTTGACCTTATGAAAAGGGAAGAATTCCAAGGTCACAATGGCATTCATTGCTGATGAGCGACTGTACCTTGGCGCAGAAGCAGAAGTATGGCGTGGTTCATGGATGGGCCTGCCTGCAGTACGGAAGCAACGACGTCTTCGTTCTTGGCGACACCCCGATTTGGACGACCGACTGGGTCGTCGACGAATGATTGCTGAAGCTCGCCTCATGGTACGTCTATACAAGAGTGGACTTAACATTCCAATTCTCTACGATTGTGACATCCAAGAGCAACAATTGGTCATGAGCAACATCCCAGGCAGACCGCTCATTGATATTCTGAACGATGATTCTATTGGAGATACCACTGTCATTGAACATCTCAAAACAGCGGGCAAAAGCATTCGAATGCTTCATCGACAAGCCATCGTGCATGGTGACCTTTCAACAAACAACATCATCATTACGCCAGAAAACGATGCAGTCTTGATCGATTTTGGCCTCGCCAAGATAGAGTTTGAAACGGAATTGTATGGGATTGATTTACACGTTCTTTTCGAGATTCTTGGTGCATCCCACCCACATCGTGGAGGAGCGATTGAAGCAGTCCTCGAAGGATATGCAGAATGTGAACGCACCCTTGGCCCTGCAGAAACAACCCCTGGCGGAGACCCTGTTTCGATGGACGATGTGATAGAACGATTCGAGCTTATTCGGACTCGAGTACGCTATCATGGATGATTCGACTCGTTTGCTCTTCGTTCTGTCGTTGCAAGATGAAGATAAACGTCAACACGATCAGTAAGATGACCGACCATTGAAGAACGACACTCGAGTATGTTGCAAGTTCAGTCCCTCGATTCAGGACATTGATTGTCACTTCTCCATCGGTTTCGACTTCGATGTAGGCAAGACCACCATCAAGTGCAATTGGATTGATTTGATCGATTGTATCCGACGTCAACTGTTCTGAATAATTCGTGAGGAGATACAATTGATGAATCTCCCAATCACCATACTTGTCTGCGAAACTCAATGGATTGTAATGGTCTTTCGCTTCCCATACAACATAGCCGTAACCAAGAGAAATGTTTCCAACGGGGAAAATTGGGTCAAAGCCAAGCCATTGTTCACCAGTTGAGCGATCGTACAATACCAATCGATCTAGGGCAGATACATTGACTCGAACAGCAATGTGTTGTGAATCAAAAGAAATTTGCTCAATGCTTGAATTAAGTTCATCAACGGTTTGTCCCCATTCTTCGAGAACACGATTTTGCTCAGTTGTCGTTGATGCGTTCACTACAATATTTTGAGAACCTGAGGTTCCAATGGATCCAAGTCGCAGTACTGTTGGCTGTTGATTTGAAACCAAGAGGAGTTCAATACCGGATACGGACATCAGTTTGACTGTTTCACCGTTGGGTAGGGTTGGAGTGAGCACCGTATCACCATCAAGGTCAACGGCATGAAGGACATCTCCTGCAATGAATAGAACCACTGGTTTGCCTTGTAGAGCTGTCATTTGTAACGACTGGATTCCTTCATGCTGCTGGTAAAGAAGAGCATTGTTTGGCTTTTCGACATCGATAAGACGCAGTTCAGTATCATTGGCAACTGCAAGATAATTCTCATACAAGGCGTACGGAGAATCGAGTTGCATCAAGGGTTGATCGACAGTATTGGGTTCACTCAATGGATCCGATACATCGTGAATCAGTACAATTGCCTCGCCAGATTGATTATCCATGGTTGCCAACCAACCTTCAGATGCAACAGCACCTTGAGCAGATTGTACACCTTCTGCTGGAAGTTCATTGTGGGTTAAATCCCAAGTAATGACTGCACCTGTCAAGATAAGAATCACTACAATGAATGTTCCAGTCTCCGTACTGCTTGGTTTCATTAGCTTCGCAAAGTATGCTTTTACTCGACTGAATACGAAGGACAGTGAATGACCAGGACGAGTCAAAACGGTTGCTAGACGACTATTGATGGTACGTTCATCGAAGAGTGTCCAAACAGGTTTGGTGGTTTTGTCCGTCAAGTGAACTGCGAATGTTGCAAGGATCATTCCACCAATGATATCAACAAACCAATGGATACCGAGATAGATAATTGCAAATGATGTAAGGATGATGTAAATCAAAACCATGTTTTGATATCGATGCCAACGACCGTCATGATCGTATCTCCGGAATGTCAGCCAAATGGCAAATGGAACTGCAATGTGTAGGGAAGGCATGCAATTTGTAAACGCATCAATACGACGGAACCAATCCTCAATCTCTGGATTAAGCGTGTAGGCGATTGCATCCATATCTTCGATGTAAAATCCAGTAACTCTCACGTTGAAAAACAAGTAGAACGGAATTGCGAGAAGATAAACCCAAGCAATGCACAATGAGATGCGATCAGCCATCCAGCGATCATCGAAGTAGGTCACATAGAAGATAGATGCATACGTGATAAACATGAATCCTGCAATGTAGAAATGAGTCATGAAGATATCAAGCCACGTTGCCCGGAAGGTGTCTTGGAACCAAACAACGAGGTCCCCTTCAATGGCATAAATGTAAGGAGTCATATCCAAGCCTGTTCGAGCCATCAAGATTCGATCGATTTGGTCAAGGAAATCCTTTGCGTTGTATATCGAGAGGGCGATTAACAAGTGCAACCAGTAACGACGGATGAAATCGACAAACCCAGTCAGTGTCAACCTCGCCCAAGGTGGTTTGAAGTACGGCATAAGGATGACACCAACGGCTAATGCCGAGATGAGCCAAGTGAGATAGACGCCATCCATCCTAATGCCTCCTAAATGCAGGGTGATGGCTTGTGCTCAAGAAACCAGCACATGATTTCGGGCTGAAGGACGTGAATCACCAAGCGCCGTGAACGTAAGGACGTCCACGGTCAGGATCACGGCGATGTGCAAGATCCCAAATTCGTTCATATCGATAAATTCCGCTTGAACATCCTGATTCCCATTCAAAAGAAACGGCATAATTACCGACTGTACGCACCAACGGCTTTTGTTTTGGAAGGGCCTCGACCGTGCGTCGAAGTTGCATGCTCGTCTCTTCTTCGTTGCGAAGTGGTGCACACTTTGCACATGGGCATGCATGACGGAGGTCATCGTATGCAACAGTGAACGTTGTCCCGTCTTCATAGGTCAATTCCATGTCTATATCTCGACGCTCGAGGCGTCGCAATTCAAGGGGTTCATCAGCCATACGTAGACCTCAAATGATTTCCAAACCGGAGGAAGTGGAACCATCCAATTGGGATTGAATCGAAGCAACTACATGTGAAAATGCAGATGCGGATGCACCCTCAGGTTCACTCACAATTCGATGTACTCCGTCATCTCCACCGCGAACGAAGCCAGGATCGAACGGTAATGCTCCCAAAAACGGCACCCCAAATTCCTCAGCTGTTGACTTTCCTCCACCTTCTTTGAAGATGTCGAGAGTGACGCTAAATCGACCTTCATCGTCACAGGTGGCACGTAGGGTACGACCTGCAGGGGCTGCAATTTCAACCTCAGAACCTGGCATCCCTTTGCCTTGAATGGTATAGCCACTCATGTTCTCAACTACGCCGAGAACAGGTACTTTCAACGATGAGGCGAACGAGATTGATTTACGACTGTCCAGAAGAGCAACGTCTTGTGGTGTTGTAACAATGACCATTCCATCAATGTCTGGCAACGATTGGGCAACTGTAAGTGGTTCATCGGATGTCCCTGGCGGGAAGTCGATAATCAGATAATCGAGGTTGCCCCACTCAACATCGCCGATGAATTGCTGGATCGCACCGAGTTTGATTGGACCACGCCAAACGACCGGAGTATCTTCGTCTTCAAGAAGGAACGCCATGGAGATGACCTTGACACCGAGGTGACCTTGAGCAGGATGGATTCGCCCTGCTTCAACGTGTAACTTTCTTCCATCGAGACCCATCATCTTCGGAACGTTTGGACCCGTGATGTCGATGTCAAGAATACCAACCTTGTGACCTTGCTGAGCAAGAGCGAGTGCAAGTCCTGTTGAAACCGTCGACTTGCCGACTCCACCTTTACCTGAAAGAACCATGATTTTGTGCTTGATTTTCTTTCCGATTTCGGCCATTGCCATCTTTCGCCTCATTTGAGCGTAGGCTTGTTCCATTTGTTTTTGTGCGGCAGGATCAGGTGCTTCTGGTGCTTTATCAACATCATCATTTCCTGGAGTATGCATCGAAACTGGGGAATCGGACATGTCCTTACCACGTGTTCTGCCTACTTCAATGCGTTTATTTTCCCTTCAAGAACAAGAACCATCCACCATGCGTAAATGAGGTTAGCAGCAAGGCGATGATACTAGCATTGAGTGCGAATTCCATCCCAGTGAATGCATAAGCGATTCCGAGAGAGAGAGGTAAACTGACTGCGTATCCGAGTTTTGAATTGTAAAGAGACGACGAAGAAGTGTCTCGATCGAGAAACCAAAGAAGAGGACCGCACAGAAACGTCATGCAAACCAACATCATCGCAACGATTCGGAAGAGTACGTCCAAATCGTTTGCAGCAAAGAGGATGTGAAGAACAAACAGAATAACATACGAGCCCGAGAATACGAGTAACGGCCTCATTTCAATTCCTTCCTAATTGTTCTAATGAGTCAACCTTGATAAGATACATCACAGTCATCGATTCATGCGATTGTTGTTTGTTTGTGTTGGAAATTCGTGCCGCTCCCAAATGGCTGAAGGCATTGCTCGCGACCTTGGTCACGAAGCAGCGAGTGCGGGAACACACCCTGCAAGCCAAGTTTCTGAACACGCACTCAAGGTCCTTGAATCCAAAGGAATCGCAACCGATGGATTGGAGCCAAAATCAGTTGATTTGTTTAACGCAGAAGATTTTGATATGGTCATCTCAATGGGTTGCGGAGTTTCCTGCCCCATGATGAGGATCGACCAAGATTGGGAACTGGATGATCCTGTAGGACAGTCACTTGCGGTCTTTGAAGCGACTGCTCAAGAAATTGAACGTCGAATGGCGTTGCTGTGATTATTCCTCTTCAGCCATATCGCCTTCGCCGAGAAGATCGATGAACATACTACTCACCGTCTTGGCTCGACCGTCTTCATCTTGAAGTTCGACCGAACTTGTTTCGATATTCACAATTGAGACCGATTCCGGTAACATCGAAGCAAGAACGCCGTTCCGTCTGCGACAGATTTCAGCAACATCTACTGCCCTGCTGATGGCTTGCCCTCGGGCTTGTAGGCGTACGAGACGCTCACCCTCTTTCATCGCCATCAACACGGCTTTGACATAGGAGAATGAGGGTTTTTTTCCGACGTAAACGATGCGAGCTTCAGTCATGTACTGCCATTGCACAAGCAGTATGTAAAGACTCTTTCATTGGATTTTGGTGCGAGCGCCGGGACTCGAACCCGGGTTCAGGCGTTGGCAACGCCCGGTGATAACCACTACACTACGCTCGCAGGTAGTAACCAACCCACTGAGCAGGGGTATAAACGATTGTCGGAGGAATTCTGTGCTCATTGGAAACCGAAACGATCCTGTCCTTCCTTTGGGGGCTGACGTTGTCGGAAATAGACGAGCAAACCTGCAACAAGAGCGGCAACACCAACGAGAATTGCAATGAGTGTTAGTGAAGATTCATCCCCAGTCGAACCGAGCCCGCCTTCATCGGCTTTTTCTACGAATACGATGTAGGAAATTGGAGGTGTGGCATCTCCAAAGGAATCCGAGGCTTGGATGAAAATTTCATGAGTGCTGATCGGAGTTGAGGTGCGAATCGAAGCCGAAGCGGTATAAATTCCGTCATTAGCTTCATTGTCCAAGCCTTGTCCGTTGTCGTACAATGTAACCCATCGTGCAGTTTGACCAAGAGGTTTGAGGACACCAAGGTCTGCTCGGACCAGAAGAATTCCATCGGCATCTGCGACTCGAATCTCAATGGCTTGTTCAGAATTGGAATCCCCGCGCTCCAATGCTTCGCTTGTGATCAGAGTAAGTGTAGGGGGTGTATTTTCAACTGTTACTGCCAAATCAACGTCGGTTGAACTGGGTTGGAAGTGATGCTCGGATGCTTGGGTTCTTGACACCAAAATCGTAGCCCCAAGATCATCAGTTAATCGAACCTTGAGTAATTGAACTCCCGGCGTCATTCCATCAGGAATAACCAGCTCACATGTCCAGACATCGAGTTTCATGCATGGGATTTCATCACCACCGTACTGACGCAAATCCACCACAACAGAAGCGACACCATGATAATCAAGAACATCGAGTGACAGAAGCGTAGCTCCTCCACGTACAACAGTTTCTGGAGTAATCGAAGTGCTGAGGATGCGCGGCGCTTGATTTTCAACCGTCATGGTTGTTGTGAGGGTATCGGTTTCACCCCATTCATCAATCACTTCCACGCTAATTGAGACATCTCCAACTTCCAGTCCCTGAACTGAGACCATAGCTGTCCATTCATTGTCACCAATTGTCTGATCACCATTAAGACCACGATCATTCATAGAAACGGTTCCTAGTCCAACTGAGGAAAGATCAACAATTACGCTGACAACATTCCAATCTATATCATCTACAGCAGCAACCAAACGAGAAGGTGATGCCCCTTCCCCAAAGACAAGACCTTCGGTTAATGATAGATCAAGAATCTGAGGCGCAGTATTATCGTCTGCTGAAACAATGCTTGGAGAAAGAATGGCATCAACTGCCTGCGATTCATTGAGGAGGGCAAGTTCGCCATTGTCACCAAATTCAATCTCAAAGGAACGTGTTGTGCTTGCGAGAAGGCCCATCAGTGGTCCCTTGTGAACGATTGAACCGAAAGCGGTTCCTGAAACACCGTCGCTGTATACCCCAGTCCACTCAATTACACTGAGGTTCTTTGCGTCCCTGGGCTCAACTGTTTCTTGGCCAGCTGTTACTGTCAGAACAATACCATCTTGGGCAAGGAGGCGGACGACATCGCCAGTTTCCATAGGAACTGGTGCAAATCCGGCCTCTCGTCCAACAGAGATGTTACCAAGAGCTTCTTCCACTTGTGGGGGTGTGGGGTTTTGTTCGATTGGACTGCGTTCAGGACGTTCATCTCCATTTGAAGGATCAGGCCCTGTTTCGGTCCATACGAGACGAACCGTTCGATTGTCCCAATCCGCATTAGTTGCTTGGTAGATGTAGGAATTGTTGTAGTAGGAACCCGCTCCACTTCCACCAAAGAAATTGCTTCCACCAATACCAGTCACGTTGAACCAAGTCTCACTATGAATAACGTTTACATCGTGTTCGACAAGGGTGTGATTGCGTTGTGTACCTGTTTCTTCTATGGTTTGTAGGGCACCAAACGTACCTTGGACATCGCCCGATAATGTACCATCCACATGAACGTCATCAATCAGTGTAATTCCGTCCTCAACGAGACTGTGGAACGTGTGGACTGTTCCATTGACGACCATTGAAGAGTTTTCTTCCTCGTCCTCAAATCCAAAGGTCCCATCACCTCGAGTCAACTCCAGATGGTCGACTCGGACACCGTTTTCCCAACGCTCGAGCGTCTCAAATTGGTCCAACTGAAGGTTGAACTCTGAGCCATCATCGGTTAGCAGCATGTCTGCAGTTGCTTCAATTTGGGTATGCTCGAGAACACGTACTCCATCAATATCGATTGTCTCCAACAAAAGAAGGCTGATATCACCATCAACATCGAATTGAGCACCGTCGTCTTCACCGTTCACAAGAAGGGAGCCAAAGGCCTCCAAACGAAGGCGTTCTGTTACGACATTGTCGATGTTGGAACGGTTCAGGAGGGCGTCAACAACTGTACCGTTGACCGTTGTCACCAGTCCGTCTTCTTCGAGTTGTAGGATGATGTCACCGGTTCCACGAGCCTGAATGACTTGCGAAGTGAGGACTCCGGAGGTTACTGTTTCATTCTTCCAAAACGATTCAAAATCCAGATCAAAGATCGTTGTCGAATTATCCGTGTTTTCAGAAGTTGTGAGTGTCCCGTCCCCGAGTTCATAGGAATTCAACACCTCACCGATGCGTTGTTGCCAACCGTTGCCCTCAAAGAAGAGGACGAAGGACTGGTTTCCATCTTCAGTCTCATAATTTTGTTCAAGTGACCATGCTGTTGTCGTCGTCACTTCATGATCGGCCATCGGTTGATTCCATGAACCTACGGTGAACATTCTCTCAATGATGATTGGAGCAGGAAGAGGGTTGCCATCATGACCGTTAATGGCAATCGATATCGAAACCGAATCGTTCCAAGCGAGATCAGTATCGAGAACAATTCGTGCAGTCAACACGGGAGTGTTTTCAAGAAATGTCGTCTGTATTGATGGGCCAAGGTCTGCAGAATCACGGATATGTTCAATCGTAACATCATAATCGTGAGCAGATGCATCTCCGAATGTTAGGATGTATGCATGTTCATTTGACAGGGCCGAATCACTTGTCCAATCGGTTGTAATTGAAACGGTTGGCGTATCTTGAGCAGAAGCCAAGAACGACATTGGCGCAAGCAGCAACATACACACAAGCAGAAGACTTCGGTGCCATCCCATATCGAGAACTTAGACCCGCTCATCTCTAAGGGTTTGGGGGCGTTGTTTCAACAATCATAGGTTCAAGATGTAAGCAAACAACAGCGGGGCGACAATCGTCGCATCGCTCTCAACGACAAACGTTGGCGTTGATGCATCGATTTTACCCCATGTGATTTTCTCACTCGGTGGCGCACCTGAATATCCCCCATAGGACGGTCGTGACTCTGAAATTTGGCCGAACCATGACCATAGTGGAACGTTTCGTTCAAGGTCCTGATTGAGCATAGGAACGACACAAATAGGGAAATCGCCAGCAATTCCTCCACCAATTTGCAAGAAAGCTAGTGCAGATTCTTGCTCTTCGTACCAAGTAGCGAGGTCTTTCATGTATTCAATTCCAGACAAAACACAGTCTGAATCTACTTCACCTTCCATCGATCGAGCTGCGAAAATATTCCCCATCGTCGAATCCTCCCATCCTGGTACGAAGACAGGGAGATTGGTTTCTGTCGCAGCAAAGACCCACGATGCATCTGGGTCCCCCTTTGCCGTATTCAACAATGTCTCATTTCGAAGTATGTCATAGAAATAACGGTGAGGAAGTTGACGAACTCCTGCTGATGAAGCAACTTGCCAAGCATCAAGGAGGGGCGACTCCAATGCTCGAATTGCTTCCTGTTCAGGAATACAGACATCCGTAACTCGATTCATGTTGTTATTGAACAATTGCTCATCATCTCGGGGTGATAATCCCCTCCAATTTTCAATTGAGGTGTAGTGAGGAAAAGCCATCATTCGAAATACATCTTCTTCCAAATTTGCTCCCGTGCAACTGATTCCGGCAACGTACCCTTTGTGAATCATTGGGGCGAGTATTTTCCCAATCCCTGCAGTACTCATTGCACCTGCCAAGGTGATGAACAACCTTCCACCAGATTCAAGATGCTTCAACAAAGATGCGGACATCTTTGACAATTCACCAGCGTTGAAGTGGTGAAAGTACGATTCAATGGTCGAACGGATCGTCATCTTCACACCTCAGGTAAAAGGAAGCGTTCGACGCACTTCTCTTGCATCAAAACCAACGTTGGACAACACTCAGAGAGTGCATCCTTCAATTGAGAAATGATTGTTTCCGGATTTGTCGTTCCGCAAGTGAATGCATCGATGGCGAGTAGCCCTCGTTCAGAATAACAATGAGCACTTACATGGCTTTCGTCAATAAGAACTGCTGCCGCAAAGCCTGGTGGAGATACAGAGCCATCAAAATTCTCGACATGTGCGTGCACTTCTCTGGCTCCACTTCTTGATACGGCTTCTTTCATCAGATTAAGCATTTGATCTCCATCGAACATTGACGATGGGAAAAATTCTGTATAATCGAGAAAAATATGTTTCCCTTGAGATGTTTTATTCAACGTAACCACTCCTTGTTTTGTGTTCAATCTGCTTCTTAGCACGTGGTTTGTTCGGTGTTTCTCCGCATTGGGGGGTCGCCTTTGAGAATCGAATGACTTCTTTGCCAAGCAACCAAATCAAGTATTTATCCCCTTCTTTGGTCATGTTTTCGAAAAGTGTTGATATGAAACGCTTGACCGAAACGCATCAAATGGAGGTGCTAACGCCTCCCACCTTCCTTCTTTACGAGCCAAAATATGACTTGCAATGACTTTTGTTGCCAGCATTGCTGCTGTGAATTGGGTAAGAGGAGATTCCTCTTGGACCCCAATTTCGTTAACATCAGCACTTACAATCAGAGCATTTGGTGCATTGAACAAGGTCTGAATCGTTTCATGTACCTGCCAGAAGGTCAGCCCACCAGGAACTGGGGTTCCTGTTGTTGGAACCAAGGCTCCATCAAGACCATCGATGTCGATGGTGAGGTGGACTGGTCCCTCAATCGATCGGAGGGTTTTCAACCAGTCTTCCCAGTGTTTTGCTCCGTTGTAAGGGGATTGAGTGTCTTTAGCGAAGAAGGTAGTAATGCGCTCGTCGTTCAGCATGAGATGATGTTCCTCTTTACTGAACGCGCGAATGCCAACTTGTAGAAGGGCGCCTACTCCAGCATCGAGTGCTCGTGCAGCCGCGCACGCGTGAGAATAAATCTCTCCATCCAGTTCATGACGTAGGTCTCCATGCGCATCGATTTGGACGATGGTGAGGTTCGATAGATCATCGTCCACTGCAGGATGATGACGCACAGCTTCCATGATAGGAGGTAGAATGCCGTGTTCACCGCCCAGACAAAGTGGGAAGCAATCGCCCTTAAACCAAGGAATGAGATAACCGCTCATCGAATCCAATTGTTGCAGGAGCGTAGGTTCTTCCCCAACCCATTCTGGAATGGTGTGAATGGAATATCCAGATGGTAAATCATCTCCGATTTGTTCATCGTACAATTCCACCTGTGCCGATGCTTCAATGCATGCCATTGGGCCTTGAGCAGTGCCTTGCCCGTATGATGTTGTCAATTCGTAAGGAAGGGAAAGGATGGCGATATCGACATCGCCTTTACCTTGGTCAAGTCCAAGGAAGGTTGGCATACCCTCGTCCTCCATGATGTCCGCGTCTCTTGTTTGCTTCTAAGTATTCCCAAAATCAAGCCAAAAATCGCGCTCTAAACCTGATTTACAAGAAAAACGGCCGATGTGTTAATATACTTCGGCAACCAATATACATTAGTGTACTCGGGAGAAATACCGAGGCGAGGTGATGGAGAGATGGGAATGACACTACAATCGTTGACGCAAGCAATACAACAACA
>TARA_B100001113_G_scaffold73598_1_pt1 | contig 19172 bp, 31 predicted proteins | sample TARA_B100001113 | Tara Oceans TARA_B100001113 (sample SAMEA2622402) | marine metagenome | biome: marine biome (ENVO:00000447); feature: deep chlorophyll maximum layer (ENVO:xxxxxxxx); material: "saline water (ENVO:00002010), including plankton (ENVO:xxxxxxxx)" | depth 50 m | reverse complement strand
ACAAGCACCAACAATAGATAAAAGGTTACGAACCGGCATCGAGATTGAGGTGTTTTCATCGACATCTAATCTTTTCATATCTCTTCGTATTGTTGTTTAAGAGTGTCATGTGCACAGTCAATACAACTGCATTTGTCACATGTATCATCGCTATCACAATGACACTTATGTCCACAGTTTTTACATGTTAACATTTCCATCTCCTTCTTGCTTGCCTAATTCTAGAATTAGGATCGTTTCTTGTTTTTGCACTTGATCTTTTTAATTGACCAAGTGATCTTGCACAATAAGATTTACGTCTGTTTGCAGCTTTACTACCTTTTTTGACTTTGCCTGTTACAGCTGTTTTTAACTTGCTGCCAGGATTGGCACGTCTATAAGCAGCAACGCCTTTCTTAGTCATACCAGCCCCTTGTTTGGTTGGTCTGTAATTTCCGCCTTTACCTGTTGTTCTTGCTATACTCACAACATCCCTCTGTAATAATCTCGCATGTTGACAATGCCACCATTTGCTTTTCTTGTTCTCTTAGCAAAGGTTGCAGCTCTGTTTGGTTTTTTATCTGCTCTTCTACCACCTGCTTCTGCTTTCTTTTTTCTTGAAACAGCAGAAGCTTTTTGTCCTCGTGACATTCCGCTGGCTTTAGCAGCAGGAACACACTTAGGATAATTTTTTCTTTTTTCTCCGCCTGATCTACCGCACTTAGGGTAAGAGCCATCAGACTTCTTATTGGCTATGTCTACCCAATTCTCTCCTACCCATGCTCTTAGACCCTTCTTGGCCATCTAAGCCATCGCTACGTAAGTTGTTTGTTTTCTTTTTCCGCTAGCAACTTTACCACACCCGGTAGCAATTTTATTTACAGAACCACCGTTTGCTTTTTTGGTTCTCTTCTTACCACCTGGTTTTACTTTGCCAGAACAAACAGCAGACGCATACATATTAGCGTAAGCTGATGGATAAACATCAAACTTTCTTTTTGCTGCTGCTTTTCCTCTTGGACAAAGTTTAGCCATTACTTAACCTTACCGCCGCGCTTTAGTCTTTTCTTCATAGCGCCGCCGCCCATAGCTTTGACACGTTTCTTCATAGAGCCACCGCCCATAGCTTTAACTCTTTTTTTCATAGAGCCTCCACCCATAGCTTTAACTCTTTTTTTCATGTTCTTTTTTTTCTTCTTAGAACGTTTTTTTATACCTGCCATAACTTTTCCTCCTTTAGCATGATATCCCATTTTGTTTCTTACCCTAGTAGGTAATTTAGCCAAACCTGGGTTTTTCTCTTTATCTACTTTTTTTAAGTCCATCTCTATATCTCCTGTAAGATTGACGTTTTAAAACAGTACCCCCGTAATAGTCCGAAGGCCAGCTGTCATAATATCCAGTCTTTCGTAAATTGTCACTAGCTTTTTCTAGTTCATCAAAATTTTGTATTAGCACCATCATAAAGTCGTTGTCTGGGGACCAGCTTTCTGTCTCTAAAAAATCTACTGGTTCGTCCTCTTCTTCATCATAAGGATGTGAAGCCATAAGGTATATATCCTGTGGCACGTGTAGTACATTTAGTGTGTGTATTACAGCATTCAGCTCATCTATTTCCCAGTCTACTTCACTACATGCAACAATCACTATTTGTTTATCAGGGCTTTTTATCTGTTCTATGCCCTCTACTATCTTGTCCAAAAACTCTTCACTTTTGTAACATTCCGTAATTGTATATGTTTTCTTGAGTCTGGCCATACGAGCATAAGGACAGACAGGTACGTTGCCTAGACTTTCATTCTTGGGTTCAAGAAATTTTTCAGACCACTGCAGGATGTCTTCAGTTATCGATCTCATTCAAATGTTTTTTAAGCATGTCTAACAACCACGGGTTGTCTCTGTATACACCCATGAATGCATTAGATATTGTATTTACTACTAATTCTTCTGCATCGTCTTCTTTAAGGGGTCCGTTTGCTTGATTGAGAGAAAACACATAGACTATGGCGTGTAAAATTTCATGCCATGTAGTGTTGCATCTTTCTTGTCCACACAATGCATCTTGGATATAGATCACGCCTTCGCGCGCGCGGTACTCTCCGTAGCTTTCTGTCATGTCGTCCATGATAAAGTCAGGTCTAACGTATTTTATTTTGATTGTTCTATAACCCACCTTAACTTCTTCTGGTCTACCATTGGCTGGTACCACCATGGAGTCTTTTAGTTTAGGTTTATTTTTAGTCATCTTATATCCTTATACTATATAGTAGAGAAAAGGGTCTACCACTTTAAAATTTTAAAACCTTTTTTGCGTGCGCGGCAAGTGTACAAAAACTGCCAAAAATTGACCATTCTACCGCCATCTACCACTGCAAAACATGTATGCGGTAGACTGTTTAAATAATGAAAACATATACTTACCATAAAATTTACCGTTACCGCCTTATTTTTGAAAAAATTTTTTTTAAAAAAATAATTAGGGTCAAATCTCCACTATATGTACGGTAGGTAGGTGTTGCAAAAATGTCACACTTCTTCAAGTTCGATGAATCTATTCTCACAGAAAAAGGTCCATGTTTTGATAGCATTGCCTTTTTCATCTTTTCCATGAACCTTGTACAAGTCTTCAACCATTGCTGATTTATTCCAAAAAACCCAGTCAAGGCATTCTGTTTTTGAATTGAATGACTGTTCAGCATACTCACTGGTCCTCGGAGTCTCCACTCCCTGAAACCATAGCATCGCTGTAATTATCCATATACTTGTTGTAGTAGTCATCTAATCGCCTTAAAAAATTATGTTTTGCTTCTCTAAACTCTTCACCTTCTACAACAAACTCTTGATAGTATAGGTCCTTAGAGCACATCATGATAACACCTTTCTCTATAGCTGTCCCGTAAATAACGTCATGGGCCATGCCATATGCTGCCATTTGTAGCATGTAATCCCCGATCCACTCTCTCTGCTTCGGCTTATTCGTTTGTTTAAAGTCAATAATACTGACCTGATCTTTATGCTTTGCAACTAAATCCACGCTCCCCGCATATAGATTAGGGTAAAATAGGGTAGCCTCTATGCCATAAATCTCTGAACAGTCATTCAATCCTCGTTCCACGATTATCTCTGCCATCTTCGTCGCTTGTACTCCTAGTGGGGTAAGATCCAGGGATCGTTCGCCGCGGATTAAATCTTCGAGATACTTATGCATCGCTGTACCCCGGATCCCAGCGTCCCGTGTAATTTTTTGAGCTTCGCGCAATCCGACTCTCTGGCGCCAGCGCTCCAAGCTTTCTTGTTTCTCTTTCGGCTGTGTCTCGCCCAGGACAGTTGTAACACTCGGTAACTTTTTTTGACTCCCATCTATCGAGTAATGTCTGAGCCCTTCTATCTTCGCCCTGGTGCTGCTTGGGTAATTAAACTTATTGACTATCTTCATGGCATTCTATTAAATATTTTGGACCATTTTGCTCTGTTGTACTCTTCTAAACGTACCTTATCGACTCGTTTAAACAGCTCGTCCCACGTGATCTCTTCGCCTTCTACATTTATCTTCATAGTCATCGGCCCTTTGCCAGGATACAACTTATCAAGATAACCTGAACAGCGCCACATCCTACGCATGTCGCCATCTTTTACATCGGTTGGTCGGGCATGCAGTGTGATCGCTTGGTCCATGTAAACAACTTCACCGTCTTTCCAGTTGTGTGTGTAAATATATTTTGGTTGATTCATCTTAGACCAAATGTGTTTTATATATTTGTCTGATTCTTCAGGAGACATTCCTAAGAAATAACCAAACAAAGAACCAGGAAAGTGTATGCCGGGCACACCGCTTGCAGTCTCACCTCTCAACGGTGCTGTCAATCCATCAAGAGGACAGCCGTTGTAACGCATGATAGCGTGTTGTTCTTCAATCAGCTCTCCTGCAAAATGATCAAAAACATTTTTCTTAATCATGTCCCATCTATTAACACACATCAGTTCGTCTACCTGTGTCCTGTCTTCGTGAGACAAAGATGCATAACATTCAGCTGTAGATAAAAACGTTGTCTGACTACCTTCACTTGCTTCAACACTTGCAAGACCAACAACACGTTGTGCAGATTCAAAACTTGGCTGGTCACTGTGCCAACCTAATTTACCGTTTGTAAAAATACCAAGAGCTCTACCTCTTTTATCTTTTTGGAATGTAACAGATTGCATACGACTTCTGTGTCGTGGGTTAATTAGTTTACCAATACGTGCAGTTGTGTTTCTTACAGGATTCCAATGTAGTCCTTTTAATTTACCAAGACCAATGCCTGCAATGACAGGTGACATACCTGGGCTGCCCCAAGAGTTTAAAATATCAAAGTGTCTTTCTTCTGTTAAAGTTTGTTTGACTACAACAACCTGTCTGTCTGCAATCATTCTACCTATGTCAGGTATATGCTCGTCGCTATTTATATCAAAGTCAAATGCCTCTACAGCATTTTGTAATTGTTGCACTTTCATCTGTGCCATGCCTTTCTAATGGGAACATCAAATCCCTTATCTAAATATTTACTCCAGTCCATTATACCAATCATTTCAAGGACTTCAAAGGGTTTTAAGTCTTGAAAATCTTCCATAAAAAATGTTTGACAACGCTTCGGTTTCATCGCTCTGTACACCTCCCAGGATCTTTCCATGTCCTGTGTCCACCTATCTAAAACATCGGGCCTCGGTCCAAACTTCCTGAGTCTTTGTATTTTCTTATCATCGCCTTCGCCAAAGTGATAGTGTCCTGTAGTCATAGACAGATACAAACTCTTTGTTTGTGCACGTATACCTCTTCGTTCACAACTGATATAGTCAACGTCCCATTCTGGTTTTGGATTTGTGAGTAGTGGGTATTTCAAAAGTAAAGTTTGATTATCTAAAATAGAACTTACAACCATGCGTCTTGTTTGTTTTGTAAAGTCATCTTTGCCCATTGTTGTATACATTACATTATGTAAAGCACCGCGTTTGTGTTCTTTGCCTCTAGCTTTCTGTCTACCTGGTGACCAAACAATTAATCTTTCGTTATAAAAAACACTGTCAATTACTTCAGGTACTAAAAATTCATTAAGACCTACATACTTTTTATTTTCTAAATCATACTTACGCTCGTAGATAGAATCAAAAGATCCTATGCTGTCGTCACCTTCTCGTGCGCGATAGTATCTATCTAGTACTAAGTACAAATATGTAGATCCACATCTTCCGTTGTGGATTATAATTTTACTCAAAACTGTTGGTTCGTCTTTCTTTTTGCTTCTTCAATAAATTTCTTTATCATTTTTAATTCTATTTTTAATTCTCTATTCTCTCTTTTCAAACTAGAAATCAAAGGTAATGTTTTCATATGATATTCATGAACTGACCAATTCCAATAATCTGTTTGTTGTTCTATTTGCCTTTCTAAATTTTTAATATACTTCTCATCTGTATCTACAATATCTTGGTTTGATACATACTTATATTTATGACCTGTGAACTGTAGAGGACCTGTTATTACTTTTCTTTGCTGCATATAATTTATACTGTCTTAGCATTACTCTCCACATTGGAGCGATCTTATGCCAATATTTTGGTTTAATATCTAATCTTAATTCTTTTTTAACCTCTTGTAAATCAACGTTTAAATACTTTTCCCACTCAACAGTCATAAACCACGGTCCCCGCTTACCTAGGCGCCATCCTTCCCACACTGTCCTACAAAATACGAAGAAAGGATTATATGCTATCAGCATCCAAAGTTTAGTATTGGGTGGATATTTCTCTCTTTGAAACGTATTGCGTATTGCCATAAAGAAAGAGGCATACAGAATAGTGGCAAATGATTCGCGCCATTCTCTTGCTAGTCCAAAAGACAACACCCCAACCTCACCAAAAGGAGTTGTATCGTACCCCATAAAAAAATGTATCAAGTCGTGTTCCATTACAGTGGATTTAAAAAACTTACTGATGTTATTTGCTTTACCTGTACGACCCTCATAACCAAACTTGAAAAGATCAACCATGTTATTGTCCTGCATCCATGACTGAAACTCAGCACCAAAAGTGCCTGGCTCAAAGTTACCCTCTCTTATCTTATCCAACACGTGAGTATCACTTGCAAATAATTTTTGTGCTGCTTCTGTTTTACAGAAGATAGAGTATATAGTTTTAGTTTCTTTCTTATCTAGTTCGTTAACAAACTTAAATATTATATCTAGTGGTGGTGCATTATCAGTTTGAAAGTGGGTTGCATACTCCCAAGCAAACTTGATCTGTTTCCATCGATGTTTCATTTATTTATATATTTTTACCAACCTGCAAAGTTTACTAGAAACGTTTTGTATATTTATTGAATCAGATGTTATTTTTTTAGTTGTGTTTTTTGAAATCGCTGTTCCATTAACATCACATGCTTGTCCAAAAAAGATAAAACAATCTGTCCCTTGTTTTGTTGCGGTGATTGTTGCGCCTGGAGCTACATCTGCTTTTTCAAAAGACCAGCCCGCTTCGTGCTGCATTGGACAAAGTATTCTTGTGTTTGTTTCTAAAATTTCTAAAGTTGTTTGATAACAATCGGGTTCATACATCAAAGGAGATTGTTTCCAATCGCATGGTGTATCTCCTAAAGTAGTTGTACCTTCACACCAACCAGGACCATCTGAGTATGTAGAGTTATGATACTCCGCGTGTTGATCAAGTAAAGCTCTGTACTCATCTTTATTTTCGTCAGAAAAATTGTCGCCTTCTTTCCAGTCATGTCTTAATCTTATTGAGCCTTCAATCAAAAAGTAATTATTATCTGCTCTTACTAAAGAAGGAATTGTAGGGTGTGTTGAAAATAAAAAGTTGCCGGCTCCGTCTTTGGTTCTTTCCTCTCTAGATTCTCTTACTATCATTTGGCCAACTTTTGTGGCTCTAGATACAGAGATTTGTATTTTGTTCTCAAAGTTTTCAACTGTAAAATCCATGTTAAAAATCATAATGTTTCAGCGTCCTTTGCTTCCACATCTTGCATGCCGTTCGGTTTCAACCATTTCTCTATTTTTTGTGGATCATCAACTTTTCCTCTTAATACTATAGTTAGTGTTTCTTCATCTATTTTGTATTTTACAGGATCAACATTTAAAATAGTTGCCCATTCTAATAGACAGTTGTATTCAAAACCTTTTATGTGTTCATCTGTAAGTATGTTTTTTCGTAAGGCATAAGTTCTAACAGGTAGGTCTGGATTATCTGGAGTCACGACCATTGTCATCAGAGTGCTGGTTTTATCTTCACCTGTATCGTCATCTACATAACGCACCACTTCACCAGTGTCTTCAATTTCTTTTTGCCAAGTAATATTATACATTATATGTGACTACCCTTATCCATTTGCATAACATATGATGTACCGGAAACCATAGGTACAGATGCATTATGACTGGGACCAGCCGGCATTCCAGTAAAAGCACTAGAGAAACGACCATTTGTAGCTGCGCTAGGAATAGCTGGCCATTGTCTGTCAAACAAATAACTCGAGGTTGAAGTATTAACTTGGAATATTTGATTGTAGATCAAAGCGGGGTTTACTGGTGATCCTGAGCTTGCGTTATCTGCTCTCATATCGCACCTTGACCCTGCAACTAACCAAGCCCTTAAATTTGTTGAAGTCTCCGAACCGCCGAGCCCAATCACCAATCCTTGACTAGTAAAAGATCCAATGTTTCCAGTCCCATGTAGGTTTGCATTATCTATTCCAACAAATGTTTGAGGGGCCTTACCACCAGTAGAAGCTGTTCCAGCGGTAAATTGAGCATATGCTCCTTTATTTCTACCTCCATAAAAATTTGACATAGATATCTGCCCTGACGTGGGTATGTTATTATTTTTAGTAACAGCAATAACAAAACTGCCCCCTCTATAAAACTGACTCATAGATACATTACTAGAAGGCGATCCAAATTCTGCTCTAACGTCATTCAAAGAAATTTGGCCGCTGGTTGGAAGGGTCATTGAAATTTTTCTCCTATACTAAATGTGAGTTCTTAAAATATATTATTCCATTCTCGTAGTCAAATTCGTGTGGATTACCAAGCAATTCCTCTGGTGACATTTGACCCATTCTTGCCCAATTCGTGTGTCCAAACTTAGCTTTACATAATTTATCTACTGTGTGTGGAGGCACTTCAGACAAAGCATCGATAACACCAGGAATGTTCTTTGGTGTTTCCATTTCCTCCGGTATCCAATCTATCTCAAACTCGTCCATCATTCTTTCATAGCATACGGATCAGTTGATAGCATACGCTGTTTCTTATCCGGTTGCTTTCCTAGTATAATATCTTCCATGTTTTTGTGTAAATAGTTTGCCATGTGTCCCGCTATGTTATCTTGAGATAGTGTGTCTACAAGATCTTTCAAGGACTCACCGTGTTGTAAACATCTTGATATTAGTTTGCCCGATGCTCTAAGTTCCCTGTCTAAATATGAATCTGTTGGTTTAATTTTAATCCAAAAGGCCATAGGTGTAAGACCTGATTTGCTAGCAATATAATCTAATGTGCCAACTACTCTACGCCCGTCTATTGGAATAGCGAAAGTTGCACACATCATCCTGTTAGGGATTTCTTTTCTCACTCGGTTCTCCTTAATTAAAGTCATCTCGATGTCCCTCGATAAATTGATACAAAGAAATGTTAGTTTCTTTGACCTGTTGTATCTCTAACCACATCGTTTCAATAACATTATACAGTGTATACGTAGTCACTGTATTTGCAATCAATAATCCTATTGATATTAAAAATATGATCCACGTCAACACATTGTTGGTAGACCAGCTTACTTTTATATTAAAATCTTTCATATTTATGCTCCTTTAGGCCATTTTAATTGTTCAGCAGGTATTCCCACCCAGGGGTTATTCCAATGGTGCCATTCATCATACGGTTTTGGAATATAGTCCCAAGAAGAAAACATTAAACTTACTCTAAAATCTCTTCTTAACGGATCTATGTTTTTATATTCATTTGTTGCATGATAAATTGGTTTGTTGAAAAACACTAAATGATTTTCTTTTGGCTTTACAATAAGCATTCTGCTTGAATCCATGGGTTGATAGTTTGTATCATTAATCGGTCTTCCTTCTACATATGTATTGTTAGGTAGTATTAACAACTCACCACCTTCCATTTTAGGATCAACAGAAATGTATAAAATATGTGTGTTTAATGGAAACTGTCTAGCAAATTGAGGTTCTTCAGGACTATCATTTTCACTTATATATTTTTTCATAAACAACTCGTTAGCATCTACGTGCCATAAAGTTGGTTCTTGTCCTCTAGGGTTCCTTATCCAATACTCAACGTGATTGTCTTGTCCAATTAACTTAACAATAGCTTTTTCAATTTTGTTTCTAGGAGGAACATCTTTAGGTTTAAAATTATAGGATGGCCAATAATCTACATCATCACCAATATACTCTTGCAGTTCTTCAAAGTCTCTTTGACTTAAAACATTTTTTGCATATTTAATATGTTCAAGATCTTCCATTAGATTGTTTCTCCTGTCTTCATCCATCTTGGTTCTATTCCGCCCTCAACGTTTTCTCTACATTGATTTGCAGGTAACATAACCCATCCTTCACAGTCACACTGGGGACAATTAAATTCCTGCCTGCGTACAAACTCACTTTGTATAACTATATAGCCATTGCCTGCGCAACGTGGGCATATAGCCTTAACCTCGTGCTCGCCCGTTAGATCTACCATTTTTCTTTTTCATCTCTTTCTCTAATAAAAACTCTATTACTTTCTGTACACTAACAGGTACCTCAAATCTTTTTTGAGCTAAACTCATTAGTTTATTGTGTGTATCCATAGATACAGACACTGATTTAAATTTACTTATATCTGGCATTTTCTTTCCTTTGTTGTGTTATTATATGGGATTATATAGAGCAATTATTATATTTGACAATAGTTTATTTTAATTTATTTTATATATAATTTCTCACTACATCAGGTGTCGGCAGGCCCCTTTACTCATTAACTGCCGGCACTAATTTCTTTTAAAAACATAACTATCTTCTAAATAATTAAAAGTAACTTTGCCATTGACATGTTGCACATGTTTAGTTTTACACGTCAAACATTGATAAACTCTTTCTTCTGCTACTAATCTAACAAAAGGAACATAGTTTTCACATTGATCGCAAACTCCCAAAGTAATCTCAACAGGACTATCGTTACTGTATGTCACCCCAGCTATCTCCTTTTTCATAGTCTACTTTGTTGGGAACTTGTAACGATACAGCCTCTTCCATGATTCTAATAATTTTTTCTGCTTCTTCTCCTGTTTGTACTGAGATATCCAATTCATCATGTATTTGTACATGGGGTATAACTCCTTCCTGATACAACGCTAACATAGATTTTTTTGTCATGTCAGCTGCTGATCCTTGTATTAATTTATTTAATGCTTTGTATGTAAACGCCCGCTTGATCCCCGGTCCATGCTCCCTGAGTGCCTCTGCGTGTTTCAGTGGTTTCTTGATACCAAAACCATGCGGCTCCCACATATCAAAATGACATAGTCTACCACCAATTGTACGTATTTTACCACTGTCATCTGCTCTTCTAGCTACAGCCTCTGATAACATTTTAACAAAAGGTGCCTTCTGATGATAAGTCTTGAGTAGTTTTTCTGCCGCGTCCTTCATCAAACCTAGCTCTGCCATAAGCTTATTCTTGCCCATGCCATACATTATACCAAGATTAATTGTCTTTGCTTGTTTACGATTGATACCGGCCATGTCAGCTATCATCTGGTGAAAGTCTGCGCTGCCATCATTGTAAGCATCTACAATAGTTTGTGTTCCTTCCATACGCATAAGAGAAGCGAAGTGAACTAAAATTCTTGGCTCCTGTTGGCTGTAGTCAAAACAACCCCAAGTGTGTTTCTCTTCTGGTATAAACAAACTTCTAATCAACGGTCCAAGTTCCTTGTGTCGTGCAGGTATCTGTTGAAGATTAGGATTATTATAACTAAACCTACCTGTAACCGTGCCGCCTTGGTCAGATCTTATTTGATTTATCTCTGCGTGTATCCTACCTTTGTGTTCGTGTTTCAGTATTGTATCAATAAAAGTTGTGTTTGCTTTGTTGATCTCTCTTGCTTGATTAATTAATTTTGGTAACTCAGCAGGATGAGTTGCCAGGAAATTTTTTGTAAAAGATGGTGCTCCTTTTTCTGTCCTGTCGTACGGTAGTTTTATTTTTTCAAACGCTTTTGCTATAGATGCAGCAGCCCATATCTCTACATCAAACCCTGTTATCTTTTTAATATCGTGTAATAAATTTTTCTCCGTTACAATCAATTGTTCTTTGACAGCAGATGCTTTTGCAACGTCAACTCGTACACCTTTAAATTTCATATCTACTAAACATGGAAACAAATTAGTTTCTAAATTAAACACGTCCCACAGATCTTGTTTTGATATCTCGTGTTGCAACGCGTGCCACAACTTCAATGTCATCTCCGCGTCTTTCTCTGCATACTCGCCAACAAACGGTGCAGGTAATCTCCACATCTCTGCTTTAGGATTGACACCAAAATCTTTTGCAGCTTCTTGTAAAAGCTTTTCGTTCTTGCGCATATTGATATAATCTTTACCAACAGAATCTAATGTGTAACTAAATCTATTCTCATCAATTAAACTTGCAGCAATCATTGTATCAATGATGCCACCATTAATGTGAAAGCCAAGTGATCTAATCCAAGACACATCATACATCGCATTGTGAAATATTTTTGTAGCTGTGTTGGATAATAATTCTTCAAACCAATCCAGAACTAATCCTCGATCCATGTTCCCACCACCTTCATGCGCGATAGGGAAATAGCCGGACCAGCCTTCGACCGCAACGGCTATGCCGACTATCTCCCCGTCTCCTCTAACCGCACCCGATCCTAAAGTTATCAGGTTTGGATCTCTTGTTTCTAGGTCAATAGCAATTTCACTATGACTAGATAAATCTGGTAATCTGTCTGGTGGAACCCATTCAGTTTCTGGTGTAAACAATGGTTGTTGTAGTGTTCTCAACTGTAATCTCTTTCGATTATCATATCGATAAAATGTTTCGCTTTCTCGAGGCTCTCTTTGCCTCCCTTATCTTGATGTCTAACTATATACTTTATAGCAGACCCTTCGGCGAATAACAACCTGTTTTTATTGACGAATTCGCTGGGCTGTATCACATACTTAGTGTAGTGATCACCACCTACTTGTGTTTTATACGGATCTGACATTTTTTTACCTTCTCTATGTATTTAGTAAAAGCATCGCCATTGACTACATCAAAAATCTCATCAAAAAATTCTTCATTAGTCATGTCGCCCTTCATACTATTTATTCTTTCTTTTAATAATTGTGCATTGGATAGTTCGTTTCTACCACCTCTTGCAACAGGAATTTCGTGATCAAGATTTGCAGCTAATGGATGCCCTTTTGCTTCCATAACAGAAACCTTCTTTCCTGTAATAGCACATGACGCGTAAGGAAAAGACAAACCATTTTTGTCTTCACCTTTGTTTGGCCATATGTGTTCATTCATTTCATCTCTTCTAGTTCTCATATCTAATCCTTTCGTTGAGTTGTTTTTGTCTTTATGAAATGCCCTTACCTTACAATCCCAGGTTCTTTCTGGTCTTTTATTTATAAGTTTAGGGTTTCTTTTTTGATCTATAGTTCTATCAAAAAACTGGTTTAACTTTGATTGCCAAGGATCTCTCCATTTTCTCATTCTCTCCTGAGTTTTTTCTTTTTGGTCTTTTCCATAACGGTAGGAAAGTGTTCCTTTACTTATATTAAATTTTGCAGCTAAGTTTTTATAGCTCCAACCTTTCGCTCTCCATCTGTCTATTCGATCCCACTGTTCTGGATCTAATCTTTTTGAAGAAGATTGATGTTTCATAGTACGTATGCCCTTTCATAGTTTCTTGGTTCTAAAATGTGTAGCGATTTTCTTGCACGGGTTACTGCTACATAAAATAACCTGTGTAGTTCATCTGGATCAACATCGTTGTTGTCCACAGCAGACTTAGTAATATCAGGAAGAATGAGTACATTGTCAGCTTCACCCCCTTTCGAAGCGTGTATTGTAGATAATGTTATTCTTGGTGTTTGTGTTATCTTTTCATTATTAGATAACATATTTCTTATGTAATTTTCTGTGTTGGTATCCAAACCTGCAAACGCTTTGTACCAAACATCTTCAGTTTGTAGTCCATGATTATTTATACATTCTTCTATGTAATAACCATCCTCGTTTTCATCCATCGTTTTACCAGTGCGATAACCTTTGGTTACATTGTCACCAAGATAAGAGTAAATATTTTTTATTGATGCAACAGGTAATAAATGCTCGACTCTCCGCCATTTTTCCCAAGTTTGTATTGCAAGAAGTAAATCTAGTTTGACAGAGTTCTTTGTTTTATGTGAGTAGTACCAACCCTGTAGTTCACAAAATTCCTTTATGTCATCTAGAAAATAATTTGCAGAAGATAGAACCAACCACTCTCCGTGTGACATGTCTACCTGTGTAACGTCAGAGTATCTTGTAAGATCACCCACCTCTTGTCTAGGCATGTAATCCTTGTCGTATCTGTTAGAAACATTTCTAATTATTTTTTGTGATAAGTCGTGTATTGGCCCACCAGGTATTCGGTATGATTGATCTAGTGTGTCGATGTAATCTACTTCTTCTTTAAGTGCGATAAAAGTATCAACGTCAGCGCCAGCCCATTTAAATATTGCTTGATCATCATCCCCTGCAATGTAGGTTTTGTCTGCTTTCGCCCATAAAGACCTGACCATTCTCCACTGCAAAGGTGAGAGGTCCTGTGCTTCGTCAATAAATAATACGTCGAAAGATGGCGATACATCTTGTCTAATAAAATCTTCGAGTAAGTCATTGTAATCTAAAAGTCCTTTTTCTTTTTTATACCTAATAAGTTCTTGATCTAAAAGATATAATAGATCTCGCTCTATGTCCAGGCCATGTCTATTCTTATCATACTCATCTAACACTGGGATCTCCTGAACTCTAGCTTTATTTATAATTCTAAGATACTCATTGTCAGAATTGAACACACCATCTTCGTCACTGTTCCAAGCGCTCTTAATCGGTATGCCACACTTCAAACCAAAGTCTCTATAGTCAGAATGTTTCATCATCTTTTCTTTGTTTATTCCTAGTGTCCTAAAAGCAAGAGAGTGAAGCGTTCTAAAAAAAGGTATCTCTTTCTGATCAATCATAAATTTTTCCTCTGCTCTGTGAGTTGCCTCCCATGCAGCTTTCTTTGTAAAAGAAAAATAACCTATCTTTTTTATGTCTGTCCCAGCTCGTAAAAAATCTTCAACTAAATCTAAAAGGGTAGTTGTCTTTCCTGTTCCTGGTGGTCCTAGTATTATTGTTTTCATTAGAACGGCGCCTCTTCGTATTTAACTTTACTCAATGCTGGTTTATCTTTCTTCATTGCTTTTATTTTTATAACTCTTGGTGTTTGATTTTTTATGTTCATTCTAATTTCATCTTCAAAAATATCTTCTAGTTGTTTCATAAGATTACCTGTCTTAATTTTGTCCATCTCCCAATTGTTTCTTTTGCAAAAAGAATAAAAGTCATCCATTCTAAAATAAGTAAAACCTTCATCGGTCCAAGACATTTTGTTTAACATGTCTTCTTTTGTTCTTGCAGCAGGTCTGTTCACTGTAAAGTCATACAATAGATTTATAATTTGATTTATAGGATCTAATGATTCTAATGGTTCTATCTCTTGTAGGTTCGACAACAAAGGACTAACGTATATCTCTCTCCAGTCTTTTGCTTTTGGTATAGGTGTCATTATATCTGCCTGATCTAAAACAGCTAACGCAAATAAATTAGGATTGTGTAGTTGCTCTGTTTTAAGTTCTACTCTTTTACCACCTACATTAATAAACCACTGCGGTGGTGTAGATTTTATTTTTGTTAACGTATCCAGTTCCGGCATTTGTTCTTCATCAAAACCAACACCAAACTTTTTAGTTCTACATTTTGCAGGATTACATACACCACAAATAGGTTGTTCTTTACATCTGTATTTGTCGTAACCTTTTCTATTAAGTGACTTGATTAACAACTGAACTTCTGAATTACTAAGTGGAGGTGACATAACACTTTGATTATCTGCTACGAGCATATCCTCCCAGTTATCTGGATTAGATTTTTTTCTATATACACCAACATTAAACAAACCATTATTCCTGGAGCCTTCACCAAAACCTTCGTCCGCTAGTTTATTTAAACAAGGTGGTCCATCAGGAAATATTTCTATAACCTCTGCTTTCTTTACAACTATTGATTCTATTTGCTCTCGTGTCTGTACCCATTCCTCGTATATATCATAAAACTCTTCTAATTTTGCAGCCTGACCGCCTGCTTTAAATGTATAACGCAAACCTCTAGTTCCACCATGGTATGGTAAATTTAAAAAGTTTCCTGTGTCCCCACGCTCAGTTAATATTTCAGTTTGTTTTGGAAAGATCTCACTGCCTCCATAACCTAAAGCCTCTGACATTGCTTTAAGTTTAGATTGCATCAGTGAAGCTGGTATGAAATCTTTAGCAAATAAAAATAAATGTGCTCCTCCAGACTTTGATCTAAAAGTTACCAAAGGAAAACCCATACCTTTAATATTTCTCATAATCACAAGATGATCTAGATTGTATTCGTCAACATCAATACAACCCCACTTACACATATTATCTTCGTTAATAGGTATAACACCAAGTGCAGGATCTTTTCCTTCAAGGTGTTCCTTCCATAAGTCATCTGTTATAGATTGTCGTTTGATAAAAGCTTTACCTTCAGCCTTACCCTTGTCTGTAGTTGCGCCAGATAAAATTAATTGGCCATAGGCGCTGTTGTTTCCCTCAAATATATCTTTAAAGCGTTGCATAGTTTTTTCTGTATTCCTGTATTCTTTCTAAGTTTTTCTCTCTGTATTCTTTCTGATACTCCTTATTTTTTCTTTTAAAATAAGCTTCACCTTCTGGACTATTCTTAAACATTTGTAAAGTACTTTCTAAACTCTTTACTCTAGCCCTAAGTTTTTTTAAACTTCTTACCCTATAATATTTTTTATGATAGTATGTTCTATCTTTCATATTTTCCTTTCTAAAAAATCACGGGACTTGGAAATAACTAAAACAAGTCCCGTGATGTCAACAGTTAAAATGGTACTGAATCTGTATCTTTAGATTTAGTATCAGTCTCACCGTGATTTACTGTAGTCGTAGACACACTACCAGCAAATTGTTTTGCAGCCTCGTACAAACCTTTGTCCTGTACGGGACCAATCTTTTGTACGTTCCAACCAAACCAAGTCCCCTTATCGTTTGATTGTTGTACAGTGCTTAGATTATACACGTGACTATAAGAAGCCGGTGTGAACATTCCATTCTTGCCTTTCAGCTTGATTGTGTTCATCATCGAGTTCCATGATCTACTTACTTTCAGTTGTGTTGACTTCATAGTAATCAATGCTTGTTGCATATCTTCTGTCAACACGAAGTAAGAGGCCGTGTTTTCAAGATAGTTACCATTAGGTAATCTATCTTTATAGTCAGCACCTCTAGTAGTATCTTTTATAATACCACTGCTAACTGGGTGGATAGCGACAGGAGCACTTGTGCCCTCTCCTCTATCACTCCACTCAACATACTCTCGCTTATAACCGCAAGGAATTACGTTGAGTCCTTTCTCACCATCGTATACCTGCTTAGTCACGGTATTGAATATCATACCTGCCTCTGCATTCTCTATATACTTGGCGTCCCGTTTGTTTATCTCGGGTGATAGCTGGCCTAGTACACGCAAAAAAGGCATTGCAAAATCGCCCTGCCCCATTTGGTCCATACCACCAGCTTTGTCTTCTTCAAACATACCTGCTAGAGCTATGTCTGACTTTTCTTTTTTCGCTACTTGGTTCATGTTTCCTCCTTCTTGATTCATGATTCTTTATTTCCGGCTAATTTTAGTTTGATCCTTAACAAAAGTGTTAAAAGAATCCGAGGGCATGTCGAGGCCGGCCTCGACACGCTCTCTAAAGAGTGCCTTCAAAGTCATGGGTTCAACTTTTGATTTTTGTTGAGGCTCATAACCTTCTTGCACTGCAAGGTTGAGCAACTGCTCCGCCTTGTTATCTTCGCCTTTACCGAACGTTACAGCAACTTCGTTTTTAATGATGTCACCTAGTCCGTTTTCTCGAAGCCATTTGTAAGCTGACTCTATGTTGTCTTTTTTAACAGTACAGCTGTAGGATTTTTTAACCTCAACTCCACTGCCGTCAGCTAATTTCAAAGATGATAACCCCTGCTCTGCGAGAAGGTTTGGTATTATCTCTGAAGAAATTTTGTCTGCCTCTTCTTTTAGTTTTTTAACATTGTCTTCTGCATTTGATATTTTATCTTCTAAATCTTGTAGCATCAGACAATAACGAGACAGCGTTGATATATCTGTTTTCTCAATTATTTCTTGTTGATCTATTTCTAGATCATCTAGTGTTAATGTTCCCATCAATTTCTCCTTTATCATATAAATTAAAAGACAGCGGATAGTATCTTGTTTCCTGTCTGTCCCATTTCAAAAGATTAAACTTTCCTTGTGTAATATCACTTACAATTGCTGTTGATAATCCTATTATAGCAGGATCACCTGTACAAAGGATGTAGTCTGTTTCTTTGAAATCTCGTAAATTCTTTCTCATTTTATGTATAAAGGGTGCTGGACTAAACATCATTTGAGAATTTTCTGGTAAACAAATAACCAGGTATCCAAAATCAGATGCTGTCAGTATATTAATATTTCTTGGTGGGTGTTGTAATACGTACACAAAATCTTCTTTAGGATTTTCTTTATTAAATTCTAGAAATTCCTGTAATTGTTTTGGTCTATACAACTCAAATAATTTATTTCTCATAATCGCTTTCTTATATGTTGACATTCAAGATAGTCATGATTATATAAATGTCAAGAAAGAAAAATTAAAATATGATAAAAAATTATAAGTTCAAGACCAAGCCATACGAGCATCAACTCAAGGCATTGGAAAAATCGTGGGCTCAAGACACTTACGCTCTATTTATGGAGATGGGTACAGGTAAATCCAAGGTCCTCGTTGACAATATAGCCATGCTATATGATAGAGGCGCAATTCGCGGTGCACTGATAGTGGCTCCCAAAGGTGTGTACAAAAACTGGGACAGCATTGAGTTCCCTACACATATGCCAGAACACATAGAATGTACAAAAGTTCTATGGGAAGCGAACATTACAAGGAAAAAACAGATGGAGCTTGACACACTATTTGACGATAAAGGTGATCTTAAGATATTGATAATGAACGTAGAAGCATTTTCTACAAATAAAGGACTGGACTTTGCACGAAGTTTCCTTAACATTTTTCTTGGAAGAGCTTTAATAGGGATTGATGAATCTACAACAATCAAGAATCCGACAGCAAAGCGAACAAAAAATATATTAACAATAGCGGATCTCGCGAAATACCGTAGAATATTAACAGGCTCTCCCGTAACAAAATCACCACTAGACTTGTATAGTCAGTGTGACTTTTTGGATGATACTCATTTGGGTCATCAGTCGTATTACAGCTTTCGCTCTCGATACGCACACATGGTTGAAAGAAACTTTGGTGGACGTAGAGTTCAGATTGTTGGCAGTTATAGGCGTTTAGGTGAGCTATCTACTTTACTAGATAAATTTTCATATCGTGTGTTGAAAGAAGAATGTTTAGACCTGCCTGAAAAAGTATTCATGAAGAGATTGATAGAGCTAACCCCTGAACAGAAAAAAGTTTATGCTCAAATGAAAGAGATGGCGTTAGCCATGCTTGACAGTGGAGAAATGATGACCAGTGTTAACGTCATGACTCAGCTAATGAGATTGCATCAAATAACTTGTGGTCATTTTAAGGCAGATGATGGCACAATTAAACATCTTAAAAACAACAGAATTAATTCACTAATGGAACTATTGGATGAAACCGACGGCAAAGTGATAATCTGGGCAAACTACGTCGAGGACATAAAAAATATAGTCGAATCTTTAAAAAAAGCTTACGGAGAGGCCTCTACAGTCGAATATCAC
>TARA_B100001113_G_scaffold182786_1_pt1 | contig 19731 bp, 11 predicted proteins | sample TARA_B100001113 | Tara Oceans TARA_B100001113 (sample SAMEA2622402) | marine metagenome | biome: marine biome (ENVO:00000447); feature: deep chlorophyll maximum layer (ENVO:xxxxxxxx); material: "saline water (ENVO:00002010), including plankton (ENVO:xxxxxxxx)" | depth 50 m | reverse complement strand
CCAAAAAGCATCAGGGAAATTCCGACCGCGACAAATGTCATCGTTAGCCGAATAGGTTTACGAACACTGGATCTAATCGAAAGACCGAGCGCTGTTGGCATCCATGAAGTGATTTTACGGAGCTTGTAGGAGCCAATACGCATTTCACTTTGCCCACTTAAAACTTCTAATGGTTCTAGACGACTAGCCTTTATCGCTGGAAATGCTCCTGAAATAAAAACAACTAGCATGGTTAAAATGATAACTGAAAGATATATCGAAAGGGGAACTGTTCTTTCAATAATTGGTAAACCTACAAGATCTTCATAGAAATCTAACATTCCATTCATCCCCCACGGTCCAGCTGATGCGCCTAAAGCACATCCGACTCCTCCAATTGCCAAAGGGGCTATAAGATAGCCAACCATAAGTGATGAACGTTTAACTCCAAGAGTACGTAATACTGCGATTTCTTTGGCCTGACTTTGCACGAGACGCTGTAGACTCAAGACAATAGTGATTGATGCAATCGAAGCAATCATTACGGTAAAGGGAAGTGTTGCTCGCTCGGCACCAGCCAAATCTTGTCTCATAATTTCAACCGGTTCATTTTGTCCACGATCTCGAACCCGTGCATCCAATTCGGTATCATTGAGTGTAGATTCAACAATCATCTTCACAGCATCAATTTCTACGCCTTCATATTCTTGAGTATCGGGTAAATCATACGAAGGCGTTCCTTCGACATCCAAAACAATGGTATTACTGGTGCCTATCGCATTACCAGTAAGTCTCGCCATTCCAGAATCAGAAAGATAACCGACGACATATTCGCCGGACTCAGGAGGAAATAATGAGCCTTCAGGAGCCATAAGGACATGCAATGGGTGGTAACCAATTCCAACAAGTGTGAATTCTACAGTTATATTTCCTGCTCCAATACTTACTGAATCTCCAATACTGATGTTTAGGGCTTCAGTGACGTGAGCATCTATGACTATTTCATCGGGTGCAACTGCAGTACGGCCTTCCGAATTTCCTTTGGGCATCCATACACGGTCGGTATTAGCATCGGCAGGGATTCCATGCCATAGAGAATTAATGATACGTTCACCATCTTGGTTACTGTAAAACATCGCTCCTTGTGTGATAGTTCTTCCTTCACATGAATCAAGAGAGAGCGAGGTTACGGTGTTCAAATCCCAATTATGAGACAGTGATTCGCAGAAATCATCAATCTGTTCTGGAGTCCAGATTGTACTACGATTATCAATCCAAAGATCTGCAAGATTGGCACCTTCATCGTCATCAGCTTGCATAGTATCATACATATTGCCAAGATTGTGTGCATAACCTCCAAAAGTGATTCCTGCAAAAACACCAACGAACACCATCAAGATAACAGCAATGAGGCGGATTTTTGTACGCCAAAGACTACGTGCTAAGCGTTTATTAAGTAGATTCGACATTCAAAAACCTCCAATCAAAAACCATCTTCTGAACTACCAATTTTTTCATCAGAGATTATTTTCCCACTATCGATTCGAATAACTCGTGTAGCAAACTTGACTAATCCTTCATCATGAGTAACAAAAACAGACGTGATATTTTCCTTTTTGCACGCCCCTACTAAAACCTCCATGACTTTATTCGAAGTTTCAGTATCTAGGTTTCCAGTTAATTCATCGCCAAGCAAGAGTGTAGGTCGCTTTGCTATACTACGGGCAATGGCAACTCGTTGTTGCTGACCGCCACTTATCTCACCAGGAAAACGGTCTATTTCGTCTTCAAGTCCGACAAGTTCCAATAACTCCTTTGCTCTAGATGGATTTTTATCACCTGCTAATTCCTGAATTAATAGTATATTTTCAAGAACCGTAAGGTCTTGGAGTAAATTAAAAAATTGGAATACATAACCTATATTTTCTCTTCTAAAAGAAGTCATTTTCTCGGAATTATTACGTGGAACTTCATTTTCAAGGAATATATAATCTCCTCCAGTGGGACTGTCAAGAGCTGAAAGACAATTCAAGAGTGTCGTTTTTCCCGAGCCAGATGGGCCTAGTAGTATGACACGTTCACCTTCTGAAATTTCGAAAGAGACACCATCAAGAGCCCGAACTGTTCCTGCAGGTGTTTTGTAATGACGTTCTAAGTTTTGCATTCGTAATAATTTTCCCATTCTTTCACCCTTTTATTTCATGTTGAATCATTACTTCCTGAAAAAAATGCCATTGAGTCTCTAAATAGTTCCTCCCTTCTCCTCCTTTTATTATTTCTTAAATGAAATATAGTAAATGCGAAAACTAAGAATATAAGGAATGGAATAAAAGCCTCAGCATGATATTTTTCCATAAATTCTATGATTCCTTTGGCACTGTAAGCCCAAGTTATCGATGCAGCTGTTCCTCCAAATAAACAAGCTGCCAAAACTCTCTCAAACCGCATTCTAGCTACAAGTCCTAGCATAGCTCCTACTAATACTCCGCTAGCCATGAATGGTATCCATACAAATACAATTAAGCCCCAAAAGCCATATTTATCAATTCTCTTTCTGTTTTTCAATGCCACATATTCTACTGATGAAAGTATATCTCCCATGAATGGATTTTGCAAAAGTGCCCCTGGGATACCTCCTCTCTTAGCAACCATTGCTTCTCCAGTTAGCTCGTCACTTCCTTGCTCAACTCTACCTGGGTTAGCGTAATCTGCTAGGGTTGATTTTTCGTTCCTAGCACTAACTATTAAGGATCTTTCACCTATGTATTCATCCAATTTATTCCTTAGTAGTTGGTACAAATCATTTTGTAATTCATTGAAATTGGACTTGAAAAGAAAATATGCAAAGCGCTGTTGAGGCCTGTAAATAATCCTAATGAAAACAGAATCACTATCAGCCATTATCGCAGATCCATAATCAATCAAATTATTCTCTTTAAACCATTTTTTCATGACGCGCCTAAACTCTTCTTCTAATTTCCCAAATTTCCCTATAGATGAAAAGAAATCACCATAATCTTCAGAAAGTGGTATTTCTCCAAAATTAGTGACTAATAATTCTGAATCTATTACAATATTTGTTACATCACTAGCGGCTTTATCTATACAAACCGATTTTAATTGTATTGGCCGCATTTCTCCAAATATTGCAAACTCTTCCAGAATATCTGTAATCATCTTAGTTTTTACTTCTGTGGGTGCAACTATGGTTTTACTACTAGTTTTATAGGGGACCAAAGCATCAATAGAGAGATTACGATCTTGTATCTTGAACCCTTCTAGATCAATTTTTATTCGCAATTCTTTAGCAGAATTCTGTACGGTTCTTTGAATCAATCTTCTCATTTGCCTTGTCGATAACAAATCATCAACATCTCTATGATATAGTCTATGCATCAGTGGATATTGAACGCACAAGAAAAATATTGACATCCCAAGTGAGACAGATGCCAACCACCAAGGGGGCACTCCTGCACTTCCTCCTGTCAGCATGGCGGTTTCTCTTCCTCCTGCCCATTCTAGCCCCATCAGCGCCCATCCCCATATGCCTAGTTGTTGTACTGACATACATGCCCTATCTTCTTTATCAGAAATTTCGGGTATTTTTTGAATTTCAGAATTGCCATATTTCCCCATAGTGATGAATTTTATCAATGGAATCTCATTTGTTATTCTACTTTCCATATGTAATTCAACCTCTTTATGGAAATTTTCAGAAGGATTCCCAAGTATTGTATAATTCAATAATTGATCATCTGTTAAATGTGAAAGATTAACATCCTCATTCCATATGTAAAGTGTCATATTTACTTTATATTTCCCATCTACAATATTTTCTGAGTATAGAGTAACTTCTTGATTTCCAAGTCCACCAAAGTATCTATCACTATTATTTTCGCCACTATGCATCTTCACAGACATTATCGTAGTTTTTTCAGAATTTACATTATAGGTCTTAATTCTTATATTTTCATCAATTGAGTATATCTCAAAATACATCACATCCCTTTTGTCTGTACAATCTTCTGAATCTAAAATTGTTCCTGATAGTGCATTATCTACTGCAATTGAGTCTGAGGCAATAATCCCTGAGGATGCAATGAAAACGCCTCCAAAAAATATAATTCCAACAAGAACACCAAATACCAAGGTGTAATCATCGCTAGTTCTTGGCCTAATTGTGTTTACTAGAAATGTTTTATCAGCATTCAATCTTCTATCGCGAATTTTTTCCAATTCTTTATCGATAACTTGATTCTCATTTTCCTTTATATTTGTATTTTCTAAATTTTTTCCATGTTCCAACTCAGAATCCATCTTCCTTTCAGAAATTTCAGAATCCTCGCCATCTTTCACGATTATCCGTAACAGTCTAGACATATATTTATGCCTCCTAAATGAACTACTAATGACTAATAAATTTTTTTTCTATATCGAAATTATTAATATAAAAAAAATAAATTCAACAGTAATTTTAATGTCCTCCTACTACGTAGGAGAAGCATGAGTAGAGTGAGCAGGGTCAAATCATCTCTCTCATTATTCATTACTTTCATACTTTTAGTACCTCCGATACTTACATTAGCCACGTCTATCGATTATCCTAGTTTACAAGAAGAAAGTCAAAATTCAAAATCTAAAGAATCAATAATATATATGCCGGATAAACACCCTATAGGCTTACAAGATACATCTGACCCATCTCATGGATGGTTTGACAAAGAAATTGCGGGAGAGGCATGGTTATTTTACAGAACAGCCCATTATGTACCAATTGATTATTGGGAAGATATAACTGATGAATCGATAGTTAATGGATGGCACGTCCTTGCCCATGAATATCCTGTACCTTCTGATTGGAAAGAGCAACTGAAATCTATAGGAATTGATTGTTTTTCATATCTCCCACCTCAAGGTTTCCATTGCAATGTCCCAAAGATGTCTCCAATGACTCTATCAGATTATGGCGTAATAGGAGCTTTCCGTTTGGATGATACTGACAAATTAGCTCCAGATATTATTCCAATACTTAATGGGGCTAATCTTGGTCAGTTGATGGACAAAGATAGATACCTAATAAATATAGTATTATCCGGTAAAGAAGAAGGTCACAATTTACTTTCTGAGGGAATCGAAATAAATATGCTCTCGGGAGTATATTCCTCTGTTGTTGTCGATGAGAAACAAATTGAGTGGCTATCTAAACAACCTTTTGTAGAATGGATTGAACCAAAATATCCGGATGTAACTTATGATGACCAAGCAGCTAATATCGTCCACTCTGATTTATTATGGGACCCAGTTTACATGGGAGGTTCTGCAAATACTCTAACCGGCGATGGCATAATAATTGCCATAGCCGATGGTGGCCTAGATAATTCAAATGAATGTGATTCCATTATATCATGTAATGCAGCGAACCCAACAATAAATGAAGATTTTCAAGGTAGGATAAAAACCATTATCTCGGCATCAACCGACAACAATAATAATTGTCCAGATGGTAATCCACATGATCCTACTGGACATGGAACCCATGTCGCGGGGACTGCCTTAGGTTCTGGACATAATTCAGGAGGCTTATACAAAGGAATGGCATATGAAGCCGAACTATGGTTTTATGCCATGAATAATGGGGAATCTTGTACAAGTAGTAGTCCGCTGCGAACGCCCATGGATATTGTCAATACACTTTTTGGCCCAGCCTATGAAGCAGGTGCTAGAGTTCAGACTAATTCCTGGGGGTCTGATCCAATGATTACTCCAACATATTACGGTGATGGCCAAGGAGGATCAACTCTTTATGGCCCAAATTATTATACTTCATTTAGTAAACAGATAGATGAGGGAGCATACCAGTATGATGATCTTGTAATTCTTTTTGCCATGGGCAATGAAGGCAAAGACTCAAATTCAAATGGAGAAATTGATACCTCATGGCTTCAAACTCAGACTACCTCAAAGAATGCCCTCTCTATCGGTGCTTCTGAAAATTGGCGACCTTCTCTAGGAATAACCTGTGGCATGTATCCAGGAGACAAGTTTCCTGTAGAACCGATAACAAATGATTATGAGTCAAATAATATAGAGGGTGTCTGGTGTAATTCAAACAGAGGGCCTACACAAGACGGTAGAATTAAGCCCGATTTAGTAGCACCAGGCACTCGAATGATTTCAGTTTACTCGCAAGATGATACTATTCCAATCAATATTCCCCTTGCTGATAATGCAAATTATATTTACAAATCTGGAACTTCGATGGCTACTCCTGTTGTAGCAGGAGCCTCAGCACAATTAATTCAATATCTGAATAATATTGGATATATCTCTCCCAGTTCTGCTTTGATTAAGGGAATATTTTCTGCTACGGCTGTGGATATGGCCGGACAATATGCTCCCTCATCATCAGTCCCACTAAATGGTGCTGCTCAAGCAGTACCGAACAACCATGAAGGATGGGGCAGAATAGATTTATCTCAAGCAATTAACAGCTCATTTATAGATCGTCTAGATATTGAAACCTCTGAAACAAAATCTATGAGATTGACGATACCTATCGGTACTCCAGAATTTAGAGTAGTACTCTCATGGACGGACAGCCCAAATATCGCAGTCACATCATGTGCTACTCAGTGTTTGGTCAATGATTTAGATTTCGTACTTAAAGATCCTTCTGGAAATGTTTGGGGAGAAGAAAACGGTGACACAAATAACCTACTCGGTATGACAGTTACAAGTCCAGATGCAGGAGATTGGGAAATAATAGTCACAGGTACTAATGTCCCCGAAGGTCCTCAAAATTTTTCCATAGCGACTAGTGGTAATTATATGTTAACTGACATGAGTCAACCTGTGTCTGGTAATCTAGAAAAGGCTGGCTTTCAAGAGGGTTCAATATTCACCGAGACTACAATTGCTGTCGGCTCAGATCACGTTTGTGCAATACTTGATGATTCTTCTATGAGTTGCTGGGGAGATAATTCCAAAGGGCAGTTGGGTGATGGGACAACTGTACAACGACAAACGATGACTCCGGTGGATTTAGGTATCGGTCGAACTGCTATTTCAATTTCTGCAGGACAAGGGCACACGTGCGCAATTCTTGATGATGCTAGTTTGAAATGTTGGGGGGATAATTCAGACGGCCAATTAGGTGATGGCACTATATTCGATTCTTCTACCCCGGTTGATGTAGATTTAGGATCTGAAATACCTATTTCTGTATCTGTAGGATTGAAACATACTTGTGTAGTTTTAGTTACTGCCTCGATAAAGTGCTGGGGGGATAATTCTTTAGGACAACTTGGAGATGGCTCTGTTATAGATTCCAGTACTCCCTCTAGTGTAAATTTGGGTTTAAGTAAGGTATTAGCAATTACCACTGGTGCATATCATACATGTGCAATAATCAATGATCCTCTCTTAAAATGCTGGGGAGATAATTCTGAAGGACAACTAGGCGATGGAACCAATATCGATCGGTTAAGTCCTGTGACAATATCGGTAAGTCCTAGTCCTGTTGCAATTTCTTCTGGAAATTCACATACATGTTCAATATTATCGGATGCAAGTTTGAAATGCTGGGGAGATAATTCTGAAGGGCAACTAGGTGATGGAACAAATACCGACTCCAATTCTCCAATACCTATAATCTCTGATTCAACTTCAATTTCTTTGGGAAGTATGCATACTTGCTCTTTGGACAATTCTAATATTTTGAATTGTTGGGGAGATAACTCTGAAGGTCAATTGGGGATTGGATCTACAATGGACCAAACTTCTCCGAGCCAGGTTACCTTTACAGGCGCACGTTTCCCGATAACTATTGCATCTGGTGATAATTATACTTGCTCATCTATGAATAATGATCTTCTGTCTTGTTGGGGTGGGGATTCAAGTAGCTCTATTTCTTTGTCTTCTTCTCCAACTAGCCTGTCTATTTCTCGATGGTCCTACATTAATGCAGCAGAAAGAGACCTAGATGATGATTCTCAGTTAAATATCTTTGATACTCATGTAGTGGGAGATGCCGATGGCGATGGAGTTAGTTCGAGTCAAGATATAGATGATAACAATCCTGCGATAGCAGTATCCTGTGCCGTTGGAGAATATGGAAGATATTCTTGTCAGCCAGCAACTGTTGGATTTTATGTAGATACTCCTGGTAGTATAATTAAGATTCCTGCGAGCCCAGGACACTACGTCTCTATTAATGGCGCTACATCACAAGAGCTTTGTGATATTGGAACATTTCAACCATCATCTGGCATGGATAAATGTAACGACGCCAATCCTGGTTATTATGTAGATTCCCAAGGTTCAAGTTCCCAGATCGCTTGCTCAGGAGGAACATATAATCCAAGTATTGGCTCACAGAGCTCTTCAGCATGTATCGGCTCAGATGCAGGATTTAATGTTCCAATAATTAATTCAATAAATTCAGGAAATACTCATTCATGTTCAATACTTGATGATGGCTCTGTGCGCTGCTGGGGCGATAATGAACATGGTCAACTAGGAGATGGAACAAGGACAAACAGTCTCTCTCCCATTCTTGCATCCACTCCTTTGGGTAAATCTGCTGTCTCGATATCAACAGGTGCCGAACATACTTGTGCCATATTTGATGATGGTACTCTTAGATGTTGGGGAAGTAATTCCTATGGCCAGTTAGGAGACGGTACTCTGATTGAGAGAACAACACCCACTATGGTTAATCTAGGCGCAGGTAAATCTGCAAAAAGTGTTTCATTGGGTCAAACTCATTCATGCGCCATATTGAATGACGATTCTGTAAAGTGCTGGGGTAGTAATTCTAACGGTCAATTAGGAGATGGGACTACCATAGACAGCAATATTCCAAAATCTATTATGTTACAAGGAGGGCAAACAGCAGTCTCAATATCTTCCGGATCTTATCACACATGTGCCATTTTAGAAAATCTTTCAGTAAGTTGCTGGGGGGACAATTGGCACGGCCAATTAGGTGATGGTACAAATAATAGAAATTTAGAGCCCAAGAGTGTTTCATTCGAATCCGGATATGAAACAATATTTTTAGAAAGTGGTTCTTTCCACACCTGTGCTATATTGATAAATAATTCAATTTATTGTTGGGGTTTCAATTCGGCAGGACAACTAGGTAATTCTGGATTAGGTAGTTCTAATACGCCTTTATTGATACAACTATCTGAATCAGATATCCCTTCTTATGTAGGTTCAGGTTTCCATCATACTTGCTCTCTATTGGATAGTGGTCATGTAATTTGTTGGGGAGATAACTCCAGAGGTCAACTTGGAGATTCTTCTTTAATAAGCAGAAATAATCCTGAGCCTGTCGATATACCTCTTGGAAGATTTGCTATATCATTATCAGTGGGGAATAGTCATTCTTGCGCAGTTCTTGATGATGCCACACTATATTGTTGGGGGATAAATTCAGATGGACAACTCGGTAATGGCGGTTCATCAGATAGTTCCTCTCCGGATTTAATTGATCTAAATCACGGTTCAGGGACTCAAACGGCCTGTGAACCCGGAACTTATCAACCAGAGTCTGGACAAACATCCTGTATCACAGCATCCAAAGGATTCAGCTCACCAGAAACTGCATCTCTCCAACAGACTCCTTGTACAGTTGGATATTATACAAATATAATAGGGCAAGCCAATTGTATTCCCGCCGCAAAAGGATTCTATGTTGACTCAGATCAGGCAATTGAACAAATCGCCTGCCCTGAATCAACTTCAACTATTGAAATCGCTTCTAATTCTTTCACAGACTGTATTTTAGATACAGATGGTGACTTTATACCAGATTATATCGATACTGATGATGATGGAGATGGAGTAGATGATGTATATGATTATGACCCACTCGATCCAGAAGTTTATGCCGACACAGATGGAGATAATGTGCCTGATAATATAGATCCAGATGATGATAATGATGGGGTGAATGATACTTTCTTAGCACCTGTTCTTGACTCCAGCGGGAACATTGTATACGAATTACGTCCATTGGACTTATTTCCTTTGAACCAATTTGAATGGGCAGACACTGATTTGGACGGCACTGGTGACAATACTGATAACGATGATGATAATGATGGACGTTCTGATAATTTTGATACCTTCCCAAATAATAAATATGAATGGGCTGACTATGATGGCGATAAATTGGGAGACAATTTTGATGCTGACGATGATGGAGATGGTGTTTGTGATACCAGTATAGGTACTTCATTTAGTGATAATTCCAATCTAAATTATGGTCAAAATCATGATATAGGCTCTATTATTATTACAAACTCCAATGGAATTTCTGTGCCATTAAATCATCCTTCTGTATTGGCATATCTCCCTATCTCGTATCCATTGATTTACCCTTCCGATTTAGTTAACCTCTCCAACAGCCATCCAAGTTATGATATAGAATTAGATAATTGTAATCTACTGGGCGATGCATTCCCATTAGATCCTTCTGAATATCTAGATACCGATGGAGATACTTTAGGTAATAATTTAGATTTTGATGACGATAATGATGGATATAATGATTCAATTGATGCATTTGAACTAGATCCATCGGAGTGGAATGATACAGATGGGGATAATATAGGAGATAATTTCGATTTATTTGATAATGACCCACTTGAGTGGGCGGACTCTGATGGTGATTCGGTTGGGAATAATGCTGATCAATGTATTTTTGTCCCAGGTTTAAATCCATCTGACGAAAATTTTGCACATCTCTTAGCAATTGGTAATTTACTTGGGTGTGTTGCAGATCCCAATTTAGGAGCCATAGAAGAGCCAGAACCTGTTGAACCAGTATATTTGGATACAGACTTTATAGATACAGATGGAGATGAGATACTAAATTACAAAGATCTTGATGATGATAATGACGGCGTACTCGATACTGAAGATAAATGGCCTCTCGATGAAACCAGGCCATTCCCACCTTCAGTTTATATCATAAGTATATTGAGTATATCATTTTTGAGTTTGATGGGAATTAGATTAATAAATTGGCAGAAGTCAAAATTAGCCAAATTCCGTTCCAAGAGGATAAGATTGGAATAATTAATGGTGCAGGGGACAGGATTTGAACCTGCGAAGCACTACGCACTGGGACCTAAACCCAGCCCCTTTGACCACTCGGGTACCCCTGCTTGTTTTATGCGCGAGCGTTCAATAGTCAAGAAGGCAACGCTTTACATGTTCATTTCCCATAGTATGATAACGTTGAGTTTGCGCCGTAGGCACGACTAATATGGCACGAATAGGCGTAGTGGGATTGGGAAATTGGGGGTCTGCTCTTGCCAAGATATGGTTAGACGACGGCCATAATGTATCTGGCTGGACAATTGAACATGATGTTTATAAATCACTAATGGAAGAGAGTAAGAATCATAAATATCTCCCAGATTATGATTTATCCGGTTTGAACCCGACTATGGAAATCAATGATATTTTAGAAGAATGTGAATTAATTATTATGGCGCTTCCTAGTTCTGTAATAATCTCAGTTTTTGATGAAATGTTGGAAAATTTACGCCCTTCACATGTAATTGTAGATTTAGCCAAGGGGCTGGCTCCAGAAAATGAAGACTCTGAATTAATATCTCAAGTATTGGAAAAGAAATTATCTGTTGCAGGAAAAAGTAACTCCGTAGTTGTAATGACAGGTCCAACTATTGCTCCAGAAGTAGCTCGAGGAGTTCTTACAAATGCTTTGGTCGCTTGCCATGACAAATCTGTTGCAGAACGCATCTCAGAGAGATTATCCACAGGGACATTAGTCCTCACTCCAGCTATAGATCCGATTGGAGCTGAATTATGGGGCGCATACAAAAATACTGTTGCATTAGCCTGCGGTTTGGTTGATGGCCTTAGAGATAGCATAGGAGGAGATAATCTGAAAGCGGCCTTAGTACTTGCAGGTTATAGTGAAGGGATATATCTTCTTGAGAAAATGGGCGCAGATAAAAGTACAGCTTTTGGACCAGCAGGCATTGGAGACTTGTATGTAACTGCCACCAGTCCTCGTAGTCGTAACCGTTCATTGGGAGAGAAGTTAGCTTCAGGAATGAGTTTGGATAGTGCATTGTCTGAAATGCATATGGTTGCCGAAGGCGTCCGTGCTACCAAATCATTCTTGGATTATTCAAAAAAGATAGATGCATCAACTCCATTCCTGTCTGCTTTATGGTCATTGCTTGAGGGAAAATCAGAAGTAGAGGACGCGGTTAGAAAAATGGTTGAGTCGTATAGGAGTTAGGAAAATGACTGCTTCAGATTTAACTGATTTCGAAAAACGACTTTTAAAGTGGCTCTCATCATCCAATTTTGTTGAAGTACCATGGTCAACTAAACGTGCTGCTGAAGCATTCAAAGTATCAGAAAAGGATGTGTATGAAGCATTATCTGCATTAACTATCAAAGTAAAAGACAACATACAGATTTCGTATAAAGACGGTTCAATAAGAATAATTGCCTCTGATATTTAATCATCTCAAATTCTTCAGATTAGGTAAAAATAAATCCCACCACGAAGGTTTAGATATATCTCCTTCTTCATTGAAATAAGACCTAGCGCTAATTGATAGGAAATCAATTATTAGTACCACTATAAATATAATTATTAAGTATGCAATAACTTTGTCATACTGAAGAAATTTGAGATATAAGTTGATGTAATAACCAATTCCTCCAGCCCCTACAATTCCAATCACAGTACCATGCCTAACATTATACTCAAACATGAAAATCATCTGAGAAATTAAATTATTAGCCATCTCTGGTATTACTACACCAGTAGCAATTTCTATTTTTGAAAGACCCATCGATCTTGCTGATTCAAGTGGAATACTATTCATCCCTTCTATTGACTCATATTGAAGTTTACCTAGGTATCCAACACTGTAGATGGTCATTGCTAAAACGCCAGAAAGAGGCCCAAAACCCACTAGGATAACAAAAAATATAGCCCAAATTATACTTGGTAAACTACGTGCAGCAGCCAAAAAAATTCTTGCGAAATATGAGACTCCCAGAGAGTTTAGATTCCTTGCAGCTAGTATTGAAATCGGTAAAGAAATAATTGAACCAAAAATTGTCGAGACAAAAGCTATTTTGATAGTCTCACTCATTCCTATCCAAGCAGTAGAACAAGTAAAATCAAACAATGGATAAGCCGTACATACAGGATATACTTGAGGCTCAATTACACTCCAACTAGGCGGCCATAAAGATTCACCAAAGAAAATCAATAAATTCGATAAACCACCGGACAATCTTCCCCAATCATTTACCATCCCATTCAATATAGAGAAAGAAAATAGTATCAAAATAAAACAAAAAGAAATTACTTTGGATTTCAGCGTAACCATTCTTTCACCTCTAACATAGTAACTTCAGTAATGAACGGATTCAACCTACCATCATCAATTACTAACAACCTATCTGCCATAGACTTAGCTCTTGATATGTCATGCTCTATGACAAGTAATGCAGCATTATTATTTCTGATATATTCTACAACGCCTCTCAACACCGTCTCCATAGTTTCCTCATCTAATTCACTAAGAAATTCGTCCGCGAGGACCAAAGACGGCTCTTGTGCCAATGTCCTTGCTGTTGCCACTCTTCTTTGTTGTCCTCCTGATAATTTTCGAATAGGTTCTCTAATCTTATCCGTTAAACCCATTTTCTCAATTGCATCTAACGACCTATTCTTCGCTTCCTTGGAAGGAAAAAATGGTAACATGGAATTACTAATCATCTGGATATATTTATTTTTATGAAAAACTTCTTTTTTCTGGCCAGCATTAGCTCCTAGCATTACATTATGCATCACACTTGCATGACGAACTAGTCCTAATCGTTGAGGAATATATCCCAACTTCCCTCTTTTAGGCCTATGTGGAATCACCTTACCACAAACTTCTACTTTTCCAGAAATAGCTTTTACTAATCCTGCAATAGTCCTTAATAATGTAGTTTTACCGACACCAGATGGTCCAGCGATGGCCACAATCTCTCCTGGAAAAATTTCCAGATCTGGAATTTTTACCAATGTTTCATTATTTTTATAACCTATTTCCACATCAGTTAATTTTACTATCGGTTTTTCATTAATTTGAATTACCGTAATATCATCTTTCATACACCAATCACCTAGGTTCTTAGAATGTTTAAGCGAACCTAAACCTTTATTTGAAAACTTGGTCAACGAGGGACGAAATTAAATTGAGTGTGTATTTCTAATTTATAGTTGTGATGACGCTATGATAACTGTGGTGCAGGTATCTGACCGTCCCCCGTTGCCGTAAAGTTTCCAATTATGACTATTCTTACTAATTTATTGAAGTGTTCCAATATCTTCAGCTGTTATTCCTAACATATCCCATGCTGGTTGAAGATGTGCACGAACTGCTGTTTGATAGTCAGTTCCAGCCACTGGTACATTAGCAAAGTCATATATTCCGTTGATACCTGTAGTTCCAAAGCCTGGTAAGTAAGTAAAAGCATTACATTCCGCTTCACTCATTTCAGCATCTGTGGCATGGCTGACAGTATTGTAACAACCTGTAAATATTGTCGCTCCATAATTTACGTACCAGTCGTATGCTTCGCATACTGCCTGACTTACTTCAGAAGTAGCGTGAGTGACGCTATTGTAGCAAGTATCTACTCCGTCGCCCATGTCATAATCTACTACCCACATGTAAGCTGTGCAAGTTGCATTATCGTCGCTAGATACCTCGTGTGTGATCATGTTGTAGCACCCAGTAAACGATGAGCCACCCATGTCAACGTCCTCATAGTAATTCCATGCTTCAGTCACTGTTTGATTCCAAGTACTATTCATCGCATGGCTGACTGAGTTATAGGCTCCTGTGTACATGGTTGCACCATAGTTTGGTAAAAACACATATGCATCACATTTTGCTTCTGAATCATCCGAAGAAACTTCATGAACCTGCATGTTGTAACATAAATCTGATCCATCTCCCATATCGTAATCTGTTACATACATGTAACCAGAACATTCGTCAGATAATGAAGAACTAACTGTCATAGTCACTCCATTGTAACAATCATTACCTGGAGTAGGGTTGCTTCCAGCGATAGTTGACTCAATAACTCTCCAAAACGAATAACCTTCAGATTGATGAGTCTGTGCTGCTTCAACTGTATCGTCAGTATTCATCTTGTGTGCATAGCGAATTGTTGCTTGCGAGTATATTATTACTAAGTTCTTTACTATTTTATCTCTTGCAGCTGTTGCTCCAGCCAAATCTTCAGCCTGTAGAGCCGCCAATCCTTCAAGCTGTGCTTCTAGTATTGCAGCATTTGCTTGTGCTGTACCATCTGAATTAGCAGTAGCGAAGTTTCCTGCTCTTTTATCTCCAGTAGCATAAGCTGAACATGACACGGACTCATCAGTTCCATGATACAATCCCCATCCTTCGTCCCAAGCATGTTGTGCATCGTCTGCTCCAAAGTTTCCTGCCTCTGCTTTTACTATTGCAGCATTCCATTCATGGATCGCATATGCAACTAAATATTGATTTTGAACTCCTTTTTCTACAGCTTGTTCCCTAACACTGTCAGAAGCACCAGCAAACATACCTGTACCATCTATGGCGGCCATAATATAATCATCTAATGGGGCATCAACGCCATAATATTCCGACAATCCATGTTTCTTTCCTGATGCAGAAGCATGTTGTTCTATTGTCTTCATTGATCCATCACTTTTTTCTACATTCTTGCCATTTTGATAAATGTCTTTTATCGCAGCCCAATTATGTTCCTCTGCAAGCGTTTTTATCTCGCAAACATCTTCAGTCATTAATCGATAAACATCGACATCTGTAACATATGTATATCCTCCATCTTCAGCATCTAATTCTGGGCCATCATCTCCAGTACATCCTGCAAAAGCAGACGTAGCAAAAAGAAGTACGGCCATTATCGTTATAGTCTTATTTTTAGCATTTTTTAGCATTTTTACATTCTCCTAATGGGACATTTTTAGGATGCCCTAAACTTTCGCAGAATAGGTGAGTATATCAAATTTAGGGTGCCCTAAATTTGTTATAATTACCTAACGCAATTGTGATCATTTGAACGATATAGTAATGACCTATTGATTCTTGTAAGGTATGTGCAAAGAGATAACTCTACCCTGTCTGTGGTCTGTGTTTGTTTTATTTTTATTTTTATTACTTTCATGCCGCTTTTATCTAATGATTCTTATTTAGGAAATAAATCAATTCGGATGGAGCAATTTGGAGGAGGGAGTAGTGAAGGTAGTTTCGAAGAGCGTTGTAGTCGAATAACTTTTGAAGATATATTTGAATATACGAAGGCAGAGTATCATTTTCAAATTGATCAAGACTGGCAATCTGCGGAAGTATTTGCAAAAGCATGGATAAATTGGTCAATGGCTGATGTCGTTAGAGAAAGACTGGATAGTTATCTGGAAGGATTTTTACCAAGTGGGGGAGATGGTTGGTTATCTACTGACGAGAGAGATGCAGTGATGTCAATTGCTGCTGATTGTATAGAGCACACAATAACTAGAATTGGAATTAGAGACGGCCCGCCTCACAGAGGAGGAGTAGGTGTTGATTGGAAAAATACCTCATGGGAAGGAGATAGTATAATCGTGAATGAAGTAAACGGTGTACCCTCTAGACATTCTGAAATTAGAACTTGTGAATCTTATAATCTAAACACTCCTTGTTATGAAATACCTGTTATCCCATCGGAAAAAAGAGATTGTGATACTGATATAGACAATACTCTTGGTTTGGATGAATGTAGATTTATTTTATATTTAAATTCGACTTTGGAATTATCTGGAATTAGTGATCCGGAATCATTTACCATAGCACTGAATGCATCAAATATGAGTAATGCTGAATTAAAATTTTCTTTTCCTTTAACTAATGATTTAAGATTAGACATGTGGGAAGAGTGTGAAGGCAGGTATGTAGGTCTAGATATAGATTTAGGAGATGATTATGTAACGCCTCTGAGGGGTAGTTGTATTGGCGATCAATCTTCTAATTATTCTTTAGATTCAAACAATGATATTTTGAATTACACTATATTTCCAAATTCAGATAAAATTAACTGGCCTAGTGGTGAAGATATTTTTGCAGATTTCACCACTCTCCCAGTACCAATTGATAATCCTCCCGTTTGGACTGAGGCTGCACCTATTGATGGAACCTGGTTTCCCCTACATGAAACAGGAGAAGTAATTTGGGCAGATTGGGAACAAATTTCAACATGGTTCAATGATGAATTGGGAGTTTCAAACCTTGATATTTCATGCTTTGGTGATTTAAATTCGAGTATCAGACAAAATATTAATGGTTCCTTATATGCAAATATTGAATATTTACAAGAAATTACTTGTGAAGCAAGAGACTCATCAGGACAAACTTCAGGTAACAGGACATGGCATATTGGTAAGCCAATTTTATTATCTACTACTTCTCAATCACTTCAAAACCCTCATCCAATATATATCGAAGTATCTGATAATTGGCCTCCTTTGGCAATCTCGATAGCTTTGTACCAAGACGTTGAGCCGATATTTTCGGAATTTTTAATTGAATCTTCAACCTATGTTAATGTTACTTCAATTGGATTAACCCCAGGAGCTGTAAAAGTCAAAATGATAATCGCTGGAGAAAATATTTACCAGTCGATGAGTATTTATGATTTAGGAATAATTAAAGAAAGCTCACCTCCATTCTTCGTGGCATCTTCAACTGGATTCTCAATTTCCGAACCTTCTCACTGGTCTGCCAGAGGTCAATTTAGTGATCCCGATGGAGAGGAAGTTTCCTTTTCATTCTTTATTGATGATTCTTTGATGGGTACATTAGAACCATCGGGAAATACTTGGGAAATACCGGAAATAAACTTTAATTTATGGCCAGAAGGTGAATATGAAATTAAACTAGAGGGCTGTGATGAATCGGGAATATGCGCAATAATCTTATTTGAAGTAAATAATAGCCACTTATATGTCGAAGAATTAGTACAACCAATTTCTCAAGACTCCAATGAAGAAAGATTCATTCCCTTTACTAATTTATATCTGATTTTTATCTCTGTAGCCGGTGCTCTCATGTACACAATACGCCGCGATTAAAACATGAGTTTCACGGGGACAGTCTCCAAAACATCTCATGAGGGCGGTATTTTAGCATCATTCGAGGGTAAACCTCCTAGTCTTGGTACAAATATAAGAATTAGAGGTGGTAAAAATATTGGAAGGGTCAAAAGTGTAATTGGCAGTGTTCATCATCCCATGATTCATATCCTTCCATTATCTCGTGGTATCATTGCTGAAAGTACAGTAGGTGCTAGTATAGAAATTGCACCAAGGGATAGAACTCCTAAGTCCAAAAAGAATAAAGGACGAAACATTAACCGTCGTAGTAATCAAAAGAAAAATGACAAACATACCCGCGATACAAAAATAAGGCCTGGCGATTGGATATGTCCAAAGTGCAAAAATCATAATTTTGCAAGTAAGGAGATATGTAATCGCTCCAGTTGCGATAACAGGAAACCGAGGCAAGGAGTTGGTCCAAAAACAACTAAAAAGAGACCTCGTTCTAAAAATCCAAGAGCAAATTGGTCTCCAAAAAAATCAAAAAAATCGAACTCTAGACGCCATTCAAATCGTTAATGACCCCAGCATTCTTCTTTGAATAGCGTCTCCGTTGAAACATGGCCAAGAGTCCTGAGATGGTTTGGTTAGATGTTTTGGACTTAGAAGAAAAAGGAGATAGAGAAAATGCATTATTACAAGCCAAATCAGTTGTGGAAATGGATGAAAAACATGCAGACGCATGGATGGCAATTGCTCGACTTAATCTCCCTCCACTAACTAGAGGTAAACCATTAATGCCAGATTTAAAACAATGTTCAAAGGCGATGGCTGCATTGAAAAAAGTTATCCAGTTTGATCCTGATAATGATCTTGCGTGGGAACTTGGAGGCGCCCTTCTTATAGATCATCTTGGCATGTTGGAGCATGGTTTAGAATGGTGGGAGAATCGTAGAAAAAACGAACCACATCAAGTAACTCCATTAGTTGAGCAAATTGGGATATTGGCCAGAATGGGTTATTATGAAGATTGTGCGATAAAACTTGATGAATTATTCGGCGAAGAAATGGATGCTCCTGCTAATCAACAACTATTGCGTATGCAATCAGTAAGGCAGATGGTTGAAAAGGCTGCAAGCATGGAAAACTCTGAAATTTTTAACCCTAGGGACAAATTGGATTCTAGATGGGAAATAATGAAGAGAATGAAAAATAAAAAGCCAATAACTGAAAATCGCTTCTTATTCACCTTTACTGCACCAATTGTATTCCTTTTAGGCATACTTGTTATGGATGCTCTGGGAGATACGGCATTTGGTACTATTGCAGTTTTCTTGATAATTCTGTTTTTATTTGCTACAATAACTAGACTATCAAATAGTTTATTGAATAATCTAAATCGTCATGCATTAGACTTAGATCGGGCAATAGACTTTGAATCTACTTCTGGGAAAATCTGCATACCAGATGAAATTAGGGAGTCTAAATTATATGCTTCAATGATGGATATCAAAACTCCTGCATTAAAAGAAAGGATGGATATGATTATCACTTCAGGAGAAAAATTACCCAAGAAATGGGAATTAAATGTACCATAAAAT
>TARA_B100001113_G_scaffold353813_1_pt1 | contig 19733 bp, 15 predicted proteins | sample TARA_B100001113 | Tara Oceans TARA_B100001113 (sample SAMEA2622402) | marine metagenome | biome: marine biome (ENVO:00000447); feature: deep chlorophyll maximum layer (ENVO:xxxxxxxx); material: "saline water (ENVO:00002010), including plankton (ENVO:xxxxxxxx)" | depth 50 m | reverse complement strand
TCAATGGCAAAACGGAGCATGATGGACCAATTCCATGAGCTCAAGGATGCGAATCCTGGAACGATTCTTTTCTTTCGGATGGGCGATTTTTACGAACTCTTTCACGAAGATGCAGAAGTTGGTTCAAATGTCCTTGGATTAGCGTTGACATCTCGTGATAAAAACGCAGAGAAACCAATTCCCATGGCAGGATTCCCATGGCATCAACTCGAAGAAAACCTCCGCCTTATGCTTCGTTCTGGGCACAAGGTAACCGTGGCAGAGCAAGAAGAAGAATTACGAGAGGGTGCTAAACTCCTCGAACGCGTTGTGACACGAATTTACACGCCAGGCTCGTTGTACGAAGAATCCCTGATTGGAAGTGACTCCTCTGCCTTGCTCTGTAGTCTACTTGTCGATCAAGATACTGCCGCATTGGCCATGATCGATGCTTCAACCGGTCAAGCTTGGGCTGTAGCATTTGAGGGTGATGGAAAGTGGGCTTCAATCCATGACGAAATCATGCGATGGAATCCTAGTGAGTTAGTACTTACTCCGCAGGATGCCGAACGAAGTGAACTTCTCCACCTTCTGGGAATGCTTGATTCGGTTATTGTAAGTCAACACTCTGTGCAACCGAAAAGAGCATCGCAACGCCTGAAGGCAATGCTAGAAGTGAATGATCTCGGACATCTCGACCTTGGGCAATCGCCTGAGGCCTTGCAAGCCACTGCACTTGCAGCCGATTACCTTGCTTCTGTACATCGTCATGACGATATTGCGATACGTGATGTTGAAATTCAAGAAACATCGGAAGGAATGGTTCTCGACCAAACCACATTACGAAATCTCGAAATTACTCAAACATTGGCGGGTGAATACGAAGGCTCACTGTTGTGGGCAATGAACAAATGCAGGACCGCAATGGGACGCAGGTGTTTGAAATCGTGGTTGTTACGTCCACTGTCCAACACCGATGCGATACAAGCTCGACATGCTTCAGTCGGTGCTTTGATGCGATCTTCAAAACGGCTCGATCTTCTTCGTGATAGCCTCAAGGGAATGTTGGACCTTGAGCGCCTCTCGACACAACTGAAGTACAATCGTTCAAATGCACGCGATTTGCTTGCAACTGCAAATGCGATTGAACGCTTGCCTGCGATTCAACGCCTTTCCATTGAAACCGAAGATGGATTGCTCTGTCACCTGGTTGAACATCTGGATTCACTCTCTGATGTCGCAGAGGAAATTCATCGCACACTCGCAGATGAAGTGCCACTTGGCTTACGAGATGGAGGATTGATCCGGGCAGGTGTTGATGAGGAACTTGACAGGTATCGAAATGCTTCAAATCAGGGACACACCTGGTTTTCTGATCTTGAACAATCACTCCGAAAGGCATTGAACATTCCAAGTCTCAAAGTTCGTATGAATCGACAGATTGGATGGTTCATTGAGGTTACTTCAACTCATGCTGACAAGGTGCCTGATGATTGGACACGTAAACAGCAGATGACAAATGGAAATCGATATGTCACGGATGAACTTCGTGAACAGGATGACCTCCTGTTGACAGCTGAAAGCAAATCCAAAGCCATCGAATATGGGTTGTTCTGTTCTCTTCGTGACCGTGTTCGAAAGCATGCCAATCGACTTGCACAAATTGCTTCAAAGGTTGCATCAATCGATGTCTTGCAATGCTTTGCTTCAACAGCCAGACAACGATCATGGGTCAAACCGAACATTGCAGAAGGGCGAAAAATGGTCCTCAGCCAAGCCCGACATCCCGTTCTAGAAGCTCAACAAGGCTTTGTTCCGAATGACGTTATTATGGACGACAAGCGACACTTTTTGCTCATCACAGGTCCGAACATGGGTGGTAAATCCACGTATTTGCGGACAGTAGCGTTGGTTAGTATCCTTGCTCAATCGGGTTGTTTTGTTCCTGCAGAGAAAGCACGTATTGGATTGATTGATCGCATCTTCACTCGAGTAGGAGCAAGTGATGACCTTCGGAGAGGTCGTTCGACTTTCATGATGGAAATGATCGAAGTTGCACATATCTTACGCCGTGCAACACCAAATTCACTCCTCCTGTTGGACGAAATTGGTAGAGGGACATCGACATTTGATGGTCTCTCAATCGCTTGGGCGGTTACGGAAGATGTGTGCAATCGAATTGGTGCTCGAAGCTTGTTTGCTACACATTATCACCAACTCGTTGGACTTGAATCTGAAGTCAATGGATTAGCCAATGTTCACGTTCAAGTCGCTCAAAGTGATGGTACGTTGCGCTTCTTACACACCGTTGCAGATGGGCCATGCGACGAATCCTATGGTGTCCAGGTTGCGGCTCTTGCAGGTCTTCCTCGAAGCGTTGTTGAACGTGCGACTGATTTGCTCGCTTTCCTTGAGCAACAGGCACAAGGTGCGAAAGCTGGGCGAAGTGGAGCGCCTGGTACTCGTGAACAAGGACAATCCTCTCTCTTGGGATATTTTGCAGCCGCTGCAATGCAAACAAATGAATCGAATGGACCCTCAATGTCAGATGCTCAAGAGAACGTTCTTTCGACGCTTAGTTCGGTAAATCTTGATGACCTTTCGCCGAGAGATGCTTTTGCATTAATCGAACGCATGCAACATCAATTGGGAGATCAATAGCATGACTGAGCCTAAACGAATTCAACAACTCGATGATTTAACCATCGGCCATATTGCAGCCGGTGAGGTTGTAGAGCGTCCTGCACAGGTTGTCAAAGAATTGCTTGAAAATTCTCTTGATGCGGGCTGCAGTTCCATACATGTAGAAATTGAACGTGGTGGATTTGATCTTATTCGAATTGAAGATAACGGGAGCGGAATTCACGAAAACGATCTCGAATTAGCATTATCTCGACACGCAACATCAAAACTCCGTCAACCCGAAGATCTCAATGAGATTCACACACTAGGTTTCCGTGGAGAAGCACTTGCGAGTATTGGTATCGTCTCACGACTGACGGTTGCATCAAGACCTGAAGGTAATGAAGGTCGAAGCATCATTATGGAGAATGGTATTCAAGAACAAATTCAACCGACTGGGATGGCGAATGGAACTGTTGTCACCGTTGAGAATCTGTTTCAAAATACCCCTGTTCGTCTCGGATTTCAACGCCGGCCTGCTACTGAACATGCACGAATTGTTGAGGTTGTCGTCGCACACGCTATTGCCCATCCAACGGTGGCCTTTCGGTGTACAATCGATGGCCGTTCTACACTGAATTTACCATCAAGCGAATCGATTGAGAACCGATTGTATGATGTGTTGGGAGGACAATCTTCCAACCTTCTTCCGCTTGTTTTACCTAAGCAAGATGCAGATGTCCCCGGGGATGAATCATGGACTGGTTACATCAGCGCTCCTGATATTTCCAGAGGCAAAGGCGATGAGATTCACATTTTTGTCAACGATAGACCGGTCGCTTCAACACCGTTCCATCAAGCCATTCGTCGTGGTTATCGAACACGTTTGATGCAAGGTCGACATCCTGTTGCAGTGCTTCACTTGCACGTTCCTGCTAATGAAGTAGATGTCAACGTTCATCCAACCAAGAGGGAAGTGCGCCTGCGTCATTCATGGCGTGTTCTTGAACGTCTTGAGCGGGCGATTGCACATACGCTTGCCACTTCACCAACACAACCAGATTCGAGCGGTGAATTGCAAGAATTGGAAGGTCTCTCTCAAACAAATCAAAATCAACCCATTCAAGAGTTGTTGGTCAAGGATGCAGATCCAAAAACATCTGCGGAACCATCTGCCGCCCCTCCATGGGCGATTGCTGCTGGGACACAACTGAATCTTGTGGGAGATGTTGCTGAAGAATCATCAAAACAACCTGAGAAGCCACGACCTCAATCGATTGCAGCTGCTGCACAAAAATCACTCCCGGGGCTAACAACTAATCCTATTGCGCCGGCTCTTTCTCACCAAGAGCGTGAACTCCATCGTCATGCAGGATGCGGCGGTAGCATCTCTCCAACTGAAGAATCTCCACTTGAAGGCGTTCTGAACGATCTTCCCATCATGGAACCGTTGTCACAATTTGCAGATTCCTACATCCTGGCCCAAGCTGGGGAAGAATTGTTGTTGATCGATCAACACGCATTGCACGAAAGAATCCGCTATGAGCGATTGAGAAACGACGAGAGCCTTTGGACACCTCAACCCCGCCTTGTTCCGTCGAGAATTGAATTAACACTTGCTCAACAGGCTCGTCTTGAATCTTTTTTGCAACGATTTGAGGAACTTGGATTTCATCTCGAAAAGCAAGATGAAGGCCAATGGGATGTTATGCAAGCCCCACGCTTACTGGATGGCAATGAAGTCGAACCGTTCCTACTCGATCTTCTTCAAGACATATCAGAAGATGGCGCTCCACTTGAGACCATTGAGCGACGTAAAGATCATCTTGCATTCCTCAATGCTTGTCGCGGTTCAGTCAAAGCAAACGATACACTCACCATTGCTCAGATGCGTCGACTCCTCGAAGACATGAGAAACGTTCCCAATCCATGGGCCTGTGTCCATGGAAGGCCAACTGCATTACGATTATCGTTGGATTCCCTTGACAAGCACTTCGGTCGGCACGGTTGAGAGACGACTTAGGAATGCAGGATCAGCAATTCTGTGCAACCTTGGTCCTTCGATTGTACCTCCTGTTTGAGCAGCAAGAAGAACTGCCGTCATTTGTATGCGATGGTCTCCAAATGTCTCAACAAATTTTTCCGGTCTTGTCATCTGCTGGCCACCTTCTATAGAGAGTCCATCATCTTCGATTGTGCATGTTAGTCCGAAACATTTCAAGAGATGTGCAGTACAATCGATTCGATTGCTCTCTTTGTGTTTAGCATGAGTAGCTCCACGAAGTCGTCCACCACCAGAAAGTGCAAGAATTGCAGCAAGTGGGGGTAAGAGATCGTTGGCATCGCGGAGGTCAATGTCGACTTCAGCCACCTCTCCTACTGGGGTTAGTGTTCCATTTTGTTCCTCGATTCCGAATGAATTGATGTTATCGAGTAACACCTCATGTCCGAGTGAATGCCTTGATTGAACTGGATTCTCAATTTGTATGCTTTGATTATTGAGCAAACATGCCAGAACAGGGAAGGCCATCATCGAAGCATCAGAAGGCACGTCCCATACCTCCGGAGGATTGGATGTCCACGGTTGTAGAGTTGTTCCTTCTGGATCAACCTTAACCGAAGCACCACTCGCTTTCATGAGTTCTATCGTGAGGGCAGAATGACGTCGGCTGACTGCATCCCCAACTGTCTTGATAATCGATGGAGTTTCAATTCCGCACGTTGAGAGAAGAATGCTGGAATACGGCTGAGACGAATGGGAAACGTCAACGGTCAGTTCAGAACCAATCCAGGGGCCATGAACCGAGATAGGGAGTCGTTCTTGCTCGATGCAGTAGGAGAATGTTACTCCCAACGGTGACAAAGCATTCAACAGAGTGGAATGGTTTCTGTTTCGTAAACTTGCATCACCATCTATCATACTGACGAAATCGAGTCTTGAGGTTAAGCCAATGAGTAATCGCAATGCTGTTCCAGAATTACCAGCATGGAGAACGCTAGGAGATCGTTCAAATCCTTCAATTCCAACTCCTGTGATTTCAATGCCATTTTCGATGGTTTGAAATTGCACTCCAAGTTGCGTCAGGCATCGTTGCATGCTCTCAGCATCTTCTCCCAATTCATCAAAGCCAATGAGTGTATGTTTTCCTTTACTTAGTGCACAGAGGAGTAGTTTTCGAATAATATGACTTTTTGAGGGTGGTAATTTCCAAGGTCTATCTTCCATGGAAGTGGGTTGGATTTCAATCGCAGGGATGTGGCTAGGGCGATGCCCCTTACCACGCGGACCCCATTTGTCGACCCAACCCTTGGCCATGGTCTCTCCTGAGTACCATATCAGATGAAGGCTTGCAAACATTCACAATACAAAGCCGAGTGGAAATTACATGGTCCTTGAGGATGCACATTATCGTCCTCTATTGGACCTGCGTATTTCGGTCACCGATCGGTGCAATATGCGATGCAGATATTGCATGCCTCGAGAGCATTTTGATAGGACTCATGAATTCCTTCCGAAAGAAGACATCCTTGGTTTCGAAGAAATAGTTCACGTTGTCAGAGCATTGATTCCTCACGGTCTTCGAAAGGTTCGCCTCACTGGAGGTGAACCTCTTTTGCGTAGAGATTTGCATAAACTTGTGCAACAATTACGCTCCTGCTCAGCGAATCTTGATATCGCATTAACCACCAACGCCCTCCTGTTGAAGAATCAGTTGAATGATTTGTACAATGCGGGACTGGATCGAATTACTGTTTCATTGGATGCTCTTGATGAAGAGATTTATCATACGATGGGTGATACAAATGCACATCCTTCCGTTGTCCTAGAAGCAATCGAATCGGCTCAAGATATCGGATTACCTGTCAAGGTTAACGCTGTAATCAAAAAAAACATCAATGAGAGTCAGGTAGTTCCGATGGTTCAACAATTTGGACCTCGAGGTATCCCAATTCGTTTTATTGAATACATGGATGTTGGTACGACTAACGATTGGAATCTCGATCACGTTGTTTCGGGTGAAACGATGCGCTCAATGCTTGAGCAACATTTCGGAACACTTCACCCTAACCTACCACTCCATGCGAGCGATGTTGCGAAGGTCTATTCCACCGAACAGGGCTGGAAAGTAGGTTTCATCGAATCGATAACGAACCCCTTTTGCGGCAATTGTTCCCGAGCTCGACTATCCGCAAACGGTAGCATTTACACATGCTTGTTTGCTAGTCAAGGTCACGATTTGAGAGGTATTCTGCGTATGGATGCGTCATACGAGGACGTTGCCAAAGCGATACAAACGATATGGGTGAATCGAACTGATCGGTATTCTGAAGAACGAACAAACCAAACCAAACACGTCAAAGTTGAGATGTCATATATTGGTGGTTGAATCACAATCCTTGAAGAGGGCAGAGGGTAGTGGATTACCATGAGCGAGAAGATGACCATCCCATTGTTCGTTTTACCCTCTGGAATCTTTCCGTCTGTGAGTGAATCACTCCGTGTTTTTGAGCCAAGGTACAAACAAATGTTAGATGATTGCACCATCGACGAGAAGCCATTCGGTTACATAGCACACGATGCGGAATCCGAATCTACAGATGGATGGTCCCAACCGTCTTCGTTCGGTGTTCTCTGCTCGCTCGATGACATGAAAGAGCAGGGAACGAACATCATGTTCACAGCGAATGGTAATCAACGTTTTGAGATTCTGAATGTTGTTCAATCAGCCTTACCCTCAATGCCATTCGGTGATATTTATCCAACCGTTGATGACCTGGTTGAACAGTACGTCGAAGATTATCCGGAAGGAAAGCTATACTTACGTGCAGAAATCCGACTTTTGGATGAAGTTAACGGAGAAATACCTGCAGAAGAGTGGTCATCTTTTCTCCAAGATTGGGCTCAACATATTGTCGATGTCAACGCTATCTTCCGAAACGAAGATATTGATCTCGAACAAATGGTCCTAATTCTTGATGAAGAGTTTCTGCCTTACGATACACCTTCGTTGTGGCAGGTCGCTAACGCAGTTCTTGATAAACAAGAAGACCGCCAATCAGCACTTTCCTCCTCAACTTCTGAAGAAGTATTTTCAGTTCTTCAACAAGCCTTGCGAGAAAAGAATGCTCAACTCAATTTCATCAGAGCATTGAGTGATGCTGAAGACTAGTTATGATGCCATCGGAGGTAAGTCAACACGTACTAAAACGTAGTTGATGCCTTGGTCGAGCATGACAAATGTCCAATCACCTTGGTCCACGCCTATTTCGCGAGAGTTGATGACAAAGTAATCGCCTGCAGAGATGGAATAACTTGCATCACGATCATGGAACGAGATGTTTGATCCGATGACTGAATAGACCTCAGCATCGTTTACAAATCCGGTAAATGAGGAGTTGTTTGTATTGCCCTGTTCTTGAAGGTTGAATGAAATACGACCAGGGTCGAGTGTTTGATCAAGACTTGTAATTCGAATAACATGGTATCCATTGTCGAGTGACCGAACACTAACAGTCATTTGAGGGGGTGACTTTTCTGTTGTACTCAATGCTCCTTGCATCAAAACGAAAACCATGCCAGATAGCATTACAGTTATGGCAAGAAGAAGAACCGTTGCGATAACGGGACTAACAGCCTCGTCTTCTTTTCCTAACCTCATTGTTAATTCCCAAACCGTTGTCTTTATTCAAAACACCGATGGAAATGAATAAAATCATACAATAAAGAACATTTTTTTGCAGGTAACAGCTCTCCAAATTATTCCTTTTGTGAGTCGATTAAAGAGTAGATTCAGCATCCAATTCGGTAGCCTAAACATCAGAGAACCCATCTTGAATGAACGTTTTGAATTTTTCATAACTTTGCCCATCTGTCTTTTCCATTCCAATTCATACTCGCTTAATGGTGTGCCGTTCGCAAGGTGATTATGGATTGCTTCCCCTGCGATTCGGCCTCCAATCATAGCGATTGTAATTCCAGCACCGTTTGAAGGCAAGACCATGCCTGCAGAGTCGCCTACAAGCATGAAATTACCCTTGACGAATGTCTTCAATGTTCCTGACATAGGCAAGCCACCAGCTCCGTTAAATGTCGTTTCACCTTCATATTTTGACAAAAAATCATCAGCATAATGATTGAGTGTTTTTCCTCTTGCGAACGATCTTTGGATTCCAAGACCGATGTTTGCTCCACCTGTTTTTGGGAACATCCATGCATACCCCCCAGGCGCTACAGATCCGAAGTGCAGTTCTACAGCATCGCCAAAGTCGCCATCCATGAGGCAGAATTTCACTGGGATCGTGGTCGATTTTTCATCCCAATACTCTTTGCGAATAGGTCCATTATGCCCGCCTGCGTCTACGATGACCTTCGCAGAAAAGGTGGTGCCGTCTCTAAGAAAGACAGTATTTCCTTCTGCTCTTGTAACTCTCTTTCCAACCAAATATTCGGCACCAGCTTGTTTTGCTATGTGAACTAAATTTTCATCATGAAGAACCCGGTTGAGCATTAAACCTTCAAATCGATACTTGAGTGCTTTTCCAGATGGCGTGATGATATGCATCTGATCGCATGTCATCGAGATTGCTTCTTTTGGTGTTTGGAACAATTCATCAACGTTAGGAACGTCTGGACAGAGGCGTTTCATTTCCTCATTACTTGGGACCAGTTCTCCGCATTGTAGAGGTGAACCAATTGGGTCTCGACCATCGATTACGAGTACTTTCACGCCTTTTTGCGAGGCGTAACGAGCCACGGTACTGCCCGCAGGACCTCCACCAATGATGATGGCGTCATAATCAAATTCTACTGACAAAACCAACCCTCAATTATCTCTAGATTGCATCTGTTCTACAATGCTCAAGAGCAATTTCTTTGCGCTTGATTCAGGTAGTGATGTTAACTCATGGATTGCTCGTTCAAGATGTGTGTGCATCAAACATTCAGCGTAATGTATTGAGTCCGAGGTGTCGAGTAAGCCCATCAACTCATCCCACAGGCCATCATTGAAGTTGTTGAGTATCTCTGCAAGTTGTCGTCTTCGATTACCATGGAGTAAGGTCAGGGCGTGAATCAATGGCAAGGTCATTTTTCCTTCAATGACGTCTTTGCCTCTTGGTTTACCCATGCGTTCATCTCCTCGAAGGTCGAGTAAATCGTCCATGAGTTGGAATGCAATCCCAAGTTCCATCCCGAACCTGCCAAGTGCTTCGGATTGTTCTTTCGATGCACCTGCGATGATGGCTGCACTTTCACACACTGCTGCGAATGGGCCTGCTGTTTTCCCACGAACGATTTTCAAGTAATCCTCAGGAGATGTGGAAAGGTCGAGAACATGGTCGAGTTGCATGAATTCCGATACGGCAATGTTTGCGCAAGCCTCTCGAATCAAATCTATGCATTCTTTTGTGTAGCGCCCACTCAAACCATAGCCTTGGACGAAGAGCCAGTCGCCTGCAATAATTGCCTTTGGTTGACCAATTCGCTCATGAAGAGTTGTAATTCCTCTGCGAAGTTTAGCAGCATCGTTGATATCATCATGAATGAGAGTAGCAGTGTGAATTAATTCGAATGCGAGGGCTAAATCCATGATCTCGTCAATATCGTTCCCTCCCGCAACTTCGTAACAGAAGATTCCTAGCAATGGTCGTAGCCTCTTCCCTCCAGAAAGAAGCATCTCTCCGGACAATTGAGCTACTTCTCCAGCTCCCTTGTTTATTTCTCGTTCTATCAACGTTTCAAGCGCGTCGTTGACCTTCTCACGGAGGTCTTCAAGGCGGAGAAGTTGCGCTTCAGAAATTACTTGCACAGTACACTCTACGAGGGTGTCCTTCTTAATGAGTGGGCTACGCCCATAGATTGCTGAGGGCCCCTTAGCCGAGGTGAGAGATTGGATGATGAACGATTAGTTTTCCTTTCAACATCGTCTCACGGCGACGGTGTTCGTCAACAAGTCGAGAAGGTTCTCGAGCAACGCAGCAAGACTTTCAATGCCATTCTTCGCCAGACTCCGACCATTGAAGACGCACTTTCACTCCTCGCTGATGGAGTAGGTGATTTGGTTGCAATGAGCCCAGAAAATTGGCTTCAACATCGCAATGACAACATTGCGATAGTAGGATTGCTCTCACGGAGAGAACCCACCTGGGTATTGGTGAGTGACGACAAGCCAGAATATTTGGTCAAAAATGCTCGAATTATCTGCCATCATCCGCTCCTTCAACGTCAAATGCATCGCCTTCGTCAAGACTATGAATTGCTGATGAAGAATCAGGTTGAACTTGGAGAATACGAATTTGATTCTCGAGAGGAAATCGAGCAGATGGAATTGCTTCGGGCAGATGGAATCATTGATGGTTATGTCGTCAAGCGTTCCCAATACAATCTTCTCTCGAGTAAAACACGTCGACATACGCTGGGATTGCATAAGGGGTCTCCTGAACGCACACATTTCGTACCACCTCCTTTAAACGGATTTACATTGCTTGTTGGTCGAGTTGGTTTCCCGAAACAAAGAATTGAGCACATCCTCGACCCTTCCGCTGAATTCGCTTATCGAATAGAATCTGCCTTGCTGGAAAGTATACCAATTGATCTAGTCGATTTGACAGGAATACATGTTGAACAACGCGGCATTGGCACAATTCTTCGTGAAGCAAAAAGAAACAAGGACGATTGGACGATGACTGCAGTAATCAATCCAGAAAAGAAGGTCAAGGATGCAGGGACTCGAGTCGAAATGAGAATTGAAACTCTCAGTGTTGACGGGAAAGTGAGTGCGTGCGCAGAACAGGTCGGTCCAATCGAAAAACATCGTGTTGCAATGGTAAATTTGCTGCAGGAATGGGGCAGTATGCTAACGACGCTAACTTCTGAACATGCTGCTACCAATCGAAGAGTACGTGATATGCCAGATGAATTCCATGAGGAACGTCCAGCAATGATGCGAATTCACTCAGATGAATCCGAGTAACCCAGCAGTCGGCGAGCCTCTTCGATTGCTTCCTCACTTCTGTTCTCTCCAACGAGAACAATTTCGAATCCGTTTTCCGTAAGGTATCGTTCCAATTCGACGAGAGCAACATCTGGATTTGGATCACAGAGATTTGCAATGATTTCATCAATCTCCCTACCTGTTGCTTCCCAACCACCTGCTGCTTTCTGTAGTTCGATTGCAAATCTTTCAACAATTTCTACGGCTGACCTGCTTGGAGTCTGTGCTTCTCGCAATGAGTTGGCTACAGTCTCATGTTGGTCACGGAGTTGCTGGACCTCAACGAGCGTTGATTGGAGGACGGTACGGAACTCCTCAATGTTGTTGTTTTTCGAGTATCTCCGGTGTGCTTTTTCCAATTTTGCATTGATGGATGACGCCCCTGCTGCGATCGCTTCCTTCGATTTCACAGCCTGAACGATTGCCTCACTTGCAAGTTGGATGCGTTGCGTCAAAGTGTCGTTGAATCGTCTTGTTTCATCAGCAATATCTCGGCGCACAATTTCACGGAGCGTATTGCCCAGTTCATTGGCTTGCTTGAGCAAGGTTCGAGCGGTCTTTTCAGCAGTTACCATTCATCCACCACGAAGCCCTGCTTGTCGAACGTGCTTGAAGGTTTAGCCGAAAAAAAGAGGAAAACATCTGTATATGGGATATGAAATTCAAAGCCAAAAACGGCCTATTGATGCCAATCCGACAGCGAAACCACATATACTGTAAGGAAACAACCAAGGATAGGTGAAGTGATGAGTAATCGTTCGAGTCTATTGTCTGAGCTCTATCAGGCACGTCTTGAGGACCTCAAAGAGATCGCTTCAGCATACGGTCTTGCAAAGAATGGGTCCGTTGAATATCTTCGTGCACAATTAATTCGAGACCTCATTCTTTCCGAATGGGATCTGACTTTAGATGGCCTCAAGAACATCCTCAATAGTGACTTGGGGAGCCTACTCGGGGTGTTTGGAATCAAAAAAACCGGGTCGCTTCGAACACGACGCCAACGTCTCTACTTGCATCTTAATCACGATCCTAAGCAACTCAAGGAAGAGAATCTTGACAAGATGACAAAGGAGGAATTGCATGCTTTGTGTAAGGCGTTAGAACTTCCTCGATCTGGCAACCGTCAAACACTACTGATACGAGTCGCTGGTGTTCTTTCTGCGCAGCACAAGAATTGGGGTACAATCAAGCGTTCTCTCAAACGAAGAGGTGGTTCAGTAGAAATCCCATCTCCCGGCGATTCAGATGATATTCAAGAAACAGAAAGCCCATCGATTGAAAAAGCGGTGGAAACGTTCGTCACCGAACATCCCGAGGGATGGTCCTTTGAGCAAGAATCTGAATTGATTGAAACAATTGAAGAGACACAATTAGAGACTTCTCTTGCAGATGTTGCTACCTCTATAGAGGAGAGCCTAACTTCACATGCACCTGTACGTGAGCAACCTGTTCCACCAATGCTCCAAGAGCTTTCAACGGAGGAACCAACACTCGAGGAAGAGGCTGCCTTGTTGGAAATATCTTCCCGTCGTGCTGAGGTTGAAGCGGCTGCAAGAGACTATCTTTTGGTTGGAAGCACAACTGATCTCGATGATATGAACACCTTCATCTCAAGCCTATCGAATCATGGTTTTTCGGTTGAGTTGGCTCGTGTCCAGGATGCAATCCGAACAATCATAATGGAGACTGCATTTCGCTCCGAGCAAGAACAGCATGCGCTCTCAAGCAAGCCTGGCTCGTGGTCCGAGCGTGAAGCGATTCGCTTGTTTGAACAAATGCGTCCTCAATTGAGGGAGCGAATTCCTGAAATTGTTGCAGGTCGCAGAGGAAATCTTGTCCAAGCTCGGATGGAATTTGAGGAAGAAGCGAGAGCATTGGGACTTGATTTGAGAAGTCCTGCAGTTTCAGGGCGATTGCATGCTCTATTTGATCTCCATCTTGAAATCAGTGAAGCAGAAGAATTGCAAGACCCCTCTGCAGCAAGAAGGAATCGAATGCTTCGAATTCTCTACCATGGGGCAGTCCATCTTCCAGATGATGTACGTCGTACGATTGAGAGACTTGAACGAAACCTACCTTCCTTTGAATCACTTGTCGAGACAGTTCTTGAATCAAGTGAGGGGGATTTCTCCGAGGCGCAGCAAGGCCTCATTATTCGCTTCCTTGAATCAAAGGGGTATCTTGTGAATACTGCTGAATTACGTCCACGAGTACTGGCTTGTGCAGGAATTGTTGGGACTGAACTTGGGTATTTGACACCAAGTCAGATACCACGTCTTGCACCGGGTATCCTCGTCAGTGATGAACAAGTGGATTCCATTGTTGCGGAACTGAAGGCTCTTGCTGCAACCTTCAAGCCAACAGGTACAACGGAAGAGGAAGAACCGGAATTGCATGTTGCAGAATCGGTTGCAGATGCTTCTGATCGTGTTGGCGAAGTCCGTGGAAAAATCGACAGAGTTGATGCCCTGCTGTCACGTCTTCGATTGCAAGACGGTCAATGATGACTCTGAGCATAGAAGTTCTGAACCACCGTCGTTACCGATTGAATATCTGTAATATCTCGGGCGATTAAATCTTCAATGATTTGCTGTCGTTGTTGAACGTGTTTTTCGAAGATGTCTGGTGTGACACCAGCAGCACGGCAAATAACTTCTCGAAGGTTGGATGGAATTCCAGTTTCTTCGATTTGGTCAGTTGCTGCATTGTACTTCCAGATTGTATTCAATCTCGGTTTTGAACCTTCCATACCAGCAATTTCTGCAACCTCAGTAATCTTACGAGCAGTTTTCCCGTTAACGTGCAGTCGTGCTTGAATAATAATCAAATCCAGTCCTGTTAGCATGATTGGAGGGACGTTCATTGGAGGATTGATCATCCTTGTGACCGTCTCTTGAGCGGTGTTGGCGTGAAGGCTTCCAAAGGAACCATCGTGCCCAGTGTTCATTGCTGTGAGCAATGTTGCCGCCTCTGGTCCACGTACTTCACCAACAATGATTCGGTCTGGACGCATACGAAGGCTCGACTTTAGACAATCGTTCATGTCAACCTCAGGGGTTCCATCAGGACGTTCACGACGTGTCTCCATTCGGAGCCAGTGGTCGTGGTAGACCTGCAATTCAGCGGTATCTTCGACAGTCAAAAGTCGTCGATGCCATGGGATGTACATCCCCAAACAGTTGAGTGTAGTGGTTTTACCAGAACCTGTCCCTCCAGCAATTACGAAGTTTGCAGGCCGACTATCGAGTCCTTCAATCCAAACCCACATCATTGCTGCAAGACGTGAGTTGACCGTCCCAAACTTGACCAGGTCAATCATTGTGAGTGGGTCTTCCTTGAATTTACGGATTGTGAGGGTTGGGCCGTCTGGTGAAACTGGTGGGATAGTGCCGTTAACACGGGAGCCATCAGGGAGTCGGCCATCGAAAATTGGAACCATTCCGGGTCCATCGCCGAGAGGAACGCTGGTGTAAGCAGCAATGTTCTTTGCGATTTGGAGTCCAGTCTCATCATTAATCCAAACATTTGTTCGGCACATTCCATGTTTACGATGTGCAACTTTCACACATTGTGTACCTCCGTTGTACATGACTTCTTCCAAATTGTCATCTTCAAACAATACAGCAAGATCCCCGTGTGGATTCGGAGCAACTGAACCTTCGACATGGTAGATCGGTGAAGGATGGTTTGGTTCTGTGTAAATGGTTACATTTCCGTATTGTTCGATAATTTGTTCAGACATGAATCAGCCTCCGATTAGTTTTGTAGCACCTAAGAAAATGAACATCGACATTGCCATCCATCCTGGGACGAACCACATTGTGTCTCGCATACGGCCAAGCATACGACCTGAAACAGCTACACCGACGGCACTAGCGATTGCGAAGAAGAGGCTAAATGTGGCTAGGAACCCTTCAATCTGGAAACCTGAGGAGGCGGGTGTGAACAAGCCAACAAGGAATCCAATGAGTCCAGGTAACCCGATGCAAACGAATAGGATGATGAGAATACCTCTGCCTTGAAGTTCAGACTCCCGCTTGTTCATCAAATCGTTAAGACGTTCGTAATCCATTGAGAGGTTCATCAAAATCTCTTGGAGTGGAGCATTTTGTTCAATCGCAGTCTCAAGCAGGTGCATGACTCTTTGAACTTGAGAAGAGCGAGTTTTCGTTGCAAAACTTGAGAGTGCAGCATCAAAAGAGGAAGAGTGACTCTCTTTGAGAGTCTCTTCAAGAAGTGGTCCAAGTGGTGCAGGAGCAGTCTTTGCTTGATGTTGCATCGCTTCCTGAATACCCAAGCCTGCACCGACTTCATCAGACAGCCCTTCAAGGAATGAAGGAAGGGCATTTTCGATTTTTCTTCGACGAACTCGCTCACGGATGGGAGGAATTCCTCCACCAATCAATGCAATTCCGACGACTCCCAGCATGAGCATCATCGGATGATTACTGAAGGATTCAAGGAAACGGAACAGCATGGTATCACAATCCAGGATCCTTGGTATGGGTCTTAATTCCAATCATAATCATCGCAAAGAGCGTAAGGAAGAGTCCGATATTTACTACGACGTCAATGGTCGACTGTTCTGGCATACTAAAGAAAGAACCCATGTCTCCTACCAATTGTGGGAAGAGCCCCAGGACGGCAAGAATGATTGGGCCAATCATTCCGATTGAGAGTAATGATTCTGGTACTCCACTCAAATCCTCGATGTATTTCTTGACATCCTCAGTACGTTCTTCTTCCATTCGAGAACCTTGCTTCTTGAGTGTTTCAATAATGTCCGTATTTTGAGTGATATTCATGTGCATGATGTTGAGAAGGCGACGGTACCCTTCAGTCTCGACTTTGCCCATTAGCGACTTGATCTCCTTGGCCAGGGGCCTTCCACCTTTTCGGACCCTATCCATCATATCGCTAAAATCTTCAGAAATGATTCCATATCCACCTTGAGAAATACTGTGTACGGTTGCTTCCAACCCAATACCAGAGGACATGAGAACATCCATTGCACGAATGACATAGAGGACTTCACGCTTTTCGTCAAGTTTCCTCATTCATCTTCACCTCAAATGACATCTTCAATAAGTTCAAACACGAACTTTTCTGTCGACCCTTCGTATTCCAGCGATGCGAAGATAACCTTTACATCGCGCTCTTCAAATGGGTCGTGAATAAATGGCTGTCCTGTACGGAACATCTTCAAGATCTTCTTGTAGTCATCAACAGAAAGAATCCCTCGGACGGTGTAGATGGTTGATTCTGCACCTTCATCGTGCAAATTATCACCTTCTCCTCCACGGATAATCGTTCTCGTTAAGCGTCGTGCAATTTTGACATCAATGTCCGCATTTGGAATGCGAATCCAGTCCGCTGAACCCGTTCCCGTTGCCGGTCGAATGAAGAAATCCATACCTGCCATATTGACCCCTAAATGGTTGAGGAGGGAGGCAAGATTTGAATGTAATGGAACATTTTGTTCATGCTACAATCTTGAACCACCCAAATCGTGGTTCGTGCAAAATGCCTTCATCGCTCATTGTATCGAGTTCAGCCTCAGACTGTTCTCGGGTAAAACCACGGGCAGAAAGGTTACGGACGAGCGATTCGAAATCGACTCCTTCTCCATTATCCATTGCTTGAATGCATTCAAGAATCACAGATTGTAATTCTTCATCATCACCACTTGCTTCATCATCTGAAGTTGGCTCGGATAGGCTCAATGTTGGAGGAGCAGTTGTAGCAGCTGCCATCTTGCCCTCAGCGATATCGAGTGCTTGCATGACATTTAGTCGGTAGCCCTCAGTGTCGATTTGACCATAATGCGGCTGTGCAGCTAGGAGTCCATCAACCATTTCGGGACTGATTCCTTCACTGAGCATTGCTTCTTTTGTGGGTTCACAATTCAAGGATTTCTGGTGTTGGTCCAAACGAGAAAGCGTTGCTGCACATGCTCGAACAAGCCAAGATGCGTAACGATCACGGGAGACAATTGCTGCTTCTTCCGGACGAAGAGAGGTGTAAACCGCTCCTTCGTCAGTTTGATACCAACGTGCTTTTGCAGTCATGCTCAGTAGAATGGGTTCTCCAGATTCGACTTTGTCGAGCAATTGTATGATGAATTCCTTCATGGATTCAGAGGCATATTCTCCTACAGAGAAGTAGTGAAGTCCGGATGGATCGCGCAATTGTCCTTGATACATTTGAGAACCATTGCTTGTTTCTCGCAATTCAAGACGTTCAACAAGACCAGATACGGTTACTCGATTGACTTTAGCACCGAGTTTGGTAATGACAAAGGTAGGATCAAATTCTCCAGATCCCTTTTCGTTCAATGTTGACTCTCCGAATTCAGACGCAAGCATGATCCAAGCAGGTTGGCGTTGGATTTGTCGAGATGGTGTCATTATTGTAGCCCCCATTGTGCGCGTAATTCAGTAGCTATCATTCCAGTGTCTGTTTCTGTTAATGTTGCACCATCGCACAGAATCATTGCACCCTGGCCATCGTTGATTACTCGTCCAGTGACGTCAACTTCACAACCGAGAAGTTTGTCTCGAATCGATTGAACATACGCCATCGAACCATTGGCTTGGATTTCATCGACCATTGTTGCATGGTCTGTCTTGAGAAGGGCTAATGCTGCATCCTTTGAAATCAAGAGAGCGCAAGTTGCAGCCTTGTCGTCGAGAACGAGACGCAATCGAACATCTTCATTCCCCTCAACAGCACCGTGCTCAAAGCATTGTCCTTCTCGTAGAACACGTCGACATTCTGGGCATCGCATGATCGTTCCAGAATCTTCTCGCACTGAGACTATTGTACCTCTTGTGGAGATGCCCACACGACTTGGGCCTGACACTAATTCGGTAAGTGGGACCTCAATCTTGAGATTCTCGAGGTCCAACTCTCCTTCCCAAGGAGTTTCTTCCAGTATGGTCAACTGATCTTCCCTGTCGATGGTGATGTCAGGGATGCCTTGCCATGCTCGAACACGTGCATCTGTAATTCGAACGGTTAGTGGGAGGGAGGAATCGTCGATTGGAAGGTCCGTCCAAGCACTTACTCTGCATTGTCCAGTCGGATCTGCGATTTGACCAGACCACAGGTAGCGCTCTTCGCCGTCCTTGGTGAAACTTCTTTTCTCCCAGGAGGTGATGTTGACGACGATCTCAACATCTTTCGAACCATCTCGCAATGTGCTGATTGTTGAAACCATGCCTTCTTTTAGGGCATCAGCATCTGCAAATGTAGCATCATGGAACGGCTCAATTTTCGTCGTTCGTCCAAAGTTGAGTTCGGGCGTGTCTCGAAATGTTTTCACTTGTGCGCCATCGATTTTGAGCAATGTACCAATTTCGTAATCGAACGGTTCCCACGAAAGGAAACCTATGGCTCCTGATTCATCTGCAAGACGTCCTCGAACAACATCGATGCTTCCACTTCCATCACGGCGATGAATTTGATCAGCACGTGAAGACATGAGTCTTCCAACAATGCAAGCATAACCGTCGCTTGGAAGTGCTGCGATGTCGACAGGTTCTCCTGGTGCGACAACAGGGCGAGTCCCTTCACGAAGAACTGCAATACGAGAAGATTGGTTGATGTTGAGTGACATACGTCCCTGATATTCATTGACGGATGCTCCTTCGATTCGAACTACTGAGCCAGGAGCAATGTTGGTGTTGTTGCCCCAGTCCTTGTATTCCCATCGTGTACGTTCGCCACCTCCTTCTTGCCATGGATCATCTTCGAGAAGTCCGAAGGCAATTGATTTTGATTCACCACGTATCATCTGTTCTCGTACGTTGTGAGAGACGATTTCGACTTCGATTTCAATATCTCTGTCATCGGCTTTGAGCTCGGACAATCGACTTACTTTCTTTGTTGGTCGATTGCTTTGACCTCCAGTAGATTTAGCTGCAGGGGCCGTATCGGATTCGCTCTTAAATCGACGAACGATTGAGCGAATTGCATCTTGGGGAGGAATAAAGAATTCTTCTTCATATTTTTGGAATGCAGATTTGACTTCATCACGGTCAGCACCGGGACATTCTTGCAATACCGCGGCAATGTGGTCATTGTAACGATCTTCATCGCTCATGCCGTTCACCTCCGCCAGGCGTGTTGTTTTGATTG
>TARA_B100001113_G_scaffold260726_1_pt1 | contig 19807 bp, 21 predicted proteins | sample TARA_B100001113 | Tara Oceans TARA_B100001113 (sample SAMEA2622402) | marine metagenome | biome: marine biome (ENVO:00000447); feature: deep chlorophyll maximum layer (ENVO:xxxxxxxx); material: "saline water (ENVO:00002010), including plankton (ENVO:xxxxxxxx)" | depth 50 m | reverse complement strand
CACTATTGACCCTATTTTACAAACATTACCCTTATAATGGGTATATACAAAAGGATTTTATTATGCCCCGAACAAACAAATCAAGTAAAAGACTAGATGCAAAGACTAAGCAAACAATCAAAAATATTGAGTTTTGTATAGATCAATGCGGTATGAATGATGATGAAATCGGAGAAATGCTTAGAGCAATTGAAAAACTACATATAAGTTCAGTTCAACATTTTTGTGAAGAGTTCGTTTTTATTGCAGAGGGAACTACACCAAAAGAAAACCTAAAATATCATCATGATGACTTTTTCAATATAGCAGAATTCAATGCAATGTATTGGGGACAAAATCAACAAATGGACACTTAGATTAGTGTCCACTATTGACCCTATTTTTCAAACATTACCCTTATAATGGGTATATAACAAACAAATTTTATTATGGTAACACTAAGTACAAACTACAAAGAAACTTTAAAATCTGAGACTGTTACAACTATTGATGAGTTACTAGAGGATTATAACATAAATTTCGGATTAGATGAAATACTAGAATTCATTGATGAGTATGGAGAAGAAAATATTAACTATTTCGCTGACTATGATTATCTAGTTCACAATATACATGCATTTGGTAGAGAGCAAGAAGTAATAGATGCTTATATTAATGATAGTCTAGGTAGCATAAGTTATATTGATTCAATAGATGTTGATGCATATTGCGGACAATTTGATGATAAAGAAGATTTTATTACTCAATATGAGTTAGTAGATATTGATATTCCTAGATGGTTAGTTATAGATTATGATGCAACTTGGGAGTGTAATGTTCGTCATGATTATTCTTGGAATGAAGAAACTAATGATGTATGGAGGAATCACTAAAATGACAATTTACAATCCTAAGTATGATAAAAGAACCGCAATCTTTACTGAGTTATGTTCACTTTATGAGAGTAATAATAGCGATTTTTATTACATTTTAGATGGATTAGTTACTATCTTAAATGATAATCAACTAGAGCAAGTTAAACAACTAATTGTTAATGGTGAGGTAGAAAAATGCAACTAACAAGTAAGTGTGGCACTATGGTTATCGACTATTACAAGTGCAAATCTTGGAAAACTAATAAAGTTTTACCTACTGTTTACTTAATGGTATCAACTTTTAAAGGTGTTACTATCAAGAAACAAAACTTACAAGAATTAGAGTTTTATAGTTCAGTAGGTAGAAAAATAGATCATGGTTACATCAAAACTGGACAAAATGACCTACCACAATATTATGATGAAAATTTAGATAATGATGGTAGATTATACAATCTCGATAAGAATGTATGCCCTGAGATAACAAAAGCATTTAAAGAACTAAGAGACAAAAACCGATTATGAACAATTATTACAATCACATTAATAAAGGCATATTTTTCATAATATCCTTTATAATGGTTATAGAAACAATCAACTTTCAAAACTATGCAAACATCTATTAAATCAATAAGCAAAAACCATAGCATAGGCACTTTAATAGAGTTGTATATGAAAGAAAATACTGATTACTTTAATGGTTCAGTTGAGAGAATGATCTCATTTGTGAATGACCTTACACAATGGAAGTTTATCACAATGGGATTTAATGATAGGACACAAAAACCATATATTGTTTATAGTGATACAAAATTTTACAAACTGACTGAACTGTTTAAAATTGATCCACAATATGCCAATTAGATTTGTGTCCACTATTGACCCTATTTTTCAAACATTGCGATTATAATGGTAGTATAAACAAACAAAATTGATTTTTTATGAAATACGCAATTTTTACAAAACCAGTTCAATTTACAAAAGATTATAAGCATGCATGCATTATTGCGGATGAATACTTTAACAAAACTGGTATAATTGTTGCGGTAGAGGAGGTTCAGCGATTACATCAATTTCCATCACAAAACGCTGACCTTTACAAAACACCTTATTTTACAGAATTTGCATCATGAAATTAACAATCACAGTTACAGGCGGACAGTATCAAATGTTACATAACCTAATGTGTGATGCCTATGATCGAGGTTATGACCAAAGACCTAGAATAGACACACAAACATTTGATAATCTTATGGATGCCATTTGTAATGCAAAAGAGTGTGACAATAATATTTCCGCACACTAATTGCCCTATTCTCTCAAAAAATAGACTACAATACTATTATACAAACGAATTTATTAATCATGAAATACAATTACACTTTCACAACTGACGAGGATCAAGTACTGTTAGATATGTTACAGTACTTTGATGATATGGGTTTACCTGAGCATATAGACGCTAAAGCATACGACAGTCTAAGCGATAAGTTTTTCAAAAACAACCCTGCATAGTGACGATTATATTTCCGTCCACTATTGACCCTATTTTTTAAAAAAATAGACTACAATACTATTATACAAACAAATTAATTCATTTTTTCACTTATATGACAAATACAAAACTCACTCAGCAACTAATCAACAGAATTCAAGAAGTTGAGAAATTTAACGATATTGCAGAATTATGCGAGGATTTTCAAACTTTTGTAGATGAGTTGAGCGACTGGGAAGTTTCACATATTGGTGGAGTTGACTTTTTCTCAGGTAAAAGAGTAACTGATCCTGTAACTGGTAGATCTGACTGGGAACTAAATCAAGAGTTAGATATGACTATGTTAGATAATTTCTTTAATTCATTTGGATGCACAAAAGCAAATCCACATCCGACTAGCAAATACTACAACGCTAGGGTTATGTAACTAATTGTTTCAATTCCCCCATATATGCCCCATTAGTGGCAAAAATCCATTATACTAATAATAACAAAACAATTTCACTTCATTTTTTAAATCATGCGTAAAATCGAAACACAAATGAACATGGCAATCAGATCACAAAAGAACTGGGCGGGCGGTAATACAACCGTATTTACTGATGATGCAGGTTTATACTCTACAGTTTACCTACATGGTAACAAAATTGCTTCATACTCTCATGTAGATAGATCTCTTGAATTGCTAGATGGCGGTTGGCAGTCCAATACAACCAAATCACGCTTAAATGCACTTTGCTCAGAGTTAAAACCAGGTTTTAGAGTATTTCAAAAGCAATTTGAGTGGTTTATTTCAGATACACTAAACAACAAAACTTTCCCATTCACTTCTGGCGGTTTAATCACCGCCTAAGATTGTCCTTACTAATTAACATTTTACTAACCTAATTATGCCTAGAAAAACATCACTAACCGTAGAAAAGTTATCAAAAGATATTAACTTTTTCTATGGTTATATTGCTGAGTGTGAGTTACTACTACCGTTTAATGCTAATGTAAACAATACCTTAGAATATATCAAATCTGAGTATCAACAAGAAGATTTAATTATATCTCACAAAGTATTAGATAGTGGCGATATTACACTTTATATTAATGGTACTGGGGAAAAGCAAATTAACTCACTAATTAATATTATCTCGGAAGATTATAATGTCATTGATTGTCAATTAGAGTCAATCACAGAATGTTAAATAATACGAGAATCGACCGCCCCTAAAAGTTAATGAAACTAGAAGATTGCAAAGTTGGATTAACAATTAAGTATGAACATATGCAGGGGCAAATACAATTTATTAGTGACCAATATATAACCTTTTGTGTTAGTGAACAAGAGGTAACTTGCAAGTTAAGTAAATACAAAACCACTAAATGTTGTCTCTTAGTGTTTCCCCACCAACTAAAAGATTGTACACTAATTAACACTAATGAAACACAGAATACCGCAGAGTAAGTTATATTTAACCGCATAATGTGTAAATCGCAGTTATAACAATACATCTCACACATTTGCACACTATGTAATAATTAAGCACATTACAGTTAATATAAACAATTAACACATAATTACGCAAAGTTATTAAATATTAAAATAAACATATATGAGAGATTTATAACAATAACTGTATGTTCCTTAAATATAAACAATTAGCAGTAAATGTGAGATCTTATTGTGTACTAAGCGAGCGTAACATAAGGAAAAGAAAATGTCAACAACTGAGACACACAAAGTTACACACAGTCTTGTAATTGTCAGCATTAAATAACATTTAAGACTTCTGACAGTTGTTGACAATTAGCAAGGAATAATGTATAATACTATTAGTTACAAACACTTTTCTTATTACGCAGACTAACTAACAACAACTCAGAGCATTATTGGCAGTCTTAAGTAATAAGAATGTCACATAAGATTGTCTTGCTATTATACAATTAACGACAGTGTTTTTTGTTCTTAAATATATTTTGTGGTTTCATGATGGGGTTTTAATTCAAAGGAACCTTTCTAAGCTATAAACGACCCAATTCGACCTTTCGTTACCTCTCTATAAAAAAAATTTCTGATATATAAAAACAAAGGTCAGTCCACGAATATGGTAAAAAAATTCAACAGGGTAAAACTGCCTGTTAGGATTGACTCAGTTACTGATGAGTATATCATTACAATACCTGAGTCGTTTGTTCAACAGTTAGATTTGTACGAAGATCAGGAACTCACACTCGAACTTTACGAAGAAGGAATCTACATCTCGGAAGAATGACTAAAACTTATCATGTCTACTTTAAAGAGGAATGTATCTTTAAGAATCTAGATAAGAGTGAGTTCAAGGTGATATGGGGAAGAATATATAAGTCGTACCATAAGGGCGACATTACTTATAGTGTCGTTACCGATCAAGATTATACTGATGCCTCGTTCTGAGAGTTATACATGGGGTCCTTATCTTTGGAGGACTACAATACATGAAGATCAAACTGAGTTAATACTTAAGAGGGCGAATGAGATTCGTGGTGTTAAGTCAGCAGCACCCATGTTACCATTTAACTTTGATGATGAGTGGCACTTTACTGATAAGGATAAGCAATGGTTCTGGGGCATCTTCAAACCCTACTTCAAGACATATCTGAATGGTTATAGTAAACATAACGACTTGCCTCCTCCTACAGACCATGATGTAAGTAATTGGGCATTTGATCATATATGGGCGAACTACTATAAATCGGGCGATATGACAGCACTCCACAACCATGTAGGAGACTTGTCTATCGTATTATACCTACAAGTACCTACTTACACTGATAAGGTCATTGGAACTGCCCCTGCTGCAGGTTCAATAACATTTGCGTGGGGCGACTCGAAGCGTACTTTAGAACCTAAGCAAAACGAGATGCTTATCTTCCCTTCTGGGTTACTTCATATGGTAATGCCACATAAGACAGAGAATGTAGAAAGAATATCTCTATCAGCGAACCTCTACTATAATAATACATTCAATGGATAAGGTACATACTTGGGGACCTCCTATATGGCAAACTACTCTAGATGATAGTATTATAGAGGGTTTACTGCATCATGGCGATCAGATAAGGAATCGTGAAGAGTATAATGCTGAGGTAGACTTGGCAATGAATACTCATGATGAGTGGAACTATCCTAGAGAGGTAGTTGATTGGTTCTCAAAGGAGGTCAAGATAAAGGTAGCAGACTATATGGAACTATGGTCAAAGCATATAGATGTCACATATAATAAGTGGTTATCGAAGTGGTATATTGACAACCTATGGGTCAACTACATGCAGAAGCATGATTGCAATCCATTACATGATCATAGAGGTAATGTAAGTTTTATTGTCTATCTAAACGATGTACCAGAACTTAAGAATGAGAAACAAAGACTGAATATGACTAACAACGGACCTACGCCAGGTTCTGTTATGTTCTGCCATAATGATCAAAGAAAAGATTTTTTCCCTACTAAAAATCAATTCTTTATGTTTCCTTCTAATACCTTACATATGGTCATACCCTACAAGAGTGATGTAACAAGAATATCTGTGTCAGGGAATATTATCTTCTAATTGTCATACACTATATAATGTGTTATAATAATGATGTGTTTTAAAACATTATGGCAAAAGGATTCACAGTAAAGGCAAAGTCACCTGCCAAGAAAAAGGCGACTGAAGAATGGGATTATGATAAAGCATGGGAGATCTTGAAAGGTAAGTCTTTAGTCTTCTGTATGCCTGGTCGTGGATGTTCATTCGTATTCTTAAAGAATTTTGTACAACTAGCATTTGACTTAGTTCAACATGGTGTAAGTATACAGATATCACAAGATTATAGTAGTATGGTTAATTTCGCCCGTTGCAAATGCTTGGGTGCAAATGTCCTGCGAGGACCTGACCAAATACCTTGGGACGGTAAACTTAAGTATGACTATCAGTTGTGGATCGACTCAGATATAGTATTCAATACACAAAAGTTCCTGCAATTAGTTCTTATGGATCAGGACATTGCTGCAGGTTGGTATATGACGGAAGATGGTCAAACCACTTCTGTTGCTCACTGGTTGGATGAAGACAACTTCCGTAATAATGGAGGAGTCATGAATCATGAGACTGGTGAAACAATGACTAAGAGAAAGAAACCATTCACTGTCGATTACACAGGATTTGGATGGGTTCTTATTAAGCATGGTGTATGGGAGAATGAAAAGATGAAATATCCTTGGTTCGCACCTAAGATGCAAGTATTTGAATCAGGTGAGGTACAGGATATGTGTGGTGAAGATGTATCATTCTGTTTAGATGCTCTAGAAGCAGGTTATGAGATCTGGTGTGATCCTCGTATCAGAGTTGGTCATGAAAAGAACAGGGTAATATAATGATTGATAGAAAGATAAACAAGAAAACTAGACAAGGGAACGGTAAGAATACAAAATATTCTGCGTCGTCCCGAAACGCTCCTCGAAAAAAGTATAGAGGACAGGGTAAAAACTAGCGGGCGAGCGTTGCTCGTATTCTTTTAAGATCATGAAATCACTCAAGTTCACAATTAAACAGGATGGTTCGGTAACCGAAGAAATAATCGGTGCTGAAACCATCCCTATGGATGAATGTCTGAAGATTATCAAAACTCATATTGAAAAAAGATTACGAAAAGAGGAAAAAAACAGTCCTCTATACGAAGAAATTGTAAAAGATGCGTTATGGGAACATGAAATAGAGGAAGATGGACTATTTTATGAGACACAATACTACGAAATGGAGCATACTTCAGAGGGTTGTTAAAAAAACTCGAAAAATGGGGTATAAATAACTCACGAAACCTGTGCCGATTTTCGTGCCATCTCAAAAATCCCATAATTATAAAGATATAACACTCGATTTTGTACCTAATCCTGTTACTGGGGACTTAGGAGTGCTCAAAAACGAGAGAGCAATCATGCGTTCTGTTAGAAATCTTGTGCAAACTAGGATAAGAGAGAGATTTTATAGTGATGTAGGATCAGAAATAGGAGATCTTCTCTTTGGTTTTTGTGATGTTGCCACTGGAAGCATCATAGCAAGTGAAGTTAACTCACTTTTAGCAACATATGAACCAAGAATATCTGAAATATCTGTAATTGCAACACCTAGACCCGATGATAATGAGTATGAAATGCTAGTAAGTTATAATATTGTGGGGCAAGAAGCAAATGCACAACAGTTTTCGTTCATTTTAGAGGCAACTAGGTAAAACCATGCCCGTAACCAAGTTTACTAACTTAGATTTTGATCAAATTAAGGATCAAATTCGTCAATATTTAAGATCAAACAGTAATTTTACTGATTTTGACTTTGAAGGATCCAATATGTCGATACTAATTGACATATTAGCATACAATACTTACATTTCTGCCTTCAATAGTAACATGGTTGTCAATGAATCCTTCTTGGATTCAGCAACATTGAGAGAAAATGTTGTTTCTTTGGCAAGAAACATAGGATATGTGCCTAGATCTCGTAAATCTGCTCAAGCAGTCATAAGTTTTGACTTTAAATTTAACGGAAATAGCAATACTGTCACATTACGCAAAGGATTAGTCTGCGTAGGAGCACAAAATAACACTTCTTTTACATTTTCAATACCAGAAGACATAACTGTTGTTTCTCCAATTGATGTAGGAACCAATATTACGATAAATCCGCCAAGAACTGCTAAGTTTGAGAGCATTACAGTCTTCCAAGGCACACTTTTAAGGAAAAATTTTGTAGTAAACGGTAGTTTAGACCAAAGATTCATATTAGAGAACTCATTTATTGATACAGAGTCGATTAGAGTGTTTGTAAGGAAGGGTGGAGCAAGTGCAGGACTAGAATATTCAAGAATTGACAACATTACAGGTCTAAATGAGACATCTAACATCTATTTGATACAAGAAATCAAGGATGAGAAGTATGAATTGCTATTTGGTGATGGATTCTTCGGTAAAAAACTAGAAGATGGTGATGTAATCGAAATAAGTTACATTATTACTGATGGAAAAGCAGGAAATGATGGAAAATTCTTCTCTTTCAGTGCTGATGCGGTAGATGATTCAAATAATCCCCTTCCATCGTCAGTAACACCTAACATTATAACAGTTCAGAGTGCAAAAGGTGGCGGTGATATAGAAAGTATAGAGTCAATTAAGTATATTGCACCTAGAGTTTACTCATCACAGTACAGGGCAGTCACAACAAAGGATTATGAGGCAATAGTGCAAAGTGTATTCCCTGATGCGGAGTCTGTTTCAGTGGTTGGCGGTGAAGAATTAGATCCACCTGAGTTTGGAACCGTTGTGCTAAGTATAAAACCGAGAAACTCAACATTTTTATCTGATTTTACAAAAACAAGAATTTTAGAGACACTCAAAAGTTACTCAGTAGCAGGAATCAACCAAAGAATCACTGATCTTAAGATTCTATACATCGAACTTGATAGTACAGTCTATTATAACTCAAATGTGTTTAGTGATACCGAAGGTTTGAACGCACAAGTATCAAATGCACTATCTGAATATGGTAAATCGACTAATTTAAACAAATTTGGAGGAAGATTTAAGTATTCTGACTCTCTAGCAGTAATTGATGATACTAATAAAGCAATTACATCAAATATTACTAGAGTTACAATGCGTAGAGACTTAAAACCCGTCTTTAACGCATTTACTCAATATGAATTGTGTTTTGGTAATCAGTTCCATGTAAACAAAGATGGTAGAAACATCAAAAGCACGGGATTTACGATTTCTGGAAGAACAGAGACATTATTCTTTACTGACATTCCAAATCCAGACTTAAGAACAGGTCAATTAGCAGTTATTCAGTTAGCAGAGGTAACAACAAACGAATCTGCTATTGTAGTTCCTTCTGCAGGGACAGTAGATTACATAAAAGGTGAAGTTATCATCAATACCTTAAATATTACAGGTACAACTCTTGGAAATGGTTTAGTAGAGATTCAAGCGTTCCCAGAATCTAATGATATCATAGGATTGAAGGATTTATACCTTCAATTAGACATGTCTAATACTAAGATAAATATGATCAAGGATACGATCTCTTCTGGACAACAAATATCTGGAATTGGTTACAAAACAACCTCTAGTTACTCAAATGGTACTATTATTAGGTCATAAAAAGAATGATAGAAACATACAGTCCACTATCTTCTAGGGTTAAGACCTATCAAGTTGTCGGTGATCAGACTCCAGAGTTTGCAATCGCTGAAAACCCACTATTAGAAGAATTCCTAAAGCAATATTACATATCACAAGAGTATCAAGGCGGTCCTCTTGATATTGGTGAAAATATCGACAAATACATCAAGGTTGACAATCTAACCAAAGATGTAATAAGTGGTAATGCGTCTATTTCCTCTGGTATCGACTCTACAACCGATACAATAACAGTTACTCCAAATACAAAGGGATTTCCACAAGAATTTGGTCTTTTAAAGATTGATAATGAGATTATAACATATACAGGTGTTACTACCAATAGTTTTACTGGTTGTACAAGAGGTTTTAGTGGCATTACAACATACAGCACTGTTGCTGACCCTAGCAATCTAACATATACAACAACTACACCTGCTACACACGATTCTGGAGCACATGTACAAAATTTAAGTGCATTATTCTTAAAAGAATTTTACACTAAGATAAAAACTCAATATGTGCCTGGTTTAGAGGGTGTAGAACTTAGTCCAGAACTAGATGTTAATAATTTTATAAAAGAAGCAAGAAGTTTATACGAATCTAAGGGAACTGACGAATCTTTCAAGATTTTATTCAAGGCATTATTTGGTATAGACCCAAAAATCAATGATCTTGAAAAATTCCTCATAAAACCATCTTTTGCTAACTTCCTAAGAAGGCAATCATTCGCAGTTAGAGTAATATCTGGTAATCCGTTAAAATTAATCGGTCAAACTCTATATCAAGACAATGAAGTAGGTAATGACCTTGTAAATGCTGCATCAGGACCTATTTCTGATGTTGTGCAGATAAGAGATGACTATTATCGTATATCTGTCTTTATTGGTTTTGATGATAGAGATTTAATAGAAGGTAGTTTCGTAATACCTGGCAAAACACAAGCAGTTGGTAAAATTGGCATTGGTGCAACTGTAATTACCGTTGACTCTACCATAGGATTTGGAAAAACTGGTAATTTCCAAGTTGGACTGATTACTGATGATGATTATCAAACATTAGAGTATACTGAGAAGACTGTAAACCAGTTTATTGGTGTAACAACCACAACTAAAGAGATCGCTTCCACAACTGACTTATATGCACCTACTACAGTTTATGGTTTTGAAGATAACGACTTAAGTAAACGAGTCGAGATGAGATTGACTGGAGTGTTGAGTAATTTTGAATCTTTACAAAACTTATATGGACTAACTGAAAATTCTCGTATTAATGTTAAAAATTTAGGTCGTTTTGTCAAGAACCCACCAACAGGAGCTACATATAGTCAAACATTTTTTAATTCTTGGATTTACAACACTAGTGCTAGATATGAGATAACAACAGTTGCAGGTTCTTCATTTACCTTAAGAGGAAGAATAGACAAGTCAAGTTTGAAGAAAGGTGACACCATAGAATTGGTTATAAGGAACACACAAACGGTTGTAGCGGATAATTTAGAGGTTAACTTCGTAGATGTCGGATCAAACAGTATAAGTGTGCTAGGAGCGTTTACACTGCAGAATAACATCGACTATGATGTAAGAAGGGTACAAGAAAAGGCAACTAGTACCGAAGTTCCTATTATTGGTGGACAAAATCAAATACTTGCAGATGTAACTAACACATATGTTTTAGATTCTAAGTATGCTCCAACTAACTTACAAGAAGGATTCGTTGCATCTAACTCTATTCCATCATATGAGATAACAACTAAAAAAATACAAGCTACCTTAACAAATCCATTAATATCTCAAGGTGATTTCCAAGATTACGATATTTCAGTAGACAGATACTCAGTTATTGCCTTTTCAAACAATGTACCGTTTAGAACTGGTGAAGAGATAGCATATGTGCCAAGAGGTAACACCGTTCCCATAGGAGGTCTTACTCGTGCGTCATATTTTGTAGAAGTATTGCCACAAAGAAATAAAATAAAATTATATCAAGCAAGATCATTCATTCCATCTGGTTTATGTGTTGGATTTGCTCCTACAGAACTCCCTACAGGAATACATGATTTTATCCGTGTAGAACAAGCAAGAGAATCTATATTTCCTGCAAAAACACTTAAACGATTTATTCTTGATCAAAACTTAACAGACGGTACAAGACCAAAGGTTACATCGGAAAAAACACAACCTGGCACAACAGGAATGTTGGTTAATGGTGTAGAAATTACAAATTACAAAGATGAAAGAAATATTTTCTTCGGACCTGTAAGATCCTTTGATATAGTAAATGCAGGTACTGGATATGATGTTTTAAATCCACCATCAATCACTTTTGAAGATAATTCAACAGGTATAAACACTGCATACGGTAGAGTATCAATTGCAGGAACTGTTACTAATATTTTAGTAGATCCAGTAGAATTTGAAATTAAAAAAGTAGTTTCTGTTGATATTAATGGTGGAAATGGATCTGGAGCAAGGGCAGAGGCAATAACAGAACTGGCGTATAGAACACTTACATTCAACGCCAAGAAATTTGCAATTGGTGGTAATATTGACACAGATTCTGACCGTTGGATACTAGACAGAGAACATTTTTATAAAACAGGTGATAGAGTAATATACAACTCTAATAACAATAATCCAATAGCACTTTCTACTAGCACTGCTGTTGGTGTTGATACTTCTTTAGTAAATGGACAATCATACTTTGTTGGTGCAGCTGCATCTACAATATTCCAACTTTATAGAACAAAATCCGATGCAGTAGCAGGTGTTAACACGATAAGTATTGGAACCACTGCAGGAGATCTTAATGTTGGTATACATCAACTCAATGACTATGAAACAAAAAGAAGAATATCAAGAATTGCAGTAATTGACTCTGGATCGGGATATACTAATAGAAAAATTTCAGTATTACCAACTGCAATTAATCTTGAGAAAGATTATGTCTATTATGAAGGTCATGGGTTTAAAGATGGCGAAGTAGTGCATTATGATGCTGACTCTACGGTTATTAGCGGATTATCCACCACTACTCAATATCAAGTATTGGTTATTGATGAGAATAGTTTTAGAGTTTGTAATTCTGGTTCTATATCTGACAGATTGCCCGATTCAACAAATTTTGTCAATAAAAAATACGAAAGGTTTGCATCTGGGGCAGTAGGGTATCAAAACTTCTTTTATCCACAGGTAACTGTAGATGTTAATGTTGTTACCAGTGATGACGCAAATAAAACCCTAACTGCGACTCCAATTGTTCGTGGTCCTATCATAGACACTCTTTTGTTTGATAAAGGACAAGATTATGGATCTAACATTATTAATTTTGAGAAATCACCTATTGTAAGTGTTAACACTGGTAATCTAGGTCAAATTGGACTAACCATAGTCAATGGTAGAATAGTAGATGCATTTGTTCAATCAGGTGGTCAAAATTATGACGGTCCTCCAGATCTTACCGTTATTGGTGTAGGAACTGCAAATGGTGGACAACTTCGTGCAGTCATGGCAGATAATGGCACTATTGATAGTGTTAAGGTAATATCGGCAGGTGTTGGATATGCATTATCGACAACATCAGTTCTTGTGCTTGCACCTGGTAGAGCTGCAACATTCTCTAGTAATATTAGAAAACTTACATGTAATAAATTTGTAACTAGTCTAACTGACAATGGTGACTATCTAGGTTCTACAGATGGTGGATTAGCAATAGAAAGTGTAGGATATGGTGCTACTGTAAGAGATAGATTTGGAGATGATGGTGTAGGTCACTCTCCTATCATAGGTTGGGCATATGACGGTAATCCAATATACGGTCCTTATGGATTTTCAGATAGAGATAATAGTCAATCTGGATCTAGAAGATTACTTACATCCTATAAGTTAGAACCTACAAAAATATTCAATAGACCTTCATTAACTGAGTTTGAAGCAGGATTTTTTGCAGAGGATTATCATTATGATGCAAGCGGTGATTTAGATGAGCATAATGGTAGATATTGTAAAACACCTGAGTTTACTCAAGGAATTTATGCATATTTTGCAACTGTAGATAACTTACTCACACCTGAGTTTCCATACTATATTGGCGATACTTACAGATGGTTCCCAATTCAAGAAAATATAACTGTAGGTCAGAAAATTCAACAAGGTAATTTTAACTTTGAGGAATCACAATTAGTTAGAAATACAAAACCATACAACATGTTTGGTAGCGGTGTTTCATATGATTACATCGTTCAACCATATAATTTCATAAATCAAATTGCTTTTCCTCAAAGAATTTTATCAGGATCAATTGACAATATTAAAATTGTCCAACCAGGTGTAGGATATACTGTTGGCACAGCATTAAACTTTGATAACTCTGATACTGGAGGAACTGGGGCAGCTGCAATTGTAGATAGAATAAATGGTCAAACTGTAAACGAGATTAATACAATATTTGAAAAATTTGATGATATTGTTTTTGAGTGGAGTAATGGAAATATATTTGCTTACAAGTTCCCCTTCCATGAATTAAAACAAAACGACTTCATTCAAGTATCTGGATTATCAACTAGCGTTAATAAATTAACAGGATCGCATGCGATTAGTGTAATTGATTATTCTACAAATTTAATTGATGATGGATTTAGTGGTATTGTAACAGATCTACAAGTATCGAGTATTCCATTTCAAGTTTCAGTTGGTGCTACCGTTGGATTCTTTGCACAGTCAGGTATAAGCACATTAACTGGTATCACATCAGAAACTGCACATATATTGAATATATTCAGAGAAGATGATGTATTAAGAATTCGTAGATCTGGTGCAGGTGGAACTTCTCAGGTATCGGGAATTGGGGTATCATTCTATACAGATAGAATTGTTATACCGCTAGTAACTGAATATTTTGAATCAAAACCAGATAGAAAAATATATTTCAATCCACAGGAAGCAGTTGGGTTTGGTACTACAGTAAGTCAAACTATAACTAGATCATACGAATATCTAGGGCAGACAAAAGAAAGATCTATATTAACACAAGAAATATTCTTAGATTTTCATAATCTTCAAACTAATGACGAATTAAAAGTTACAGTTCCTCCTAGTGGAAGCAATATATCATGTGCTACATCTTCAATATTCTCAGGGACATTTAATTTACCATCAACAGTTTTTGTAACTAGAAAAACACAAAACACTATTGGAATAAAAACAACTAAAACTTCTGATGATATATTCTTTATTAGTGGTGGATCTGACAAATATGATTATTTGTTTGAAAAAATAGAACCAGATAAAATTACAGGTACAATACAAAAAATTGAAACCACTATTGAGACTAATGCTAATCATAATTTACAAGATGGTGATGAGATAGATCTAATTGTAAAACCAGGTCTTGCTACGGGTATTGGAACTACAACATTTGCTAGATTAAAAATTATTGACGATTACTTAGTTACTAATCCTGTAACCTTTGATTCTGTTGGTGTAAGTACAATATTAAACAGAATTACAGCAAATAATCATGGATTAATAACAGGTGATAGGATATTATATGATTTTGATTCTGGATCAAAAGTTGATGGACTTGATAAAGGTGAATTGTACTATATTGTTAGAATAGACGATAATACAATATCTCTTACAAATACCTTTGCAGAAACTGCAATACCAGAATTTGTAAATTTAAGATCAGCAGGAACTGGATCAGAACATACACTTAACCCAATAAATCCACAATTAAGACCATTTAAGAATAATGATTTGGTCTTTGACATGAGTGATCCTAGTCTAACAGATCATGAATTAAAATTCTACTATGATACAAATTATTTCAATGAATTTGTTGGATCTGCGACAAGTGGTAGTTTTGAGGTTGTAGGAGTAACCACATTAGCAACAGTTGGTATTGGATCTACAATTCCTCTGTTTAGTAATCCTTTCCATCCAACAGTTTGCCTAAAATACTCGGATACTTCACCTGATCTTATATTCTATAATGTTTTCGGTCCTAGTGGTGTTACAACAACAAATAATACAGGAGTAGTTAATCACGGTCAAATTAAATATGTAGATAGTCAATATGTTGGCACATATAATATTGTTGGTGTATCAGACAATGAATTTAAAGTTAATCTAAGATTTGCTCCAGAATCATTACAATATTCAAGTGATGATTGTGATTCCTTAGCATATACCACACAATCACCAACTGCTAGTGGTGGTATTAATTCAATTAGATTCCTTAGTCGTGGATTGAACTATGACAAATTACCTGGCATTAGCAGTGTTTCTGGAACTGGTTCTAATGCAATATTAATCGCAGAATCAGTAGATGTCAACTTATTGGCAGATGTATCAGTTCCTGATGATGTTTTTGGATATCCTTCTGATAATACCTTAAAACCAGATGCTTTCATACCTAGAGTTCTTACTATTTCTGATTATTCAACAATAGTAGATGTTAGAGTATCATTTGGTGGTAAGTCATATATTAACGCTCCTCAACTAATAATCTATGATAAACTTACAGGTGAGGTTGTAGATAGTGGACTTATAACATGTGAGTTAAGTGATTCTGCTGTTACTAGTGTAAAAATTAATGTTCCTCCATCTGGATTGTCTGAGAATGACTTTGGCATAGCACCGATAAGAAATAGTAATGGAATATCTATTTTAGAGGCATTTGCGGATTCTGGTATTTTAACATGTAAGATATCTACACCAATTTTAGGATATAAGAAAGAACCTCTAGAAATTGGAGATTCTGTATATGTTGAGGGTATTACCGCAGAAAGTGGTGAAGGATATAACTCAGCAGATTATAAGTTTAATTCGTTCATAGTTTCAGACTATAACGATGCAGTAAACCCAAGACAAGTAACATTCGACTTAAATGGTATTTCCACTAATCCTGGCACAGGTGCAACTGCAATTTATGGTTTTGGTAACATTACTAAGACCGAATTCCTTGCCACATTTGAGGTCACTAAGGGATTCTCATCATTTGTTCCGAATGAGCAATTTAAGAGAAATAACGATCCACTCGCTGATGTTAGATTAGATTTCATCAATGTTAACAGTGCTAATCTTATTGTTAGTGGTGCTGAAGATTTAGAGATAGGTGATTTATTGATTGGTAAGTTAAGTGGTTCCTCTGCTATAATTACTGGTGTAGAAGAATTTGATGGTAACTTTAACATACAATCATCAGTTAAATCTGTAGTAGGTTGGCGAGATAATGTTGGATTAATTAATGACACTAACCAAGTATTACCTGATAACGATTACTATCAAAACTTATCATACGCTATTGAAAGTCCTAAGACCTACGAAGATTTGGTCACATATGTAAATGATATTGTACACCCAACAGGACTTAAGAATTTTGCAAATACTGAAATTATAACTGACGCAGAGTTGCCAGGTTACAAAGCTGTTGGTGAGACATTTAAACCTGCAGAAGACGGTGGTGAGTTAGTGTTAGATCTAACAACAGATGAACCATTACGAGTAGATGCGATATATCCATTTGACTTAGGAAGAGATTTCCAACCACAAGATAATGTTTCAAAATTTGTAGAATTAAGAAGTACAAGACTTGCAGATTTTATTCTTAATAAGACAAATAGAGTATTGACTCATGATGATATAAGTCCTGATTTTGTTTCTAATGAATCTAATGATTTAAGTGCTTACAGATCTGTAGCTAGTTACCCATCACCAAGATATTTCTCAAGATTCTTTACGCAAACTGTTCATAACGCAGAAGATCCTAAAAAGAATCAATATCAGGTAAATGAATTTATTTCTATTACTCTTGAGAATGAAACATACTTATTACAAAAATATCAAGACAAGAACTATGATCAACTTGGTCTTACAACCAGTTATGTTCAGTTTGAGACTGATTACTCTGGTGCTGACACAAATCTAATCGTTTATCCTAATGAACCGTTTGATACCGATTTTCAAATTAAAACTTTACGACAAGAATTTGGTGATAGTGTTGGAGTAGGATCTACTGCTTTTGGTCATGTTAGAGTAGAATCATCAGTGAGTGTAGTCGCTGCAGCATCTACACTTGGAATTTCTACTATAACCAATGTAGTGGGTGTTTCTACACTAACAACTAAAGCAGCACTTATACAATTCCTCATAATTGATACTGTTGATCCTCAAGTAGATTATCTTGAGTATGCTGTAATGCATACTGGCACAGACACATATTTGACAGAGTTAGCAGCATTTAACACTAAACAAAATTTAAGTGGTTTATCTTCTCCTAATTTCATAGGAACTGTAACATCTAACATAGATGGCGGTATATTAAAACTTGATTTTGAGAATGGAAGAGAAAATACAGTACAAGTTAAATCAAGAATGCTTGCAGTAGATCCTTCAGTTGTAGGACCTACTACAAATTACCGATTTAAAATACCATTCAGTCCAGATGGAACAGAAAGAACAGCGAGATTAGAAGTTTCAAGTCAAGCAAAAGCAGGTATTAGTACACTTGTAGGTATAGCAAGCATTAGAGACTTATCTCTTAAGTCTACTGTGCATGTTGCAATAGGTGATACACAGGCAATGCATCAGATTTACTTATTAACTGATCCATTCAATCAAGAAAACTTTATAACAGAGTATCCATTAGCATCAATTGGTGCTACAATGGGAATAGGTACATTCGGTTCTACATACAGACCTGATGGGCAGATAAATCTAGAGTTCCATCCATCAGTTTCTGGTGTTGTTAGTGTTACTGCGTACAATGAAATATTATATAAAGAAGAAGATCCTAATGGTACATTCTTTGGTGTTGGTGGATTTGATTACGGATCAGCGTCCGAGAGAGTATCACAAGCAAGATACTTAGGAATAAACAATAGAGATAGTAAAACATTTGAATTAAAACATCAGGGTGTGCCAATATATGCACAAGAAACTAACCCAGAAGATCCATCTGCCCTTAATAGAGTAACAGGAACATTCAATCAAAAACACTTTTTCTCTACTCAAGAGCAATTAATATACAAACCAGATTCCAACCTAATAGGTATTGGCGGTACTGCCCTTGTATATGTTACGGGTGCGGGTACAACTGGTCATCTTCCCGACCTTGTTTTTGCAATTAAGGATAATGAGGACGAATATAGGATTGCGTTAACTAAAAATGACGCAATATCAGGTGCTGCTGTTACATTTTTACCTAATACTGGTGCAGGTAATCAGCATAGATTCTCTATGGCAAAGAGAGATTCTAAGTCTATAGTCTCAATTAGCGGTCTTGTACAAAAACCAATTGCGTTTACATCGGTTAATTATGATTTACAAGTTCCTGTTGCAGGATTTGTTACCGCATTTGTATTAAGTGGTATTGGATCTATACAATCTGGAGACTTGATCAGAATTGAAGATGAATATTCTATTGTAAGGAATGTTGGATTTGGTACAACCAGTGCAGGTCCTGTGGTCGGTGTAGGCACTTTCAAGATAGCTGAAGTAGAAAGAGGTGCAGTTGGTACTGCTGCTACTCCACACGCTGCAGGACAACCTGCTAGGATCTTTAGAGGATCATTCCAGATATTAGATAGTAATATACATTTCACTAATGCACCTTTAGGTGGTGATTTAGGTATAGTAAATCCAAATAATTTACCATATCCTAGAGCAACATTCAGTGGAAGAACATTCCTAAGACAAGATTATATCAAAAATCAATTGTTCGATGACATATCCAATTCATTTGACGGTTTAGAGACAATTTACCCATTAACATCTACTGGAGCTGCGGTTACTGGTATTGGTACAACGGGTGGTAACGGTGTATTATTCATCAATAATATATTCCAAGCACCATTTAGTGAAAATAACACCAATGCAAACTTTAAAATTATAGAAAATGCGGGTATTAGTTCTGTACAATTTACAGGTATCAGTTCTATAGGGTTTACGACACCGATAATAGATGTTGGAGATATTAATGAGAACCAATTACCGAGAGGTGGAATTATTGTATCCGCAGGATCTACGCCAGGTAGAGGTTATGCTCCATTTGTAGGTGCAAAAGTAGTTCCTGAGTTAGATTCTAATGGTAACATCACAGGTGTTATCGGCATTCCTACCGTAACTGGAACTGGATTCCAGATTAGCACTGCGTCATATAATAATGTAACTGGTATATTGTCCGTAACAACTGCGACAAACCACGGACTCGGTATTGATGATCAAATAAAACTTGTTGGTCTATACTTTACATGTCCAAAAGATGATGTAGGT
>TARA_B100001113_G_scaffold74343_1_pt1 | contig 19845 bp, 20 predicted proteins | sample TARA_B100001113 | Tara Oceans TARA_B100001113 (sample SAMEA2622402) | marine metagenome | biome: marine biome (ENVO:00000447); feature: deep chlorophyll maximum layer (ENVO:xxxxxxxx); material: "saline water (ENVO:00002010), including plankton (ENVO:xxxxxxxx)" | depth 50 m | reverse complement strand
AGCTTCCGAAGCTAAAGGTCAGAAGTTCGAATCTTCTCAGGCGCTATTTATTCTCTCTGCAGCAAGAATTGTATTTTCAATTAGTGAACATACTGTCATTGGACCAACCCCTCCAGGGACAGGTGTAATTGCAGAGGCTTTTTCTTTAGCAGATTCGAAGTCTACATCCCCACAGAGCTTACCATCAATATTATGTATTCCTACATCAATTACTACAGCTCCAGATGGAATTTGATCTCCAGAAATAAATTTTGGGATTCCAACAGCAACAATAATTACATCTGCATCAGATAATTTATGATTTAAATCTTTTGTTCGTGAATGACACATAGTTACTGTTGCATTCTCAGATTGACATAAGATTGATACTGGCTTACCTACAATATTAGATCTTCCGATGACTGTAACATTTTTACCATTAAGGTCTGTTCCTGATATTCTGAGCATTTGCATGATTCCCTTTGGTGTGCATGAAACTAATGTGTCTTCGCCTAAAAATAATTTACCAACATTGCTTGGTGTGAAGCCATCAACATCTTTTGAGGGATCTATTCTATTTAAAACTTTTGCAACTGAGATATGGTCTGGCAACGGAAGCTGAACGATGACCCCATGTACTAAAGAATCGCTATTAATTTTATCAATTTCAGATAAGATGTCCTCTTCACTAATTTCAGCAGTAAATCTCCTAACTTCTGATTTTATTCCGGCTTTAGCGGCAAACTTTTCCTTCTGAGCAACGTAGCTCGCAGATGCTTTCATCTCGCCTACTAAAATAACCACTAAGTTAGGAATAATATTTTTAGATTTTAATACTTCAACTTTTTTAGACAACTCTTGCTCTAGAATATGCTCTGCCACTTCTCTTCCACTAATTATTTTTGCTGACATTATTTTCTCCTATAAATCGTTTCTTTCACGTTCAACGAGTAAGTTAACTACACTATATAATTCATCATAACTAGAGACGTACGAACCACTGGTTAAATACCTGCCATTTACTATTATAGTAGGTACAGAATTAATTTGATATTTCCTTGCTAAGTTACTAGATTTTTTTATTCTTGCCTCTGTTCCGAAGCTATTAAATTTTTCAAGAAACTCTGATGTGTCAATGCCATGCTGACCTAAAAAACTTACAATTTGTTCTTCAGTGACCAAGCGATTGTTCTCAATGTGTATTTCTTCGAATATTAAATTATGCATATCATCAATTTTATCCATCTGCTCCAATGCATAATATAATTTTGCATGTGCCACCCAAGATTCTCTAAGAGCAACAGGTACTTTCAAAATTTTAGTGTCTTTTTTCAAGTCAGCCTCGATTCTATCCATAGTTGGTTCTAAATTAAAGCAATGTGGACATCCATACCAAAAGAATTCATAAATAATTATATCTTTTGAGTCTTGTTGTTTTTCTGTTGATATTTGAACGTACTTTTGTGCATGTGCATAAGATTGCATAGCTAGTAGCAAAAAAGAAAAAATAATGAATCTTTTTATTCTAAACATTAGTATAAGCCTTCGATATAACTTGCTACAGCTTTCATTTCTTCATCAGTCATGCGATGAACAATATTTCGCATCATCTTATTATAATCATTAGATCTTTTTGATGCCTGAAAATTTTTTAATTGTTGATATGTGTACTGTGAATGTTGGCCAGACAGCATAGGTATTGCTGCTGCATAATTACCCTGTCCATTTGGTCCATGACAACTTATACATGCCTGCATTCTAATTTCCATATTGCCACCTCTATAAATATTTCTTCCCAATTCCAAATAGTCATCTTTTGTGAGACCGATAGTAGGTTCTAATGTTGCATAATATTCTGCTAAATCAGTGATATTAGAGTCAGTTAGAGTCATAGCAATACCATACATAACCGCATTATTTCTTTTACCATCAGGTCCTTTTTTGAATTCGTGAAGCTGTGTTGCTAGATATTTTGGATTTTGTCCTGCTAATTTAGGCCAAACTGGATTGAGAGAAATACCATTTTGACCATGGCAAGCAACGCATGTCGCTGACAACTCCTTCCCTTTTGAAACATCAGAATAAACAGGGTTTATAAAGACTGCTACAATAAACAAATATGTAAATAATTTGCATTGAATTTTCATTGGGCTAATTATAGCGAAATATCGATATAGTTCAATCAATCAAATATCAGGCTTCCCTCCATGAGGGCCCGCTAAAAGTATTCACAATAAGAGGCACACTTAGGCTCTCAGCTTTAGTCATTATGTTACTAATTTTTGATCCTATGTTTTTTATATCATTTTCCAGAAGCTCGAAAACAAGTTCATCATGCACCTGCATAATCATATGAATATTCTTCATGTCGTCATCATTAACCCAGTCTTGTATCTTAATCATTGCAATTTTAAGTATATCGGCTGCTGTACCCTGAATAGGAGCGTTTATTGCTGTTCTCTCAGCTCCACTTCTCACTTGAAAATTAGAGTGACTAATATTTGGAAGAAAGACTTTCCTGCCATACATGGTCTCAACAAACTCATTCTTTTTTGCTGAATCTTTTAATTCTTCCATATACTCTCTTACTCTTTTGTACCTGGCAAAATATGTATCAATAATATTTTTTGCCTCATTGTTATCAATTTTAAGTTGTCGTGCTAGACCGTAAGCTGAAATTCCATATATTAATCCAAAATTGATAGCTTTAGCCGCTCTTCTTTCGTCACTACTTGGCTCACCTTTGGTGTTAAATACTTTTTGTGCAGTAGAAGAGTGAATATCTTCTCCATTCACAAAACTTTTTATCATCTCAGAATCACCTGATAAATGTGCCATTATCCTCAATTCAATTTGAGAGTAATCTGCAGAAAATATTTTAAACCCTTTTCGTGGAATGAATGCAGATCTAATTTTTTTTCCATCTTCAGTTTTAATAGGTATATTTTGTAAATTTGGAGAAGAAGATGAAAGTCTACCTGTGATTGTTACTGTCTGATTATATGAAGTATGAAGCCTATTTGAAACTGAACTGACTTGTGCTCCGAGCTTATCTGTATAGGTATTCTTCAATTTTAAAAGATTTCTAAATGATAATATCAAATTTGGTAATTCATGATCTTCGGCTAGTCGAGTCATGACATCTTCATTAGTAGAAGGTTGACCTTTCGGAGTTTTTTTGAGTATTGGAAGTTTCAAATGTTCGTAAAAAATTTCTTGAATTTGTTTTGGCGAACTTATATTAAATTCTTTACCAGACAGTTTGTAGATATTTTTTTCTATTTTTTCTATTCTATCAGATAGATTTCTAGATTGAATATCAAGCTCTTTGTTATTGATAGAAACACCGATATATTCCATGTCAGCTATAATATGCATCAACTTAATTTCAATATCCTGATAAACATCATTAAGCTTTCTATCTTTTTTGAGTTTTGAATGTAGTACCTCGTATAAAGAGAAAGTTAAATCAGAGTCCTCACATGCATAGGTAACGGCTTTATCTATATCAACATCAGCAAAAGATATTTGATCTTTCCCTTGACCAACAACGTCAACATATTTTATCGGATCTTGGTTAAGAAATTTTGACGAGAGTGTATTTAAATCATGCTTGCCTCCAGAATTTAAAACATAAGACATAAGCATAGTATCCTCCAACGAACTTTTAAAAACGATAGAATATTTTTTCAGAACATTTATATCATACTTAATATTTTGTCCGATCACTTTTAGTTTATCATCAAGAAATAAGTCCTTAATTAAATCAATTACTTGATTCAAAGGTAAATTTATTTTAGATGTTACATTATGATTTACAGGACAATAGAAACCATGGTTTTTTTCCCATGATATGCTAAAGCCAACAAGTTCTGCTTCATTAAAGTCTAATGAAGTAGTTTCAGTATCAAAAGAGAAAATTTTTCTTTTTTTGCACTCTTTGAAGACTTCTTTCAATTCATTAATTGTTCTAATACGTTTATAGATTTTTTTTATAGATTTTTTGACAGGTTTTATATTAAGTTTTTTTGAGAGTGCTTTGAGCTCATATTTATCTATTATTGTTTGTAATGATTTTTCATTTACAGGACTTATTAGCAAGTCTTTCTGATTGAGATTAATATCAAGATTATCTCTTAGTAAAACTAACTTTTTAGCGAGTTCTAATGTTTTATGCGATGATTCTATATTTTCTTTTAATTTACCTCTAAGTTCATTTGTATTTTTCAAAATTCCATCAAGGTTTTTATACTTTTCTAAAAGAGTTACAGCTGTCTTTGGGCCAACTTTATTTACACCTGGAATATTATCTGATGCATCGCCCACAAGACAAAGGTAATCGAATATTTGTTTTGGTTTTACTCCAAACTTCTCTATGACACCCTTTATATCAAGAACTTTTGAATCAAAATTATTTATCAAAACAACATCATCTGTTACAAGTTGAGCTAAATCTTTATCACCAGAAGAAATAATAGTCTGGGTGTCTTTTATTTTAATCTGTTTCACTGCTGTAGCAATTACATCATCAGCCTCAACATTGTCTTGTTGAATTACATGAATACCGTAAGCTTTTACAAGGTTAATTATTGCTCCAGTCTGTTCTGATAGCTCAGTTGGCATTGAATTTCTATTAGCTTTGTATTCTTTATAAATTTCATGTCTAAAGTTTGTGCCTTTAGCATCAAACACCATAAGTATATATTTTGGTTCATACTCATTTATTATTCGATTAAGCATATTAGCAAAGCCATGAATTGCTCCAGATGGCAAACCTTTTGATGTTTTTAGATTCGGTAATGCATAAAATGCCCTATATAAATATGAGGACCCGTCAATAATTATAAAATTATCTTTATTTTTATCTTGGAAAACCATTTAAATTTAGATATCGTTTGTTCATTAAAAGTTATATATCATAATTATATGTCTGTATACACAAATCTAAAATCTAAAGACGTCAAAAATTTACTTGATGAATATAATATTGGTAGTTTAGATACATATAAAGGTATTCCTGATGGCATAACTAATACCAATTATTATGTAAATACTACAAAAGGCAAATATGTCATTACACTATTCGAAGACATATCAAAGTCAAAAGTTAAAAAATATCTAAAATTAATGAACTTTTTTTCTAATGAAAACTTATGCTCCCCCGAAATAATGCTTACTAAAAAAAACGAAATACTTACTGATATTAAATCCAAACCTTGTTCAATTATGCAAAAACTAAGTGGAAAAACTATCACTAAAACCAATTCTGAATTATGTGGTTCCATAGGAAGAATAATTGGTACTTTTCACTGTGCTAGTGAGCATTATAAAGATCACATTAAAAATGATAGAGACATAAAGTGGGTAGAAAAAAGTATCAATAGTATAAAGAATCATATATCAAAAGATCAAATGTCAATTCTAATATCTTCTATGAAAGTATTTAAAAAATTATTTGAAAAGAACCTTCCTCAGGGAATTATTCACTCAGATTTATTTAGAGATAATGTTTTAGCTAATAAAAATAACATTAAAGGGATTATTGACTACTATTATTCATTTAATGGTCCATATATATACGAGCTGGGTGTAATTATAAATGACTGGTGTGTAAATAAAGACGGTTCTATTAATAAAAGAAAATATAACAATTTCATAAAGAACTATAATAATATACGAAAACTTAGTTCTTTTGAGTGTAAGCAACTTAACAATGCAATGATAGCCTCTGGTCTTAGATATTATTTATCAAGACTTGTTGATATGATATTTCCAAAAGTGGGCGAAATTACACATATAAAAGATCCATCAGTATTTGAAAGAATTTTGATAAAAAGAATTAATAATCAATGAGTATTCTAAATAAGATTAATTATTTTATAGAAGTTATTACTATCAGATTTTTTTACATAATGTTTTTTTGTGTAATTATTAACATCCTTTTTAGATATATTTTCAATACAAATTTTATTTTTATGCAAGAGCTAGTAATGTATATGCATGCTTTTATTTTCCTTTTTGGTATTTCGATATGTTTAAAAGAAGATTCGCATGTTCGAATTGATATAATATCTAACAAACTAAATAAAAAGAAGCGAAGTTTGATAGAAAAGATTGGTCTTATTTTTCTTATTATTCCTTTTTGTTTTTTTGTTATGTATGAGAGCTCTTCAATGATAGCTAGATCATGGATTATGCTAGAAGGCTCAAGCGAACCTGGGGGATTACCAATTGTGTTTATTTTAAAATCAGCAATATATATATTTTCATTTCTAATTTTATTACAAACAATAAATAAAATATTTAGTAAAGAATAAAATGGAACTTATTATATTTTATCTAGTAGTTGTATTTATACTACTCTTAAGTGGTTTTCCTGTAGCATTTATTTTAGCTGGTGTGTCTTTACTTTTTGCGCTTGCTGGAATATTTCTAGGTTTCTTTGATTACTCATTCTTGATGGCTTTCCCAAATAGATTATTTGGCATTATGGGTAATCAAAATTTACTTGCTGTGCCTTTATTCATATTCATGGGGTTAGTATTAGAAAAAACAAAAATTGCAGAAAATTTAATAAGTAATATGAATGTCTTGTTCAAAAAGACAAATAGCGGGCTAGGAATCTCTGTAGTGGTAGTAGGTGCTTTAATGGCAGCGAGTACTGGTATAGTCGGAGCAAGCGTTGTTACACTAGGTTTGCTTACTTTCCCTGTACTAATTAAAAATGGATATTCACCTAGTGTTGCAGCAGGAACGATATGTGCTTCTGGGACATTAGGACAGATTATTCCGCCTTCATTAGTTCTAATATTACTTGCTGATGTATTATCATCTTCATATCAGCAAGCTCAATTGAATATTGGAATATTTAGTCCTGAAAGTATTACAATTGGTGATTTATTTTTAGGTGCTTTAATACCCGGTTTAATATTACCTATTTTGTATATTCTTTATTTGAAAACTTTGAAAATTAAAAATTTGTCAAGTGATGAAAAACAGACATTAAACTTAAATTCTATTATATATCCTCTTAGCCTCATAATTATAGTTTTAGGTTCAATTATCCTTGGTATAGCAACTCCATCAGAAGCTGCTGGATTAGGGGCTCTAGGTGCGATAGCACTCTCCTATCTACAAAACAACCTTACAAAGAAAACACTAGATAAGTGTGTATATGATTCAATTAAATTAACTAGTATGGTATTTATGATTCTCATAGGTGCAACATTATTTTCTCTGGTTTTTAGAGGGCTAGGAGGTGAAGAGTTTATTCATAAATTTTTAATTGAAATGCCAAATGATAAATTTGTTACTTTGATTATTATTCTACTTATAATGTTTTTGTTAGGATTTATTTTAGACTTTATAGAGATAACTTTCATAGTGATACCTTTGGTCGGGCCAGCTCTATTTACGCTTGGATTTGATCCATTATGGATTGGAATACTAATAGCCCTAGTTTTACAAACATCATTCATTACTCCACCTTTTGGGTTTTCATTATTTTATCTAAGAGGGGTTCTTCCGGATAGTGTAAAAACAACAGAAATTTACAGAGGCATAATACCTTTTTTATTCTTACAGCTCATACTCGTGATATTAGTTTTTATGTTTCCTGGTTTAGCCACTTATTTACCAGAAGTTTTATTTAACTGAACTTAAATATCCATCCTCTGAGATAAGGGTCCATGGCCTAACTCTCTTTAAAAAGTCAAAATATGAATCATATACTTTTTGTGCAATATCATTCTTTTTACTTAGCTCAATTAGAACCTCATCACTAATATTGTTAAGTTTATATAATACTTCTTTAGGAAATTTTTTTATTTTTATTTTTTCTCTTTTGAAAAACTCTAATGCTTGATAATTCTTTGACATATAATCTGAAATCATATCAATATTTGCTGCTTTACATGCAATATCAATTATTGCCCTATTTTTTTTTGACAATTGACTGTAAGCATCTTTATTTATTATGCATTCCAGGGTTGGTCCAGGCTCATGCCACCCAGGATAGTAATAATATTTTGCTGCTTTATGCAAACCAAATGCTCGATCGTTGTATGGTCCTACCCACTCTGTAGCATCTATAACACCAGTCTGAAGAGATGTAAATATTTCTGATCCTGCTAGCGTAAAAGGAGTGCCGCCAGCACGTGCAAGGACCTCGCCACCTAAACCAGGTATGCGCATTTTTAAACCGTTAAGATCTTGAGTAGAATTTATCTCTTTATTAAACCAGCCTCCCATTTGTACTCCAGTATTACCTGCAGGTCTTGGGATTAAATTAAAATCTGCATATACTTCCTCCCATAAACTTAATCCATCTCCGTAATATAACCATGAATTCATTTCTTGAGCGGTCATGCCAAATGGAACAGAAGAAAAAAATTGAGCTGCTTCAGTTTTACCTTTCCAATAATAAGCACCTGAGTGACCCATTTCAGATCCACCTGAGGAGACAAAGTCAAAGACCCCAAGAGGTGGGACTAATTCATTTGCACCGAAGACCTTTACGGATAGATTTCCGTCTGATAATTGATTTATATACCTTGCAAGTGTCTCCGCACCAGCACCAAGTCCAGGGAAGTTTTTTGGCCAAGAGGTGACCATTTTCCATTTAATTTTTTCTTTTGCACGTACTTTCTCTGAACTAAGTCCAGCAACCAGAGTACTTGCGGCTGCTAGTCCAATAGATTTGAAAAAATTTCTTCTTTTATTTTTCATTTATAAGAATTCAAGATGAGCATAAGTTAATACTAACCATTTGGAACCATAATCCTCAAAGTTAATATATAGCTTTAAATTATCATCTTCTCCTTCATAGCTCAATACTACTCCATTTCCAAATTTTTGATGTCTGACTCTTTGACCTATCTTAACAGCAGATTTTTTTGAATTTTTTATATTATCATTGAATTTATTATTTTTTATGTGTTGAAAATTATCTGATTTTATATTGTCTAACAACTCAGATGGTATTTCACTGATAAACCTTGAAGGCATTAGGTAATTATAAGATCCATGAAGATAGCGGGCGTTAGCATAAGTAATGTATAATAGTTTCATTGCTCTAGTGATTGCAACATAACAGAGTCGTCTTTCCTCTTCTAAAAAATCGTCCCCATTTTTTCTATTTTCATTAGGGAAAATACCTTCTTCTAAACCAGTGAGAAATACTACTGGAAATTCTAAACCTTTTGCAGAATGAATTGTCATCAATTGTACTGGGTCTTCATCTAACTTTGATTGATAATCACCTGCCTCTAAAGCTGCATTGTCAAGAAAGTCATCAATTATATTTTCACTATCAATATTATTTTTAATAAAATTTTCAGCTGTCACAAATAGTTCTTCAATATTTTCCTGTTTAGAGATTGATTCTTCGCCTTTTTGCTCTGAAAAGTATGATTTAAGGTTAGATTCTTTATAAATTCTTTTTAAAAGTTCATCAAGTGAAAGATCATTTAAATCTAGTGAAATTTTCTCTATGATGTTGGAATAACTAGCTAATGCGGTTTTTATTCTATTAGTTATATCTTGAGATGATTTTTTTTCAAATAGTTTAATTGTTTTCCAGAGTGATAGATTATTCTCTTTTGCTGTATTTCTAATTATATCTATTGTCTTTTGACCAATCCCTCGAGGCGGGTTATTAATTGTTCTCTCAAATGCAGCGTCATCATCAGGATTTACTATAATTCTGAGATAAGCAACCATATCCTTAATTTCAGCTCTTTCGAAAAAACGAAAACCTCCGAATATAATATAAGGGATACTGTGTCCATTTAGTTCTTCTTCAAGTCTTCTGGATAGGAAGTTGTTTCTATATAAAATAGCTATTTCTGATTTTTTGAAACCATCTTGTTCTAATGTTTTTATTTTGTCTATTATAAATGCTGATTCCTCATCATTATTATAAGCTTCAAAAATCTTTACTTGATCCCCTCTGCTAGAATTCGTCCAAAGTTCTTTACCTAATCTGTTTTTATTATGTGTAATCAAACTATTTGCTACACTTAAAATCTTGTCAGTTGATCGATAATTCTGCTCTAGTTTAAATATTTCTACATCAACAAATTGATCTGTATAGTTTTTAATATTTTTACTTAATGCTCCTCTCCAACCATATATGGATTGATCATCATCACCAACCGCGTACATTGAGCCAGTACTATTATTGAGAATCTTCAATAGTTTGAACTGTAATAAGTTCGTATCCTGAAACTCATCAACCATTATGTGTTTAAATCTCTTCGCATAATAAGATAAAATATTTTTATTTTCTGTAAATAGTTCATATGTTTTTAAGATTAAGTCTGCGAAATCAACAGAGTGTGTTTGTTTGAGAATTGATTCGTACTCCTTATACACAAGTACGTAAACCTCATCATCTTTTTCGCTAGCTTTATTACTTCTTAACCCATTATCTTTTTTTCTGTTAATAAAAGATTGTATAGATTTTGCATCATAAAGCTTATCGTCTAAATTATTCGTTTTGATTATTCTTTTGATTAACCTTAGTTGATCTTGAGAATCAAGAATAGTAAATCTCTCAGATAACTCAGCCTCTTTCCAATGTATTTTTAATATTCTTCTGCATATTCCATGAAACGTTCCGAACCAAAGACCCTGTGAAGATATTCTGAGAAGTGACTCTAATCTCTCTTTCATTTCTCTGGATGCTTTATTAGTAAATGTAAGTGCCATAATATCGGATGGCCTGACGTTAAAGTCTCTTATGAGTTTAGCAACTCTATAAGTGAGTACTCTAGTTTTACCGCTACCTGCCCCTGCTAAAACAAGTTTGTTGCCCTCGTTACAATTTACGGCTACAAGTTGCTGCTTATTAAGTGTTTCGTTTAAGTTGACTTCAGTCATTTAGGTTTCGATATATACATTAGAGAAGCTAATAATAACAGAACTTCTACTCTATAGATATTGAGAAAACCTAGCGGAGCAAAAAATGCAATTGAAAGAATAATAATTGAAAAATAAAAGTGATTTCTAATTTTGTGAGAATTTAATTTATTTTCAATTTTCTTCAGTTGATCATAATTTTTTGTTAAATCGGATGAATTTCCACTGTAGTGATTTGAAATTTTTCTAAAAAAGGATGGAATTTCTGGAATTATTTCTAAATAATCATCAAAGTTATTTACTATTTTTTTAATCACGACGGTTGGTCCTTTTTGCTCCTTCATCCATTTTTCAAGTATAGGCTTTGATGTTTTCCATAAATCTAATTCTGGATTAAATTCCCTTCCAAGTCCTTCTGTATACAAAAGAGTTTTCTGCATGAGGATTAATTGTGGTTGAACCTCAAGCTTAAATCTTCTTGCGGTATCAAACAGCCCTACAATGATATCACTAAGTGAAACATCTTTAATTGGTTTATCCAACATGCACTCACAGTTTTCTCTAATTGCGCTCTCAAGAGATGGTATGTTTGTATCTTTAGGAACCCACTCACATTCAACATGTAGCTTTGCAACACTTGCATAATCACGATTGAAGAAAGCTATAAAATTTTCAGCAAGATATTTCTTATCAAATTCACTCAAAGAACCCATTATGCCAAAATCAACTAATACAAACCTAAAATCTTTATCATTCTTTTGTATAAAGATATTCCCTGGATGCATATCAGCATGAAAGAAGTTATGTTCAAAAACTTGTACAAAAAATAATTCTACAGATTTTTCTGCTATTTGTTCAAACGAAATACCATCTTTTTCAAGTTGGGCCTTATCATTTATGGGAGTCCCATATATACGTTCCATCACCATTACTTTATTAGTCAAATAGCTACAGTGAACAAATGGAATGTATATAAAATCCGAATTAGCAAAATTTTTTCTTATTTGCTTAGCATTTGCGGCTTCTTTTATGAGATTAAGTTCATCATATATTACCATCTCATAGTCATTTACTAGATCAACAAAATGCATCCTACGGAAGTCACTAGATAAGCTTTCTAAATAAGACGCAATTTTTTTCATGAGAGATATATCTTGTATTATTTTTGATTTAATATCTGGTCTTACTACTTTTACAATTACATCTTCACCAGTTTTCAATTTAGCTGGATGAACCTGAGCAATAGAAGCGGATGCCATTGGCTTAGAATCAAATGATGAGAATATTTCAGAGGTTTTTTCTCCTAACTCATCTTCGATAATTTTCTTAGCTATAGATCCGTCAAATGGCATTACACGATCTTGCAGCTTAGATAATTCTCTTGCAATGTCATCATTGAGCAAATCTTTTCTAGTTGAAATCATTTGGCCAAGTTTTACAAATATAGGGCCTAAATCTTCGCAAATTAATTTTATATTACCTGCTAAGTTTATAGATTTTCTAAATGTAAAAATATTCCAAGGAAGAAGAAAAAAGAAGTATTTTTTATTACCTATGATATTTGATCTAATTAATGACTTATCAATGTCATATTTAAAAAAAAGATAGATAATTTTTAAAACTCTAAGTATGTTGTTCATTTCAATCTGTTCAGAAGCTTATCAGTTCTTGTTTTAACGTCGTCAACTGCGTCAATATAGTCATTTATCTCATCTTTTGATGGAATCATATTGATGTCAAATCTTAGAAAATCTGCAAGAGCAGAATCTTGTCTCTCGCGATTTTCATTCAGCTTTTCTTTTATTGGATCTAGAAATGAAAAAAGATTTGATGCTGCTTTTTGCCCCATTATTTCAATAGAAATCCTTCTTAGAAAGTCTGATTCATGTAATAAATTATTTAATGCGTTTGCTGTTTCGACATCACCACTAATATTTATTTTTGATGCAAACAATTGACTTTTACCAATCGTGCTATAAAAAAACAATGAGGATATTGTCCCGGAAATTGTTACATCTTCATCATTTTTTTTATTAGAAAGCATAATATTATCATTTTGAAAGACAATATAAAAATCTCTTTCTATATCAATAATAGATAATTTAATTGTTTTATTACAAAGTTTTTCTTTAAATAAATCATTATATATATTCTTGAATGCTTTATTCTTGAGTAACTCATTAATTTTTTCAATAATGCTATCTATCATGCTTTATAGCCTATGTGAATAGTTGCAACATCTTCGAGTAAATTAATTATTCTATTCTTAACAAAACCAGCATTCTTTAACATATCATTTATTTCATCTGGTGAAAAATACGTTTGGATTGACTCGCCTAAATACCTATAACTATCTCCATCATTAGCTACAAGTTTACCTAATCTAGGAATAATATTTAATGTATAGACTTTAAAAATTTCTGAATAAAAATCATTTCTAGGCTTTTTAAAATCTAAAATTATGAACTTTCCACCTGGGGAAAGTATATTGTAAATATTTTCTAAAGATTTTATATGATTTGTAAAATTTCGAAATCCAAAAGCAACTGTTATCAAATCATACCTTTCTTTTTTAGGCTTATAATCTTCTATGCCTTTAATATGAAAATTAGCTTTAATAAACCCATTATCTATAAGTTTTTGTTTGCAAATTTCTATCATCTCTTCATTCGGATCTAAACATGTCAATTTTATCAATGGATTATATTTAATAATTTTAAGTGATATATCTCCTGTACCACAGGCTATATCTAAAACACTTTTAGTGTTTGGAATGTCACACATTCTAATGAATTGTTTCTTCCAATGTCTATGAAGGCCAAAAGACATTAAATCATTCATAATGTCATACTTGTTAGATACTGATGTGAATACGTTGTTTACCATTTCTGGCTTATCAGATGTATCAACATTTTTATATCCAAATCTTGTTTTTGACATATCTAGCTTCTTTTCCTCTCAGCTCTAAAGACATTTTTAATCTTACTAAGCTTATCAAGTAATTTTTTTATTTGATTTGTATTTTTAACTGAAACTACAAATACCATCATATTGTGTCCTGTTTCATGGCTATCAGTGTAATTAACACTCTCAATATTGTGTTCGCTCTGAGCAATTACAGAAGATACTTGTGCCAGAACACCTCTCTGATTTTCAACCTCTATCATAATAGAAGCATTAAACTTATTGTCTACATTTTTACTCCACCTTAATTCTATACTCTCAGAATCTAATTTAGTACGACTTATACTTTTACAACTACTTCTATGAACAACTATGCCTTTACCTTGACTAGTATGCCCAACAATTAAATCGCCAGGAACAGGATGGCAGCATTTAGCATAAGACATAACCAATCCCTCGGATCCTTCAATATCATAAGGCGATGATGAATCTGTTTTCGTGAATGATGGGGCCATCCTCAAAGCTATTAATTTTGGTATCTTATTGCCTAGCCCTATACTTTTATATAAATCATCCAGGCCTTTATAATTATATTCCGATAGAATATATTTAAGTGTCTTTTTCGGAACATCCTTTAATGAAACATTTAATTCTTCTAAACTGGATTTGAGTAACTTTTTACCAAGTTTAATCGCATCAGAACTATGTATTGATCTTAAATAGTTTCTAATAGAGGTTCTAGCTTTCACAGATACGACAAAGTTTAACCATGACGGATCAGGTTTAGAAGTTATCGAATTTTTTATCACTATTCTCTGTCCATTTTTTAAAATAGTACTTGGAGGTTTAGTTTGACCATCAACTGTTCCCGATAAGTAACTGTTTCCTATATCAGTATGTATAGAATATGCAAAATCAATTAATGTAGACTTTTTTGGAAGTTCGATAATTTCTCCTCTTGATGAAAATACATATACCTTTCCTGGGTTTAAATCTTGTTTTATGCTTCCTAAAAATTCAGTGGGGTTACCCGATTGTTTTTGAATATCTAAAAGATTATTAAGCCATTGTTGTTCTCTCGATAACTTACTTATAGAAGATTTTGTTTTATAAAACCAATGTGCAGCAATACCTGCCTCAGCAAGTTGGTGCATATCCTTTGTCCTAATTTGAAACTCCATAGGTAAATTATGTGGACCGAGTACGGAGGTATGAAGCGATTGGTAGCCATTAGATTTTGGTATTGCAATATAATCTTTGAATCTTCCGGGGATAGGTTTATATAAATTATGAATGCATCCTAATGCTCTGTAACAGAAATCTACCGACTCTGTAATTATTCTCACACCAAAAATGTCATGAATTTGAGAAAACTTAAGTTCTTTTGATTTCATTTTTTTATAAATACCATAAGCATGTTTTTCCCTTGCTTTTGTCTGACTTTTTATAGACTCTGAATCTAGTTTCTTAATTACTTCTGCTTGAATTTTATTCATTAAGAATTTTCTATTACCTCGTGCTTTATCAATTTGTTGACTTAGTATTTCTTGTCTCATGGGATAATATGTTTTGAAAGATAGATTTTCTAATTCCTTTGATAGATTATGTATACCTAATCGTAGTGCAAGTGGAGCATAAATTTCTAAAGTTTCTTTAGCAATTATTTTTGCTTTATCTCTATTTAACACTTTAATAGTTGATAAATTATGCCTCCTATCTGCAAGTTTGATTAGCAATACTCTTATGTCATTACTCATAGCTAATACCATCTTTTGTAAATTAGCAGCGTCAGCCTCTTCTTTGGAATCAAAATTAATCTTATCTAATTTACTTACACCATCTACAAGCTCAGCGACCGTTTTTCCAAAATCTTTTCCTAATTCTTCGAGGCTAATTTCTGTGTCTTCAACCACATCATGAAGGATTGCAGCCATAATTGTCTCATGATCAAGATTGTAGTCTGCTAAGTAAATAGCTGCGTCTAGAGGGTGGGTAATATAATTTTCACCAGATTTTCTTTTTTGTCCAGAATGAGCTTTTTTTGCAACTACAAACGCTTTCTCAATTTTTTTTATCTGGTAAGAGTTTAGATACTTTTGTAGTTTCTTTTTAAAATCTAAGAATAAAATATCTTCATTATTTTTTATTTTTCTAGGAATAGCCATATACCTAGAATAAGATTTTTAATCGGTTTTGTCTTCAGTATTTTCTGATGAATTGTCAGTATTTTCATCTTCTACTTGAGAGGAAAATTCTATTTCATTTGAGTTATCGGCTTCTTGTTGATTAACCTGTTGTGATTCTGCAGTAATATCAGCGATAGCTTCTTCTTCAGCTATTGCATCTGATAATTGGTCTTCAATTTTTTGTTTTCTTCTTGTTTCGAAATATGTCATGTCAATAAGCCCTTCAGCAATTTCCTTAAGAGCTACTACACTAGGTTTTCCAGAATACTCAATTTTTGGTTCAGAACCATCTAATAAATCTTTTGCCCTTTGACTTGCTAAAGATACGATATCGTAAGCATTATCAATTCTTTTTAAGCAATCTTCTATAGTTACCCTTGCCATGAGGCTTGAGTATATCAGAATATAATTACCTAGCAAGATTCAAAAGATTTATTTAATGTATTGATATCTATTTTACACTGAATTTTTGTCTGTAAGATAATAGCTTTGAGTGACTTTACTGCGCTATTGAAATTATCATTGATAACCGTGTAATCAGAGAATTTACTAAACGGAAGCTCTCTAGCCGCATGTGAAACTCTTTTATCAATTACTTCATCGCTATCCATAGCTCTAGACTTTAGCCTTAATTTAAGCTCTGAAATACTTGGAGGTTGTATATAAATAGATATTGCTGATGGTATAGCTTTTTTGATAGATAGCATTCCTTTGTAATCAATTTCTAGAATCGCGTCTTTTCCAGAATCTGTAATTTCTTTGATAGAACTAAAACTTGTCCCATACAAATTATCATAAACGTTTTGATATTCAATAAAGTCTTTGTTCTTTATTTTTGTTGTAAATTCCTCATTATTGATAAAAATATAATCTATACCATCTGTCTCATTTCCTCTAATTTTTCTAGTAGTGTGAGAAATTGTTTGTTGCAAAAAAGAATAAGATTTACAGAGCTCATTGACTAATGTTGTCTTTCCACAACCTGAGGGGGCACTAATAATGAAAATTTTTGACATATATTCTATTAATTTTGAAAATCATAGTTTATCATATATTTTCACAGGAGAGACATAAATGGGAGATCCATGGAAATCGATAACGCCTAAGGGTGTACAAGCATTCGTAAATGCATCAATAGCCACACTATTAGTCTGGTTAACAGTAGAGAATCATCTTGAAGTTATAACTTCAACTTTAGCACGATTGTTATCATCACAGACTGCGGCCTTGGTTAGTTATTACGTAATTGTAATAATTGCATTATACAAACTTCTGTATAAGAGAGCGTCATATGACGTGAATGAAAAACGTGCTACGAAATATGCAATATTGACTCTCATACTCATTTGGTTAGTGTGGGAAGGATATTTTCAATTTTTGACAGCAGCCCTAGGGATGATTGGTATATTTCCCGCTCTTGCAAATTCTCTTATTACCGGAACTGTTATCTTTGTGATATTCATAACAGTATATTACGGACTGCATGGTAAATATTTTACAACATTAATGTTAGAGCATATGCCTTGGGTCATCGCACCTGATAAATTCTTACCGTTTTTCTGGTTTTGGATTAATGCGATTACTGCAGGGGTATTAAATGTATTTGACGTTAATGCTTTTTGGTATTTTGTTGATCTATTCTTTATATTTCTTCTTCCATCGTTGTTCATTGGTACTAAGGTACAAGAGAAACATGGGTTAAGAGTTAAAAATCAGGATGATTACTTTAAGGATTAATTTTATTTTCTGTACTTTTCAGGAATAATTTCAATACCAAGCTTCTGACCAACTTTTACAATAAATGCAATAGCAAGTAAACCGCCTGGCAAAGCGAACACGCCAGCCATACCTAAACCTCTAAGTAAATCTGAAAATTGTTTATTTGCTTGGTCAAGTTCCTCTTTTGTAATTTCCTCATTATTCAAAACATATTTTTGATATATCTTAAGCATCTCATTCGATTCTTTTGTTTCATTCGCAAGTATTGTTTGAATTTTTGCTAGTGAATCTTTTATGTTTTTATTTCCATCAACTAATGTTGAATAAATTTTATTGAAAATGTTAGTGTCCATATCTGACAAAATGATAAATATTATTAATTAATATATAATGTAGTATGGTTACTAAATTATATCTAGCAATAATATTTATCCTTGCATTTTTAAATACAGCTTTTTCTAATGATGATATTGGCTACAAATACTACGAAAAGGGGCTTTATGATAAAGCTATCGAAATATGGAGTAAAGAGATAAAGCAAGGTAATAAAGAGGCTATGTACAATATGGGCTTATTGTATTATTTTGGCAAAGGGGTAGATAAAGATTTATCAGTAGCCTTTACGTATTGTAAGCAAGCTGCGTTTAAAGGCTCGGCCAGAGCTCAAAACAATCTTGCATATATGTATATGAAAGGAATGGGCACAAAAAAAAGCTATATAAGTGCATATGCATGGTCATTAATTGCTATAAAGAACGGATATAGCTCTCATGGCATCAGGGATAATGCTAGTATGAATTTAACGCCTGGCATGCTAAGTGATGCAAATAAATTAATCACTAAAATTAATAAGGAAATTAGATATGAATGATTTAATTGAAATAAATGTTGAAACAACCTATTTGAGTAATGAGTCGAATCCTGATCAAAACAAATATTATTTTTTATACACAGTGTTAATAAAAAACAAAAGTAAAAAAAATGCGAAATTATTATCTAGGCATTGGATTATTAAAGATGACAATGGCAAAATTCAAGATGTAAAAGGTGAGGGTGTTATTGGTGAGCAGCCTGATATAAAGCCAGGAGAAGAATTTCAGTATACAAGTGGGACAATGATAGAAACATCACTAGGTACCATGAAAGGTAGTTACCATATGATTGATGATGAAGATAATTATTTTGATGCAACTATTCCTGAATTTGTTTTATCAACACCAAGAGTAATTCATTGAGACTTATATGTTAAATACGAGTATGAAAATTCATTTTCATTGTCGTATTTTTTTTCTTCATCAACTAGTTTCCAGTTAGATTTATCAAACTGCGGAAAATATGTATCGCCATCAAAATCTTTATCAATAAGAGTTAAAAGCAAATATTCACTTTTTTCTAAAGCAATCTCATATATTTTTGAACCTCCAATGATAAAAGTATCTTGCTCATGATTACATGCTTCCAGAGCGTCATCAAAACAAGGTACAACTAAAGCATTTTCAATTTTTAATGATTTATTATTTGATATGATGATATTTTTCCGATTATCGAGTACTTTGCCAATTGAATCGAAGGTTTTTCTTCCCATAATTACATTATTATTGATTGTTATTTCTCTAAATCTTTTTAATTCTCCTTTTATAAACCAAGGGATTTTTCCTTTGTCTCCTATTACATAGTTTGAACTTAGAGCAGCTATAATTTTAATTGTCATTATTTATATAGATACAGGTGCTTTTATATGATCATAAGGATCATAATCAATTAATTTAATGTCTTTATATTCATATGAAAAGATATTTTTTCTTCTGTTTATTATCTCTAGTTTAGGTAGCTTCTTGGGTAATCTGCTAAGTTGTAATTTTGCCTGTTCAATATGATTATTGTATAGATGTGCATCTCCCAAAGTATGAATGAAGCTACCTAATTCCAAATTCAAAGTATTAGCAATCAAAACAGTTAATAAAGCATATGATGCAATATTAAATGGAATACCTAAAAAAATATCAGCACTTCTCTGGTACAACTGACAAGATAACTTGTTATCACTGATATAAAATTGAAATAATACATGACAAGGCGGCAATCTCATATCATCTAAATCACCCACATTCCAAGCGGATACGATATGTCTTCTTGAATCTGGATTGTTCTTGAGTGAATTAATTAAATTTGTAATCTGATCAATACTCTTACCACT
>TARA_B100001113_G_scaffold151947_1_pt1 | contig 19919 bp, 19 predicted proteins | sample TARA_B100001113 | Tara Oceans TARA_B100001113 (sample SAMEA2622402) | marine metagenome | biome: marine biome (ENVO:00000447); feature: deep chlorophyll maximum layer (ENVO:xxxxxxxx); material: "saline water (ENVO:00002010), including plankton (ENVO:xxxxxxxx)" | depth 50 m | reverse complement strand
GCCATGCTCGAGATGGTTTCCAAGCAGGATAGGATCGCGGACTATGCACAAAACGTCGCCGAGCAGCTGTCATTCAGGGAGCTCTTCGGCGACAAGAAGGCGCGGGCGATGCTGAAGGAGATGGCTGAGGCCGTCTCCAATACTGCCTCGTTGTACGAGGACACTATTTCCCAACTGAAGACTGTGGCCCTATCTGGATACACCAAGGCAGGCAGGCAGCGCCTCAGTGACCTGATCGATGCGGTGAACCTTGCAGAGCACCAGGCAGACGTGGTTGAGAGCAAGGCTGCTGCATACGTGTTCAGCAACGGGGAGGAAGAGTCCCTGGCAGCGGTGCACATGTACAGGGTGCTTCAGCGCTTGGATGACGTGGCAAATGCATGCGAGAAGGCAGCGAATGCCCTGCTCTCCATAGTATACGATTAATCGGTCCAGCCGTATTCTCTGGCGAATTGGTTCGGCCCTAGGTCATTGATCTCAGAGAGTGTTTTCTGCAGGGCCAACCAAAAGACATGGGCGAATATTATCCCTGTCACCAAGTCGAACAGGAAGTGTTGTTTTGTTGTTAAGATGCTTATTGAAAGCAGTATCCATTCAACCCATAAGATAACTAGAAAAATGTTCCAAGCGATTGGAGACGTACTCCTTTTTCTGAGTGCCCAAACGGTCATTGCCCTAGCCAAGAGGTATGAGTGGACTATGTGTAAACTTGGCCACGCATTCCACGGGTTATCCGACATATGGATGAAGTCAAACAAATAAGTCTCCCAACCATTCATAGAATCCCATTTTATTTGGTCTCTGAGATCAATCTCTGCTGGCAAAACAACGAATATGACGCAACATAACAGGGTCGCCATAATCAGGCCTTGCATGAAAACAACTAGCTCACAGTAACCACGATCGTTTTTTGGACAGACTAGGAGAACTGCTGGATAGAAAGCATACAACAATGTATATGGTAAAATTGTCCAAGCCAAGACAGGGATTTGTCTGTCAATAGATAACTCCGGATCAAAGACGGTAGTGAGATAGGCGTTTGCGATATTGTTTGTCAAAAAATAAGGAACTGCGACAAAGATTGCTCCTATGAGAAATACTTCGATGATCAGTTGATTTCCTCTGAACCCGCTTCGCCTATTCCAAACAGGTGACCAAAATCTTCCCCATGGTCTGAACCTAAGCATGCAATTCCCTAGAGAGTCGGGAATTTTAAGTGAGCACTACTTTGAGTGTCAATTAATTATCTTGGATGTGGTTCGGCATGTCGAGAACCCTGTCAGCGAACATCAGCGCTTCATCCCGGTTGTGAGTAACTAGAATCGCTGGGCAATCACGTCCCTTCAGAACAGATCTTACGTCCATCAAGAGCTTCTCCGACAGATCTTTGTCTAGCGCGCTGAAAGGTTCGTCCAACAATAGGACCGTGGGTTTAGCGAGAAGCGCTCGCGCAAGAGCCAATCTTTGTCCTTCTCCTCCAGATAAATTCTCGACGGATCGCTCTTCAAAACCTGAAAGACCAACTTCCTGAAGAGCCTCTTTGTGACCTGATTTCGAGGCTAGAGAAAGATTACCAGAAACTGAAAGATGGGGATACAGGACCGGGTTTTGAAAAATCATTCCTATCCCTCTATTTTCTGGTAAAGTCTTACTGATATCAGTTCCATTCAATGTAATGGATCCATCATCGAGCATGTCCAATCCGCAGATGCACCTGAGAAGGGTGGTTTTTCCACAACCGGATGGACCTAGTACAGCGAGAATTTCCCCTCGTTCCAATGTAATATCAAGTCCTCTGAACAATGTCTTTGAGTAAGACTTCTCCATTTTACTGCAAATCAGCATTAGAACATCCCTCCTTCGCGATTATTTCGAAATTTTTCTGCGACCATGAACAAGATCAGTGTCATCACCATCAGTACAGATGCTATCGCATTAGAAGCGGGTGCTGCAAATGGATCTTTCATTGGCTTTCCCCTCCATGAGTCAATAAGAAGTGGCAAGGTTATCCAATCTGTATTCCTAGCTACAACGAAAGATGCGCCGAATTCGCCAAGGGACATTGCCAATATGAATACGGATGAAATGACCATCGGGCCTTTAAGAAGAGGTAATTTAATTTTCAGGAGTCTATCAATCGGCTTGACTCCGAGTACTTTCGCGGTCTCATCGAATTTTCTATCGTACGAACGCAACGCTGGGAGCATAATTCTGACAACAAATGGTGTCGTTAGCATGATATGGGCAAGCGCGGGCAATGCCCAAAACTGATATGCAGCGGAGGGATTAATTTTGATTATACCAATTAGAACCCCTAAACCTATCATTGCGGCGCTCAACGCAAACGGGAGCATTGTGAAAACGTCCAGAAGCCTCCCTAATCTGGGTTTTATTTTCTCCAGATCGTAGATACTCATAGCCATTGTAGAACCCAATGGAAGAGCTATCAAGAGGGTAAAAAAAGCATATCCAAGAGAATTGAATATCCCATCTGTAAGAGGAGGAAATGAAAAGCCCCCGTTAACCGCAGCCTGCCATCCTCCGAAGCCCCAGGTGAAGTCACCCATCATTGGGTCGGAATTCCGAATTCTGAAGGATCCAACCAAAACAGAGATCAAAGGAGCTAATGCGAATAATAGTGCGGGAATCAAAATAAATAGGCCATAGAGATTTGTCCGTTTGGAGTGGTCAGGACGTGAGTGTGTCAAAATAGCCCTGTGTTTATGTTGAATGACTGAGGCCAACCAGAGAGATACCAATAGGATTGAGAACTGAATCATAGAAGCCCCTAATACGATATCTGAGCTTGATTCCATATACCCAACAATACCCGCGGAGGAGGAAACATCGGCCATCATGCTTTCAAGCGTGTTGTTCCCAACTGTTATCCATTTTACCAAGGCAAAAGAAGTAAATGAAAATACGAATGTCATGCTAGCAGCAGCCACAACCGAGGGCATAAGCAGAGGCAGCCAAAGATTCTTGATCCTGGATAGCCTAGTCCTACCATTTGGTAATAACCTCAACTGCTCTTCCAATACCGGGTCCATAGACGATAACAGGGGCTCGCAGAATCGTATGAACAACGCCATGTTGAACCATGCGTGAGAAAGCACAAGAGTCCACCACCAAGTTGATTCATTTGTCCTGATATTTATTCCATGGGCCCCTACAATGGATAGAATTCCCATCGCAGCAATGATTGACGGAATTACAAATGGTAGTGTCAAAATCGATCTATACAAGGCCTCTCGTCTCCATTTGTATCTGCCTAGGGCCCAAGCAATTGGAAGGCCGACAACAATGGTGGCGATGGTTGAAGCAATGGCTTGTACGATAGTAAAGTTGGTGACACCTGCAGAGATAAAATTTTGAGAGAGGGAATTTACCCACAATTCAGGATTGAATCCCGCTACAGTGACGAGTCTGTGAATGGCCAATGTGATTGGCACTAGTATAATTGCTGAGTAAGTAACAATACTACAGGTTCCGATGAATCTTCTCAACTTATTCACCCGAGGTAACTGCGGAATTCCACTCCTGCAGCCATGTTTCCATATTCTCTCGAATCGCATCATTAGACACTGAAGAGGGTTCTCCGGGAATTAGAGAGTGGTGTCTGTAACCGTTATATGTAGGTAAATCTTCATCCGCCAAAACTGAGTACATTAGGTTCTCAATGGGCATCTTTGAGTTAACTTCTGGTGAGATTAGGTATTGTATGAATTGATGTGCGTAATCTGAATTTCCACCGCGGACGGCAGCAGCATATTCTACCTGGAAGAAGGACGTCTTCGGTAAATCCAGGGCGGAGGACTTGGTCGAATTCTCCCCATAAAATGCTTCAACTCCGGGTGAATGACAGTACGATACAGTCATGTGAGCATCCCCCACATGTCCCTCATTCCAAACACCGTACCCCCCGCTGTAGTGGGTCTCATACGCTTCAGTCCAGCCAGAGGTGATGATTGCATCATTTTCGGCCATTGCTGACCACCAATCTTTGAATTCGGTCATATTTTGGCTCCAATCGAAGTAGTCCAGTGTAGCTAGCATGAAAGCTCGTCCCGGGCTGCTTGATACTGGTGATGGAAATGCCACTTTTCCATTCCATTCCGGCTCAGTTAGATCCCACAAACTCGTTGGCAAACTTAGATTCTCGCCGTCCACTACACTTGTATCGTAATTTAGGCAGATGTAACCCATGTCGAAAGGAGTTGCCAAGGGCCCATCATATGGGTCTAGTGGACTCATGCCGCTGTTTGATTGGGAGTCTTGCATCATTGTTTTATCGGCGCTTATTTCAGTCAGTAAATCAAATTCTATGGCAGTTGGGAGGTAAGTGTTGTCTAGACCTATGGCTAGATCTACGTTGGAATTCCCTTTATTTTGGATGAGATAATCTAGTACAGACCCTGCATCATCTAATTTCAGCATTCTTACAGCCAGCCCAGAGTCATTCTCGAATGTGCTTATCATCTCGTCAGTAAGAGCGTAAACATCGTAAGTGACTATGACTATCTCGCCATCATCCAAGCTGTCATTTGAATCGCTATCATCTGCACTTAGGCACCCGGAAAATGGAGTCAAAGTGATCATTAATGCTAGGCTAAGTATCTTCAAACTGGGTTTTAATTTCGTTTTTGTTTTATTCTGGTTCATGATTCTCCCTCCGCTGGCATTACCCAGATCAGGTCAATGGGTCGTCGCTCAGAAAGCGACCTCTCAGCACTAAGCTCCCCTATACCGCACGGGGCATACCTTGATTTTCAATCTTAGTTTTATATTGCCTGAATTATGAGTGTTCTTGTTGGATTATTTTTGCCTGTTTTTTATTAGGACCACTCGTCTGGGTCGTCCTTCTTGGCCTTCTTCCATTCCCTGTAGCATGGCTTGCAAACAGACAGCCTTCTTCCGTCGGATGCGAGTCCATCCTCGCCCCACACATCTGCTGCTCTATCAAATGCCAGTCTTCGACCGCCCATCGACTTGTCGGCCCAATTCTTGCAGCCCTTTACGTCACAGGGAGTCACACCCTTATTGTCGTCGCCTGAGTCTTCTTTGGCCGGTCTTGCAGCATCGGCTGCATGTTTCAGTTTCTTAGCCCGCGACTTGAATCCCATATTGCCGCCTCGGGGTTACATGATTAGAAATTTCCCAAATCAAACGGATGATCGAACATGCCGCCCGGCCTCGAGAGTGTTGATCTTCTATCTGGGCCGATCCCCACACATTGAACCTCGATACCGGATAATTCTTCTATCCGTTTGACGATTGATGCTGCAGCCTCAGGAAGAGCCCCCAACCAAGATTTATCCTCATAAGCTTTCTGTGCCATTGCAAGCCAGTCATCTTCGCTTATTACCTCAAATCCCGGATGTGTCTCGTAAACTGGTATGCAACGTGCTACATCCTCGGCTCGGACTGGTAACATGGTGATGGGCCGCCCGTCCAGTTTGTAACCAATGCAAATCTTGATTTCTTCTAATCCGGCTAGAACGTCGAGTTTAGTGAGGACGAGTCCCGAGAATCCATTCACCCTGTTTGCTTCCATCAGGGCAGGCATGTCCAGCCACCCTGTCCTTCTCGGCCTGCCAGTAGTTGTGCCGAATTCATGACCAACTGTTGCGAGATGTTGCCCGGATAGGTCTCCAGGGGGTATCTCTGTTGGAAATGGCCCATTTCCAACACGAGTTGTGTATGCCTTGGTCACCCCGAGGCACTGGCCTATGTGTCCAGGGTGTATGCCTGCCCCATGTGAAGCATTTGCCCTGGATGTGACGGAGGATGTAACGAAAGGATATGTGCCCTGGTCGATGTCAAGCATCGCCCCTTGTGCTCCCTCGAGGAGTACTTGCTCGCCATTTCTGAGTGCTATGTCCAACATATGCCCTGTTGGCGCGATAGCTGTTCGGTATCTGTCTAATATCCATCTCAAATCATTCTCAAGATCTTGCTCAGATATCGTTTGATCGATGCCAATCGCAGCAAGTTGCGAGGACATTCTGGAAGCGGATGTGCTCAGCATTTGGCTATTTTCGAGTATTGCTTCCAAGTCTGCGAAGCGGATGCCTACTCGCTCTATTCGATCCCTGTAAGCAGGGCCTATTCCTCTTCCAGTTGTTCCCACAACTTTGTCTACGGAGTCATACAACCTATGGAATGGGAGGATAATAGAAGCACGCTCAGATATGAAAAGCCTGGTTCCCTCTGGTTCTTCGTTGGTCAGAGACTTCCACGCATCAAGTTCTTTCTCCAGGACCCACGGGTCGATTACCATCCCGTCCCCCATAACAAGATTGCATTGAGGAGTCGGGAGACCAGATGGTATCTGGTGTAACTTCAGAGTCGTGTCTCCTAGGACAATAGTATGTCCCGCATTATTGCCTCCCTGAAAACGTACTGTCCACCCGTATCTGGAGGCTAGTTGATCAATTGCCTTGCCCTTTCCTTCATCGCCCCATTGAGCTCCGAGAATAACTGTCGCTGGCACCGTACCATGCACCTTTGACGAGGGTGTATGAACTCATTGGTTACGATATTCATGACATTCAATCCCAACTGCTCTTTTGGGAATGGATTATGAAGGGGGGTTGGGTGGCTCGCTTCCATGGCACAGCGATTCCCCGAGGCAGAGAAGCGGCTTCTAAGGAAGTTGATTTGTATGCGTTGTTCGGCCACGCACCGAGGATACCGCGTCAAAGTTTGCAGGAAATGCGGGTATACCGGGCTGCGGCAAAAGGCTGTAGAGAGAAGGGCGAGCTGAGTTGCTCCTCGCTGACGCACTGACTGGATTCGCACTATCCCTCTCACTTATTCTCGCCATAGGAGCGCAGAATGCCTTCGTTCTAAGACAAGGCCTCTCGGGAAGACACGTCCTACTTGTATGCTCGATTTGTTCGGTTTCCGATGCGGTACTAATCATACTCGGTGTCTTCGTTGTGGGTGAAATAGTTTCACAAAGTGGCAACACGAATATTCTCGAGATGACTGCGGTAATATTCTTGATCGTTTACGCATTAACTCGATTCCACGCTGCTTATTATGGCTCTACCGGCTTGGATGTGAATTCCTCTGAACATCCAGAATCTGCACTCAAGGTTTCTCTACTTACGATGGGCTTCACTTGGCTTAATCCTCACGTGTACTTGGATACTCTGCTTCTAATCGGCGGGGGTGCGGCAGGATTGGAGGGGGATCAACGAATAGCGTTTGCAGTTGGGGCTGCCCTTGCGTCATTCGTATTTTTCTTCTCGTTGGGATTCGGGGCTCGTTTGATTTCACATAGAATTTCAGAACCCCGGACTTGGCAGTGGATCGATGCCGGAGTTGGGGTCATCATGATGATGGTGGCAGTTGGAATATGGTTAGGATGACTATCCCCGACGGACTTCGTTCAGAAGAATCTCGAGAGTTGTCTGTATTTGCAAGCAAAGCGGTCCGTAGTGTATGGGCAAATTGGCATCATTGAATATCTCATCCAACATCGAAGCAGTCATTCCAAGACGGACATCCATGTCCTTCGATTCATTGAGAAGCCACTTGTCCACGGCATCTTTTACCGAGTTTCGTATGTTCCTCGGAACTTGTGTATCTTCAAGCTGGCCGAGAACTGTGGCTATCTGCTGAATCTTGGTCTCAATGTCCGCCATCAGGCTCACCACGCAGCCGACCCACATAGGAGCTTGGCTTAATCTCATCCCCTGATGCCGTCTGAGTTCCAACTAGCCCATGGCATGTTTGTATTCGCCCGTGCAATGCATGAACCATCGCTCGTAATACCAATCAAACCAACATCTGTCGATTCTTCAAACCGCGTTTTGATGGCCTTTTCGAAAGCATGCCCCATAGGCATGCCATCTCTGGATATCCATCCGTGGACCCTATGGGACAGCATCTCTCGAGTTATCGCCTCGCCTATCCCCGTTGCGGCCACAGCAACACCAGACTCCGCCCAGAAACCACATCCCGGGAGAGGGACATCTCCGATACGTCCCGCTGGCTGACCACTACAACCTCCTGTACTAGTTGCTGTGGCTATGAGTCCCTCAGAATCCATGGCTATCACACCGACCGTATCGGTTGACGGGGTCTTTTGAGAGAGCCTCGGAATTACTGCTGACCTTGGTATGCCTCTCTGATCGGCCCACTCTCTGGCGCCGATTCCCCCTAAGCCATTTATTTCTTCATCGACCAAAATTTGAGCCACCTTTATTGGATTTGGAGTCTCTGGCATGGAGGCGACAAATCCCAATCGACCATCGCTAACATGAATCGAGGCATCGACTAATACCGTTCCGTCCAGCCGTGTTACGCTTCCTGTTCCAGCATTGAATGCAGGATCGTTTTCCAGGATTACGCAGGCTTCCACGGCAGCATCAACAGCAGATGCGTCTGATTCGAGGAGTGTTGATCCCAGCTCAATTGCTACTTCTACATTGGTTTTCTTCAGAGGATCTGCACCAGCGCCCCCGTGAGCGATTATAGCTAATTTAGACATCGCCAATCGCCTCTGAATTTGTACTGGGCTGCTTAATTCCGAATTGAATTAAAACGGACATAATGGCGATTAGGCCTGCTACTCTGAAAACCGTATGGTATGTCCAGACGCCGGTTCCATCGACGGTCTCGGCCCAGATAAATGCTGCAAAAATAGGCCCGATTATTCGAGATAATGCGCCAAATCCTTCTTGAGCGCCCATTACCCTCCCCAAATCAATTCCTGAATCTCTTGCCTCTGTTGTCAACAAAGATGACTGAGACGGTTGGAATAACCCGTTCCCTGCCGCGATGAAAGTCATAACAATCAATCCAATTGTAAGTGGCGTGGGTTCCAGATAGGGTATCCAACCTAGGCCAGTTGCAGTGAGAACTGTGCCGATCATCATTAGGGATCTTACATCGAATCTTTTTGAAAGTGGTCGTATAAGCCCACCTTGCACCATAACGCCCACCAGCCCCACATATGCGAAAATATAGCCATTCATTCGCTCGTCATAACCAAGACCCCCATCCTCAACAGGCAATGCAGTGAACAAAATAAAGGTCGCATGCATCATTGTGAATGCAAGAAGAAATGTCGCGTTTGTGAAAATCAATCGACGGACAACAGGGGTCAAATCCTTGATGCCAATCAGATTTGAAACAACCCTTCTCAACCCACTCGACTTGGGCTGTGCCTTTCTTTCCGACTCAGGAAGACTCTCTGGGAGCATGCGAATAGCCAGTATCAATGAGACGAGTGAGAGGATTCCAGCCAACAGGCACGGCAGGAAGTATGGGTGGGCGGCCCACCAATCGGTAGCAAAGGGCCCTCCTAAAGCGCTTGCTGGATCTGTTAACACTCCCCCTAGGAGTGGACCGATCATGAATCCGAGTCCGAAGGCGGCTCCGATCATACCCATTCGACCTGGTAATTGTCCTCTATCGCTAATATCTCCGATGTATGCCCTAGTCACTGCTATATTCCCGTTGCCCGCACCTGCGAGAAAGCGAGCAATCAATGCCATCCACAAAGTCGAGGCAAGACCGAATACAATCAGAAAGACCGTATTAGATGCTAGTCCAAACATCAGTATCGGCCGTCGTCCGAATCTATCGGAGAGTGATCCAAGTAACGGGGTAAACAGGAATTGGCCGAGTGTGTAGGAAGCCAGCACTATGCCGACCCATCTATCACGTGCACCTACATCAGAGAATCCATCACCTGTCGCCAAGTCCTGCACAAAGTAGGTCAGAAAGGGAATTACGAGGGTGAATCCAATCATATCGATCAAGACCACCAAGAAGAGCACTGTGAGAGGTGCTGCGCCATTTGGCCTTGCCATTGTCGATAAGACGGGTGGAAGGGTCTTCAAGTTGAGTGTGCCTAAGTGTCAAGCCGGTGTTGAATCGGATACTGTAGAGAACGTGTCGATAACCTTGGCCAGTCTCTCAACAAGGCTGATCTTCTCTTGCTCACCAACGAGAGCGTGTTCCAGAACTTCATCTAGGCTGTCGACAGGGATGATTTCAACCATCGACTCATATTTCTCGTCGATTAAAACGTCTTGGAGATTTGTTCTTGGGATCACGACCTTTTGGATTCCCGATTTAACAGCCGCTTCTATTTTGGCGGACACGCCGCCTATGGGCAGGACTTCCCCGCGCACAGACAGAGACCCGGTCATAGCGAGATTCTGGTCTATGGGAACGCCTTCGAAAGCCGATATTATTGCCGTGGCCATGGTGATTGACGCCGAATCGCCATCTACGTTGTGGGTGCCTGGGAATTGCACGTGGAGATCGTAATCCTTGATGTCTTTGCCAGTGAGTTTCTTTACCACCGCACTGATATTCGTGACCGATTCCTTAGCGAGATCGGAGAGGCCGCCCGTGGCGATAACTTGCCCGCTCCTCCCTTGGGAAGGCGTGACCATTGCTTCCACGGGAAGAACGACGCCGGAGAAGTCCGATAACCCGGAATCTGCTCCTAAAACAGCGAGTCCATTTATTCTGCCAATCCTGTTCCCACGATTGACAAGCATAGCATATTCTGACTGACGCTCGAGGTACCTGTCGGCGATTTGTTGCTCGAGAGGTTTCGCGATTGCGCGGGCCCTGGTGACGTGTACGGTGGTCGTGAGTGGACTGCCGTCCTCGGATGCAAGGTCTCCGGCTATTCTAATCAGCCCGCCAAGTTCACGCAGCCTTAGGGAAAGCTTCCCTCTCCTACCGCTTCTGCGTTGCGCCTCTTTGAGAATCATCCCGATGGCCGCACGATCGAAGTGGGGGATTGACCTGCCTGAGTCCCTCTTAGCCTCGTTACGGACTTCCTGAGCCACGAAACGCACCAACTTACGCCGATTCCTCTCTGTGTCTTTCATGTCTGTGTTTACGTAAACTTCGTACCCGTATCCTCTGATTCTGCTCCTAAGTGCAGGGTGCATCTGCTGGATACTATCCAAGTTACCTGCTGCTACGAGTATGAAGTCACTGGGCACGGGTTCTGATTTGGTCAACGCCCCTGAGGATCTCTCTGAACGGCCACTGATTGAAAGCGCCTTCTCCTGCATAGCTACGAGGAGTGCTTGTTGCTCTTCCATCCTCAACATGCGTATCTCATCGATGTAAAGAACTCCTTTGTTGGCTCTGTGAACAGCCCCTGGTTCGACGCGTTCGTGGGCGGGTGTGGCCAAATCTGCGCCAGACTGGAATGGGTCGTGCCTTACATCACCTAGGAGCGCGCCGGACAATGTTCCTGTGGCGTCTATGAACGGTGCCTCTTCGCTGCGTTCATGCTTAATCAGCAACTTCGGGATGTTGGATTCGTCGCCTGCAGTCAATCTCGTCCTGAGGAAAAAATATCCGAAAATCAACAGGAAGGAACCGAATATGAAAGTCAGCATGTCCCCGGTTTGAATTGTTGCTAGGAGCAATGCTGCACCAACAACAAGTGCGATCAGGAGCAGCATTTGATTCGTCTTCTTCCTTTGAGCGCGAATTGCTGCTTTCCGTTCCGAGATTATTTTGTGCCCCCTTCCTGCAGGAACTGTTCTTACCTTCGGTTCATTCTCGTCTTCCACATTGCGGTAAACAAGGACGTCTTCGAGTTGTTCAAGTGGAAGGAACTCAGTCATTGAGCGAGCTAACATTGACTTGCCGGTTCCTGGTTCTCCGACCATAATAACGTGGCGTCTCTGTTCTGAAGCCTTTCTTACGACAATTGATGCTGCGTCTTGACCGATTACTTGGTCAACCAATCTTTCGGGGATAGGCACGTCTACAGTGGACTCGATCGGAAGATCGAGAACCCATTCCTCCACCGGGGTTACACATACTGGATCTTTATCTTCGGAAACGCCGAATGCTGAGCCCTCTTCCCAGTCTTCTAGGGGATCTGGAATTGGGTCTTTGTCGCTCATGTCACGCCGTCTCCTGTGTAGCCCCTCGGACCGGTCCTTCTTGAAGGTGCGTTAACACCCAAATCAACGTTCTCCGCGCAGATATTCTAGCCCATAATACTGCCATTGCTCCATAGTCCAACCTTCTGGTAGCCCTTCGGGGGGCAATGGAAGGGGCGCATCTGCCGATGTGGACATGGGGACTTGTGGCTTGGTTCGACGGTTGACGACAAATAGGGCTGTGATGCAAATCAGAATTGAAGCGCTTGCGACACCAGCCATCAAAGGCATAGAAAAGGACGATGCCCCATCACTATGCTTTTCTTCGCCAGTTGGCTCTTGTGTATTATCGGAAGGTTCGACAGCATATGTTTTGAGCATCTCTGATTTCCTATCAAAGCCTGAGGAGTCTACGGCGCTGACGGTGAGGCCGACGTAGTCGCCAACTCTCAGCCCGACACCTTCATTCGCCAGGACGGTGAACGGGCTAAAACCAAAGGCGGCCCCCATATCTGTGCATACGCCTGTCAGACTATTGCACACTTGCCATCTAATCTCCACATCAGAGAGGCCATGGTTCGACAATTCGGTGACAGTGGCTACGGGATTCGTGGAGTAGTCCATTGTGTCAAAAGTTACGCCAATATCTCCCGTGGGGCCTATTGATTTCCAGGTCAAGGGCAGTGAATCCACGACCTCTATCTCAATGATGTGAGTTGCAGACTCCCCAACAGGATCAATAGCGGTAATAGTGACTAATTCCGTCCCAGCTTCATCCCATTTCATGGTGATGAGGCCTGTATCAAAGTCATACGTTGCAGAACCGGCGTCATATGTATCGACATCGATCCACAGCTCGTTGAATTTATGATCTACATCCGAAACGTGCAACGGTAAAGAGACTGTCAGTGAACTACCGACCTTAGCAACCATGTATTCAATTCCACCTGCATCTATCCTTGGAGCATCGTTAATGTTGTTTATGACAAAGGTGACTGCAGTCTCGGTTTTTTGATCACCATCAGACGCACTGACAGTTACGGTGGCTGTCCCAACAAAATCTTCATCCACAGCACTCACTGAGAGTGTATGCCCGACGATGATAGCATCGAAGAACTCTTGTGGTTCGACACTCTCAAGATTTAGATCCAACAAAGATGGATTGGATGGTGTCCCATCGTCATTGGTATCTGAGAGATAAGGAGTGAGGATTAAACTCGCAGATTCGCCTTCATCAAACGATTGTGGCGCTATCGATGACCATCTTGGTGCCCCATTCTCAATTACGTTGAACAACAATGTTCCAGTATTGGAGTCTTCTCCATCGCTAATTGTAATGAACAGTCCCTGTGGAATTGGTGAGCCGGTGGAGTCGTATATTATTCGGTCAAATTCTACGGTTACCGATCCAGTATCGGGGTTCCAGCTTCTGAACTGTGGCGCGTTGCTGTCAATTTGCAAGTCCGAAATGGACGTCTCAGCGTCCCAAACTAGCCCTTCCAAAGAGATGGTCTCCTGAGACTCCACCTTCACAGTTGGCATGCCAGCATGAAGAGGGTCCATCGGAGAAATCACCTGTGGTATGGCGTTTCTTAGGGTGAAAGCAGATTCAGTTGAAAGCCATTCGCTGGACTGGCCTCGTGCATCGGTCCATTTGACCCTCGTGTCATACCCCCCTGTTGGAGCGTCAAGGGGCGTGAGTAGAGAATGAATGAGTTTGAGGTTGCCTCCGGCACCCATCTGGCCAACCCAATCCGTCCAATCAGATGACCAATCATTTTGTCCTGAACGACTATACTCAAATTCAGCGGTCATAGTGGTAATATCATCCACTGCATCATTTGCAATTGCTGATAGTTCAAATTCCAGAGAAGCACCTCGGTATATTTCGGAGCCATCGACTGTTGTTGGTCTAGTCGCAATGGGTGACACATCATACGGGATGAAAATCTCATTCTTGTCATTGAAATCGACCCTGTCTGAATCACTACCTTCAAGGGCAGCCCTGAGAGAAGCTGCTCCTAATGCTACCGAGGAGAGGACTGATGAGTCGAACATAGACTGGAATGTGATAGTTTGACCGGGGTACATGGATGGTAAATCATGACGCTCAATCTCTACAAGGTCCAGACCGTCCATGTACGATATCACCAGTTCGGCCCCGTCTGGATGGTCTTCAGCGCCGTTATTGTCGACCGTTGCAGATAAGGATACTAAATCTCCGGGTATTAGCCCTGGATATCCCCCATCGATTTCTGCTTCGAAATCTGATACGCCTAAATCTACGAGTGGCCCCATATCAGGATCGATTGCAGCGTACACCTGGTTGTAAGTCGTGTGAGGGCCGTCCAACAAAGCGAAGACTGGCCAGAAATTTTCCCACTGAGAATAACCTGATGACGACCTGACTAAATTAACTGGTTTCACCCATGTGTATTCGACTGCGACGTTCCTGTCAAGAGTAAGTTGCTGGAAACCTGAACTTGTACTATCGAGGAGCCAAGACCTCCAATTGTGATGTGGTTTGACGCCATTGTCGTATGAGTCAGCTCCAACCTTTTCTGTTACCGCACCGTATACGTAGACACTCACAGACGACTGTGCCCCCACATACTTCGATTCAAGAGTTACAGTTACGTCGTTGGTCGTGGAATCGAGAGACATTGTCAATTTCAATTGAAAATCATTCGAAGACAGGTCCATGCATCCTCCAGCCGAATATTCTGGGTCGTAGAAGTTTGTTCCCCCCGCTCCGACCTTGTAGCAGGCACCAGACTGTTTATCGGCGAACGAGAATGTAGGATACCCGGATGATGAGGCTGTGACGTGGCTAATTCGGTTAATCGGGCCATCACTTGGCCAACCGCCAGATGATGATTCGAAAAAGGAAATGTAGGTGAAGTCTTCCGGGTTGGAGGTCTTCAAATTATCTAGCGATGGCGATGCGCTGCTCATGCAGGGGCCACACCAGTGTGCACCAACATATTCTCCGAAAACAGTGTGTCCCGGACTTGTCGCTTCCAACATCGGTGCTGGTTCCTTGAGCTCGTCGGAAGCCACGTGATCAGACCAATGGCTGGGGCTGAAAGAGGAAATTAGCAGGAAAAATATCACTGCGCCCGACGTGATAAGGGGCCTATTTCTCGAGTGCATTCCAATCCCGGGATGCGTGTTGAGTTATCAATGAAACCTGCGAAGGTGCATCTCGGAGTTCATGATTTCGGACCGGAAGTGCTTGAACACATAACAGTGCCCGATGGACAATGGGTGGCGAATGGTTGGCTTTGGTAGAATCTGATGGCAGGGCCTATTTGCTTCAGAGGGGATCAGGGGAAGTTCGTGTAAGAGGGCTAGGCCGTTTCAATGTGGACGAAACTCTTGGAGACGTTGTGCCTGGTGACTCTCTTGTGATTGGGCAAAAGACTCTCAGAGTTGTCAATCCGGGCATTCCTGAGGCCAGAAGGGCCATGAAGCGTAGGGCGCAAGTCATCCTTGCTAAGGATGCGGGTTATCTGATATCGAGAATGGGCATTAGTGTCGGTTCGAAAGTTCTCGAAGGAGGTCATGGATCTGCTGGACTTGCGATGCATCTAGCTTCGGTGATTGGGAGTTCTGGGAAACTAATATCTGTTGAAAATAGGCCAGAGCATGCTTCAGTTGGCCGTGAAAACATGGAAACACTGAAACAGATTCTTCCGGAGTTCCCCGAATGGCATCTTCTTGAGACAGACCTTATTTCCTGCAGTAATGAAGTTTCAGCCCTCACCGGCAGACTTGATGCTGTCATACTGGATCTAGCAGAACCTTGGACGGTGTTAGGTGAACTTTCGAAATTACTCCGACCTGGCGGGCGGCTTGGATGCTATTGTCCGACCAGCATACAATTGGAAAAATCATGGGAGGCTTGCGAGTCAGCGGGATTGTACATAGAGTGGGCTGGAGAGGTGATCGAGCGTCGTTGGTCCAAGGCGAGTCGCGGAGGAGTTCGTCCGGGCAACCAGCCGATAGGTCACACAGCGTTTCTCCTGATAGCCGCTGAACAGCTTGTTGCCGATGAGTGATCAATTAGAATGGTCGGGCTTGTACAACCATTTTTTGTCTCGCGGCCCGATATCCTTCAAAACCCAGCCCCGACACGGTAGGGCCATGAGAGACAGCAGTGAGTGGTTGCCTACAGCATATCGTTCCCACACCATCGGACAGGTTGTAACAAACGGAGGCGATATGGTTGGTTTACAAGTAACACTCGCAGGATATGCCGAAACTGTCCGAGGTCGCGGAGGAGTTTGCTTCGTAATGTTGCGAGATGGGACAGGGAGAATCCAAGCATTCCTCAAGAGGGATGCAATGGACGAGTCTGCATTTGAATCAATTCAATCTTCAAGCCGAGAATCTACAATATCAGTTACCGGAGTTGTGGCTCAGAAAAGACCCCCGAAGACCCCAGAAGGAAGTTCACCGCCTCCGCCTGAATACGAGGTCAGCGTATCGTCTGCAGAAATTCTGGCTATTGCAGATGCACCTCTCCCAGTCGGCGTTGTTGATGATGTCAATGTTGGACTGGACGTTAGACTAGACAATCGCCACTTGGACGTTAGGAGATCTCATGTAAATGCGATGTTCCAGCTTCGCTCGAAAGTACTTCAGTACGGGAGAGACCATTTAATTCAGGAGGGCTTTAGTGAAATGAATAGCCCGAAAATAATAGCCAGCGCGAGCGAGGGTGGAACGAACCTATTCCCCATGATGTACTTCGACACCCCTGCATACCTCTCCCAGTCTCCCCAGCTGTACAAGCAGCTTGCTGTTCTGGGAGGACTTGAACGGGTCTTCGAGATAGGGCCTGCTTTCCGTGCCGAAAAACATGATACGTACCGTCACCTAAATGAGTTCGTCTCTTTTGACATAGAGGCAGCATGGTGTGATGATGAAGATGTCATGGGCGTTTTGGAGCGCATGATTCATTCAATTTGGAGCAGGGTTGCAGAAGACGATCAGGATCTAATAGACGCCATCAATGTCTACAGAAAGACCCAGGATCTAGAACCAGTTGTTGTAGAGATTCCTGAACTGCCATTCCCCAGAATATCGTACGACGATGCGATAGAAATTGTGAAAAAAGGAGGGGGAGATATCGAATGGGGCGACGATATAGAGAGCCATCATTGCGACCTCATCGCCTCCAAATACCCTGGTTTCCATTTTATCCCCCGGTGGCCGATGTCGATGAAACCGTTTTACATTCACCACAAAGAAGGGGAGATGGGGTCCACAGGCAGTCAATTAAGTCGTGGTTTTGATCTGAACTACGGCCGGGATGAGATGACTAGCGGTGGGCAGCGAGAGCATCGCGTGGAAATCCTAGAGCAGAATCTAAGAGATATGAACCTAGATCCGGAAGACTTCTCATTCTACACAGATGGTTTCCGATATGGCGCACCACCGCACGCTGGATGGGGTCTTGGAGTGGCTCGGCTACTGATGGTTCTGACCGGAGCGGGCAATGTCAGGGAAGTGGTTCTCTTCCCAAGAGACAGATCAAGAGTGACGCCGTGATCAGAGGGCATGCATTTCCAATACGGATAGTTCGACTATATCGAGGGTCTTGCGGTGTGTAGCCTCTAAGTCCACAGGAGGTGCGCAGCCCTCATTGAGTGCCTGTTTCCACCTTTTTGCACATAGACACCATCTATCACCTGGTTTCAGACCCGGGAATCGCATATCTGGTCTTGGAGTCGTCAGGTCATTCCCTGCACTTGCACTGAAGGTTAGGAACGCCTCGTCAACTACAACACAAACAGTGTGTACTCCCCGATCCCCCGCATCTGTATTGCAACAACCATCCCTGAACCATCCAGTAAGTGGATCTGTACTGCAAGACTTCAAAGTGGTTCCAAGGACATTTATTGAAGGGTCCACACCAACCTGATATTGACCCGGGATATCAAGCCTTGCCATCAGCAATATGAGTCTCGTTTACGACACATCGGGCAGATTTTTTTGGTCTTTGATGCCGAATAGAAACCTAGAGTAGCGTGAGATTCTCACTATCTCAAAAAATACCCAACAAGCGAAGACTGTAAATCCGGTGGCAACCAAGACTGCTGGCATATTCCGGAGTCCTAATTCGGAAGATATACGAAGGCCTGCAAATACAAGTGGCATGTGAACAATGTAGAATGGATAAACTCCCTGGTTAAGATATGACAAACGAAGACTGGGCCGATTCAAGAGATGGGCGCCCCATGAGAATACTGTGAGGCACCAGAACCACGCATGGAAACTATGAATCGCACAGGCGGCCAAAGTCATAGAATCGTGAAGAATATGCGGCTCCTCAAGCAACCAGCCGCCATCGACATATGCAATGCCGGAGGAATGCTGCTCAAGGCGGATCCAGACGAAAGCAAGGGTCCAGAGCAAAGCTAGAACGGTAATTAGAGTCCTGCGGGTCTCAAGAAATTCGTACCATTGCTTTTTCGCAACAATACATGTGAATCCTATTGCGAAGAATATGAAGAACCAGAACCACTCGTAGGCGACTCCTATGAAACCGGGGAAGAAGGGCTTGAACACAATCTCTGATAATGTCAAGGCAACAGGCATCAATAATAAAGGTCCAAGATTATATTTTACTGAAAAATTGGCCTTTATTGCCCTTGAGGGTAATCCTCCGGGATTATTTCGAACTGAGTTGAAGACAGGGGTCATAATCAGGGAGTAGAGGAATAGATTCCACAGGAACCACAGATGGCCGAGTGCGATTAACTTTCCAAAGACGGGAATCCAGAAGGAAAGCGAACGCCAGACCATGCCTAAGAGGAAGGCTGATGTCATTTCCGACAAGTTTGGATCGATTTCACCAGTAATCACTTGGCCTGCAAAGCCCATAGTCCAAGCTCCAAAGAACATCGGGATTAACAGGCGTTTGATTCTCTCCTTTAGAAAGGTCTTCCACACTCTCCTCTGGAATGCAAAGGCGGTTCCCATTCCTGAAATCATGAACAGTGCTGCAAGCCTCCATTGGTGCATCCAATGGAGTATCATGCTCTCTATGGTAACAGACTCTGCACTGTAGTCATTATTCTCTTCTGCAAACTCCAAACGATCCTGCTCATCGATTTCTCCAACATTCGGATTTATGTCAGTTCCATATGTGGACCAATAAACACCTATGGCCACATGGAAGGGTATCAAAAGACCAAACAAAATGACTCTGAGCCAATCGATATCGTACCTCCTTTGACCGGGCATCGTTCACGATTCCCAGAAAATTTTGATTAGAAGTTTGCTATATGCCATCCACATGCGAGGTTTGGTTATTGCGATTCCCCTGTTCATGTTCTTTGGATTCATTCCATTCGGGATTTTAATGGAAGAGATGCTTGGTGAGAGTTTGCTTTTCTTTTGTTTCATGTTTCTTTACGTACTTTTATTTCCATTGTCGCCGATTATCGCTGCAGGACTTATTGGAGATAAACGAGAAGTTCGAATTGATTCAGAATTAAATGATGCAAGGGAGTCAAGCGGGCATAACGGAGAGTCCGGGGCTGTGGGGTGGTGGAACTCCGATATGACCGAAAATGATGGGTATCAATGACTCTTCGGGTGATTCCACATGGCGCGGGGTTCAATGCCAAAATTCGCATTTCTCCTGCTCAAGGAGCATCCCTATGGAAGGGAGATGCTGCGTCAGTTACTGTCAGAGAATTTCATCCCTTTGATAGTGATATCAGAGGACTCGGGTATTGGCGACGAAGAGCGTGAGAAGTTTCTCAAGAGGATTGAGGGGAATCCAGTCGCTCCGACCATCGAGAGTCAGATCGCCAAGCTGTCTGAGGATGGTTTCCTTGTACAGCATATCGAAGTGAACAAGCACGACAGCCCTAACGTAATGCCTCACATAGAGGATTTCGACCTCGATCTGATCATCTTCGGTGGAACCAGGATAATCAGGGGCGAAATCTTGGACTTTCCCAAAAACGGCGTGCTTAATTCACATCCTGGGTTACTCCCAGAGTGCAGAGGTTCGGCTTC
>TARA_B100001113_G_scaffold134192_1_pt1 | contig 19992 bp, 20 predicted proteins | sample TARA_B100001113 | Tara Oceans TARA_B100001113 (sample SAMEA2622402) | marine metagenome | biome: marine biome (ENVO:00000447); feature: deep chlorophyll maximum layer (ENVO:xxxxxxxx); material: "saline water (ENVO:00002010), including plankton (ENVO:xxxxxxxx)" | depth 50 m | reverse complement strand
GCAGATGGTGAAGCAGATTTAGCTTCTGGGAAAATATCTGTAAATTCCCCAATTGGTAAAGGGTTATTAGGTAAATCAGTTGGAGATATAGCTGAAATAAGTGTTCCAAATGGTACTTTAAAATTTAAAATCTTAGAAATTTCTAGATAAATGTCATCAATATTTTCAAAAATTATTTCCGGAGATATTCCATGCTTCAAGGTTGCTGAGAATGACAACTTTTTAGCTTTTTTAGATATTAATCCAAACACTAAAGGACATACATTGTGTATTCCAAAAGTTGAAGTCGATGATTTTTTGGATCTTGATCCTGAACTTTTTAAGGAATTAATTAGTTTTTCTAGAAATGTCGCTTTAGCAATTAAAAACACTATTCCCTGTGAAAAGGTAGCCTTATCTATTGTTGGACTAGAAGTTCCTCACGTTCATGTTCATTTAATCCCAATAACTGAAATTAAAGATGTAACATTTATAAATAAGGTGAAATTAGAAAAGGATGAGTTTATTGATGTATCAAACAAAATTTCTTTAGCCTACAGTTCTCTTTAATTGAATTTTTATTGTTGTGCCTTCTCCAATTATTGAGGAAACCACCTCTATAGTTCCTTTATGATAGTCTTCAATTATTCTTTTTGATAATGAAAGGCCTAAGCCCCATCCTCTTTCTTTAGACGTATAACCAGGATCAAATATTTTATTAAAAAGCTTTTTATCTATTCCACTACCAGTATCTATTATTAATACATCAACCAATAATTTTGTTTCAGCTATCTTAATAGTAATATCTCCTTTGCCTTTCATTGAATCAATACTATTTTTTATAAGATTTTCAATTGTCCATCCATAAAGCTGAGCGTTTAGTAATGTTATAATTTCTTCTCTTGGAGCTTCTATTTTAAAATTTAGAGAATTTGAAGTCCTATTCTTCATGTACTCAATAGCACTTTTAGTTTCAGCAATAATATCATTTTTTTCAAGTATTGGAACTGAGCCAATCTTACTAAATCGATCAGTAATTGTATTTAGCCTTTTGATATCTTTTTGAATTTCATCAATATAATTATCATCAATATTTTTGTTTTTTAGAATTTCTATCCAACCCATAATAGAGGATAATGGCGTTGCAATTTGGTGAGCAGTCTCTTTAGCCATCCCTGACCATAATTTATTTAAAGCTGCAGTTTTTGAGCTCCTATAGAAGAAATAAACTACCGATCCAAATAGAAATACTATTAGAAGAAGCGCTAATGGGTAATATTTTAATTTATTAATAACAGTTGAATTTCCGTAATATAAGATTGATAATATTTCCCCATTATATTTAATTTCTATTGGCTTATTTTCTCTAGAAAATTTTTCAATTAGTTTAGTAACTAAAATTGAGTCTGAAGGATTAAAATTTTCTATATTACTATGCTCAATACTCCCCTCTGTATTTTTCATAATCATAGGAGTAGAAGTATTTTTTCTTAAAATATCTAAAGTAAGTGGGGATATATTTTCTTGATCAGAATTTATTAATTCAATCTGAGCTTTAGACCAAATCTCCATTTTAATTCTTTCTTCACTTTTAAAATTTTGAAAGAAAATATAGGTGTTCCAAAGTATTGATGAAATTATAATGAATGAACCTAAAATAATTGACCATCTAATAATGCTTGTATTGTCCTTCATCCTTTATTTAAATAATAGTGATACTAAATATAGTGAGATTAAATCAAAACAAACTATTCATTAATTTGCAAATAATTGCTAATCTTTATTTTAGATTGTTAAATTTGTCAATTCATATATTAATCAGAAATCAAATTAAATGGAAGTTCAGGGTAAAATCAAATTGGTAGGAAATGTCCAAGAAATAACAGATAGTTTCAGAAAAAGAGAATTAGTAATTGTAACACAAGAACAATATCCTCAAACATTGTGTGTTGAGTTTGTTCAAGATAAAACAGATTTATTGAATGGCTTTCAGGAAGGCCAGGATGTAAAAATTGGTATTAATTTAAGAGGTAGAGAATGGGAAAAACCTGGAACCAACCCAAAAGAAATTAAATATTTTACTTCTCTTCAAGGATGGAGAATTGAGCCTTTGCAGAACCAAAATTCGGATCATCAAGAGCCGGGACTAGATTCATTAAGCCCTTTTGAGCCAGCTGATGATGTAAATAAAGAAGATCTAGATGATCTGCCTTTTTAACAGGATTTATACTTCTGTTATCAGACATAATCTGCTTATTTAAGAAATAATTTATACATATATGTTAAGTGAAAAGGATTTAATATTATTTAATGACAAGGATAAATTTTTAAAAATTTTAAAAAATAAACTTCCTGCTAAAAAATATAAAAAGGTCATTGATAGGGTGGATTATAATAATGAATTGTTGCCTCTACAATCTAAATTAGTAGATCTTCAGAACTTTATTAAAAATCAAAACCTGAGGGTTTGTATTATATTAGAAGGAAGGGATGCTTCAGGAAAGGGAGGTGCTATTAAACGTTTTTCTCAACACTTGAACCCAAGAAATTCTAGAATTGTTGCTCTTCCTGAGCCAACTTTAGAAGAAAAAGGCCAATGGTATTTTAGAAGGTATATGAAAATGATGCCAAATCCTGGAGAGATAGTATTTTTTGATAGAAGTTGGTATAATAGAGCGGTGGTTGAGCCAGTGATGGGGTTTTGCACAAATAAAGAATATGATGAATTTATGTCACAGGTAAATGACTTTGAAAAAATGTTGATAGATGATGGTGTTTATATTATAAAATTTTGGTTTTCAATAACTAAATCTGAACAAAAAAAACGTTTTCAAAAAAGGATAACTAACCCCTTAAAGTCATGGAAATTTAGCAAGGTTGATTTGGAAGGTCAAAAGCGCTGGAATTTATATACTAAGTATAAGAAAAGGATGTTTAAAAAATCAAGCACAAAAATTTCTCCATGGATTAATATTAAAAGTAATAATAAATTAAAGGCAAGAATTGAATCCATTAAATACGTATTGTCAAGATTTGAAATTTCTAAAAAAGGAATTGTAGTTGATAATGAAATTATTAGTTTGATAAAATAAAAAGATGACTCAGAAACTTTCAAATAAGGAAATAAAATTATTGGCCTCCAGAAAAGGTTTGGTAAACTTGATCAGTAGACACAATACTTCTATTGCAAAAACTATTAAATATGTAAAGTATGAATTTGAGTTAAAGAAATTGCAATCAGAGATGATTAAATTACAGAATTGGGTTTATGATAATAAGAAAAAGGTTATTGTAATATTCGAGGGGAGAGATGCTGCAGGAAAAGGAGGAGCAATTAGAAGAGCTGTAGAGCATCTTAATCCAAGAAGATTAAAAGTAGTAGCACTTCCAAGACCAAATAAAAGTGAAAGTTCACAATGGTATTTTCAAAGGTATATAGAAAAATTACCTAAGCAGGGACGTATGGTATTTTTTGATAGGAGTTGGTATAATAGAGCCGTTCTGGAACCAGTTAACAAATTTTGTACTGATAATGAATATGAAACTTTTATGTCACAGGTAAATGACTTTGAAAAAATGTTGGTTGATTCAGGGTTTTATTTGTTAAAATTTTATTTTTCCATTGATAAGGACGTTCAAGAAAAAAGATTTAATGAAATAAAAAATAGTCCAATAAAAAGATGGAAGTATACTAAGATTGACAAAAAAGCCCAACGATTATGGGAGGAGTATACTTACTATAAGGATATTATGTTTGAGAAGACAAATACTAAAAATTGTCCTTGGCATATTATAAAAGCAAATAAGAAAATCTACGCCAGAACTACTGCTATTAAAATGATCTTAGAGAATATTCCTTACGATAAAAACTATAAAATAGTAAACAAAAAAATTAAATTCTAGATTAAGTTTTTTTCTATAAAATCATCAACTCTATAGGCATTATTAATTTTGAATTCTCCAATTTCTGTTCTTTTTAGCATTGAAAGATAGCCTCCTGAATTAATTCTTTTCCCAAAATCATTTGCTATTGATCTAATATATGTGCCTTTGCTACAGCATATTTTAAAATCAATATCTGGAATATTAATATTAGTAATGCTAAATTCAAAAATTTCTATTTCTCTAGATTTAATTTCTACTATTTCTCCTGCTCTTGCATATTTATAGAGTCTTTTGCCATCTTTTTTTATTGCTGAATATATTGGAGGTTTTTGATTAATAGTTCCTAAAAAAGTTTTAACGGTTGCAAGAATCAATTCTTTTGTAATATGATTTGTTGGATATGTTTTGTCAATATCAGTTTCACAATCGAAAGATGGTGTTGTAGCTCCTAATGTTATAGTTCCTTCATATGTTTTCTTTAATCCACTTATGCCATCTATTTTTTTTGTTAATTTACCTGTACACAATATCAGTAACCCAGTGGCTAATGGATCCAGAGTTCCAGCATGACCTACTTTAATTTTTTTTATTGAAAATTTCTTTTTGATAGCCCCTCTAATCTTATTAACTACATCAAATGAAGACCATCCTTGATCTTTGTTAATTAATAAAATTTTCCCAGATATTAGATCTTTATCAGTCATTATATTGATGCTATAATTATAGATACTGCACCAAGTACTATACAATATGCACTAAAGATATTTAAGCTATTATTTCTAACAATTTTCAGCATTAATCTACACGCAAAAATACCTGTTAGAAATGCACTAAGGAATCCAAAAATATAAATACTGTATTGGATATTATCAAACACTATATCGTTGCTAAACATGTCTTTAATAATTTTACCAAATATTAAGGGAATTACCATTAGAAAAGAAAATTTTGCAGTCTGGGTTTTATTATTTCCTAAAAGTAATGATGTACAAATAGTAGCACCAGATCTGGATATTCCAGGGATCATAGCAATTGCTTGAGATATTCCAATTATAAATGAATGAAAATATGATATACTTGTATTTTTTTCTTTACTGATTTTAGTTAATAATAATAATATTCCAGTAATGATTAGCATAGAGCCAACTAATGTTATATTGCCAGTGAATAATATTTCAATTTCTTTCTCATAAAATAAGCCAATAAATACAGCAGGAATCATTGAAAGTATTATTTTAAATATATATTTATGATTACCATTAATTGAATTAGAAATAGATCCTTTTATAAGCTCTATTATATCATCCTTGAAAATTATAATTGTACTTAAAGCAGTTGCAAAATGTAATATTATTGTAAATAGTAGGTTTTCAGATGCTAATAGGTCAGCGTTTAAAATCTCTCTGCCAATTTCTAGGTGTCCACTTGATGATACTGGAAGAAATTCAGTCAATCCTTGAATAATCCCTAAAATTATAGCGTCAACTATATCCATTATTATTTATTAGAAGAAATTAGTATTGCATAGACTTGAATACCAAGACCAATTAAAACCAATAATGGGGCTATTCTTATTCTTCTGAAATTATAGATTTCTTCGTTAAAAATCATAGGGTCATTACTCTCTCCTCCTGACATCATTACAAAACCAATTAGAATGCAAAATAGTCCAATACAAATAATGATATAATTCTTTTTTGTAAATAATAATTTCTTGTTTGATCTTTTTTCACCTTTCATATTAGAAGTTAAATTTTTCAGTATTCAGATTCAATATATTTTGTGTTGCAAAGTAGGTGCTTGACCAGCTAATTACAATGCCTAACATTATTATAAAAACAAATAATATAGCCAACAATGATATGTTTAGCACTTCCATTATTGATACAGTTTGATTAATATAAGCAATTAATATAGCCAATCCAATTGATGCTATGATTGAGCTTATTAAACTAAGCTTAATATTTTGTATAATAAACGGTTTTCTAATAAAATCTTTTGTAGCCCCAACCATTTGCATTGTTTTTATTGTATGTCTTTTTGAGAAAATAGAAAGTCTTATAGAGCTGTTAATTATTAGGAAGGCAATTAGTGTAAATACAATGGAGGCAGGAAGTATCCAAAATGCAATTTTATTAAGATTTTTATTCATTATTGAAATTAAATCTCTGTCATAAATAATATCATCAACAAATTTGTATTCTAATATTTTAGTTGAAATACTGTCTAATGTTCTATTATTAATATAATTTGCTTTTATATTTATATCAATTGAGTTGACTAAAGGATTATACCCAATATCATCTATAAAATCTTCTCCATATTCTTCCTCCATAAATATTGCCGCTTCATCTTTTGAAATGAATTCTATATTTTTTATATATGAAGACATTATCAAACTATTCTTTAATTGATTTATTTCAACATTTTTTATGTCATCTTTTAGATATATTGAAACAGTTAATTTTTCCTTGAAAGAATTACCTACAGATTTAATGCTTATTACAGAAAGCCCAAGCACTCCAAACAAGAATAAAACTATTGAGATTATTACAATGACAGATAAATATGATGAAAGCAATCTTTTTTTCTGAAATTCTTCAAATTGTTGATCCATGTTTGGATATTAGTTTACGTAAAAATAATGAACAAAATCAAATATTTAAAAAGATTTTGTTATAAGAAAATGTAAATTTGTTTAATATCAATGGCAGAACTTAAATGAAGTATAATTTTAGATCAATAGAAAAAAAATGGCAGAAGTATTGGGCGGATAATAATACTTATCACACTTCTATTGATTTATTAAAGAAAAAATATTATGTAATGGATATGTTCCCATATCCAAGTGGAGAAGGTCTTCATGTAGGACATCCACTAGGTTATATAGCTTCAGATATTTATGCTAGATATAAAAAATTAAAAGGATATAATGTACTTCACCCTCAGGGCTATGATAGTTTTGGTTTACCTGCGGAACAATATGCAATACAAACGGGCCAACATCCCAAAAAAACAACTGAAAAAAATATTAATACCTATAGAAATCAACTAGATAAAATAGGATTTTCATTTGATTGGTCCAGAGAATTTAGAACTAGTGACCCAGATTATTATAAATGGACTCAATTAATTTTTATTGAACTATTTGAATCATGGTACGATAAGGAACAAGATAAGGCTAGGCCAATAGATCAGCTAATAAAAATTTTTTGTAAATCAGGAAATTATAAGCTAAACGCTTCTTCAAATAAAAATACTCTGCAATTTTCTGCAGATCAGTGGAATGATTTTAATGAAGATAAAAAAGAAAAAGTATTACAAGACTACAGGATTGCATATTTAGCAGAATCAGAAGTTAATTGGTGTCCTGAACTAGGCACTGTGTTAGCTAATGATGAAATTGTAAATGGTGTTTCTGAAAGAGGCGGATACAAAATTGAGAAGAGATCAATGTTGCAATGGAACATGAGAATTAGCGCATATGCAGATAGACTTTTAGATGGTTTAGAAAAAATTGATTGGTCAAGTTCAATGAAAGAAACCCAACGAAATTGGATTGGCAAATCAATAGGTGTTTCAATGAAGTTTAATGTTATTGACCATGATGATTCTATTGAGGTTTTCACTACTAGACCGGACACTATTTTTGGGGTTAGTTTTATGACTTTGGCTCCTGAGCATGATCTAGTATTAAAAATTACTACTAGCGAAAAAAGAGATGAAGTAGAGGAGTATATAAAATATGCATCAAATAGAACTGAGATAGACAGAATTTCAGATGTAAAAAAAATTACAGGCGTATTTACAGGAGCTTATGCTCAACATCCTATTAGTAAAAATAAAATTCCAATATGGATAGGAGATTATGTGTTATCTAGCTATGGAACTGGCGCAGTAATGTCAGTCCCAAGTGGAGACCAAAGAGATTATGACTTTGCAAAGTTTTTTGATATAGATATTCCTAATATTTTTAAAGATAAAAATATTTCAGATCAAGCTTTTGTAGATAAACAAGACTTCGTATTAGAAAATAGCTCTTTTTTAGATGGACTTACATATAATGAAGCTACAGAAGCTATTGTTGCTATGTTAGAGAAGGAAAATATAGGGACTAAAGAAATTAATTATAGATTAAGGGATGCTGTTTTTTCTAGACAAAGGTATTGGGGTGAACCATTCCCAGTCTATTACGTTAATAACATGCCAAAAATTATTGACAAGAAGTATTTGCCTATAAAGTTGCCAAATGTAGAAAAATACCTTCCAACTGAATCAGGAGAACCTCCATTAGGAAGAGCAGAAAACTGGGCATGGGATGAAAAAGAAAATAGAATTGTTGAAAAACACAAAATAGACAATAAAAAAGTATTTCCTATTGAATTAAACACAATGCCAGGATGGGCAGGTAGTTCTTGGTATTTTTTAAGATATATTGACCCGAATAATTCCAATGAAATGTGCAGCAGAGAATCTTTGGATTACTGGTCAAATGTTGATTTATACATTGGTGGGAGTGAACATGCAACTGGACATCTGCTTTATTCAAGATTTTGGACTAAATTTTTATTTGACATAGAGAAGATACCATTTGATGAACCATTCAAAAAATTAATAAATCAAGGGATGATCTTAGGATCAAGTGCAATTATATATAGAATTACAGGAACTAATAAATACATTTCAAAGGATTTATTAAAAAATGAGAAGGTTGAAGAAATTCATGTTGATGTAGGTTTGGTTAATTTTTCAGATGAATTAGATATAGATGCTCTAAAAAAATGGCAACCTATGTTTGATAAAGCAGAATTTGTTTTCAAAAATTCTTTTGTTGTTGAGAGAAAAATTGAAAAAATGTCTAAAAGATGGTATAATGTGGTTAATCCAGATTTAATATGTGAAGAATATGGAGCAGACAGTCTAAGATTATTTGAGATGTTTTTAGGCCCTTTGGAGCAATATAAACCATGGAATACTTCTGGGATTATTGGTACCCATAATTTTTTAAAAAAATTATGGAGACTATATGTTGATGATTCAGGAATAAAAGTAAAACATGTAAAGCCTGGGAAAGACAGTTTAAAAACACTTCATAAAACAATAAAAAAGATTGATAATGATATAGAGACATATTCTTTTAATACAGCTGTTTCAAATTTTATGATTGCAGTAAATGAATTAACTGATCAAAAATGCATTAGCAATGAAATACTGTCTCCACTATTAATAATTCTATCTCCATATGTTCCACATATTACGGAGGAATTATGGAGCATGCTTGGGAATAAAGAGTCTATAACAAATGAATCTTTCCCTGTTTTTGAAAATAAATTTCTAAAGGAGGAAAGTAAAATTTATCCTGTTTCAATTAATGGAAAAGTGAGGCTGAAGCTAGAGTTATCACTTGATCTTAACAATAAACAAATAGAAGAGATTTTATTAAATCATAATGATGTTATTGCTAAGTTGGATGGCGCATCTCCAAAGCGAATTATTATTGTGCCTGGTAAAATAATTAATTTAGTTATTTAATTATGGAAACATTTTTGATAGTATTTTTTGTAGATGTAATTTTTATTGCACTAGCATATTTAGTAAATAAAGACAACGCTAAATATTTACTAGCAGGTTACAATACAATGTCAATTAAAGAGAGAGACAAATTTGATTTAGATAATTTTCTAATTTTTTGGAAGAATTTTTTTGTTAATCTTACTATAGCGTCTACTTTAATATATGTAATATCATTTTTTATTTTTAATGATATTACAGCAACATTAATTTGGTCAGTAGCTCTGATGCTCCCATGGCCAATTTTTATTTACAAGGCACAAAAATTCCTAAGGTAATTTTTACAATTTAAATGGAACAATTTTTTCTTTAAAAGATATTTGATATTCTTCCAGTTCTTTTAAAATTGGAAGATATATTTCTTTTGAAACTGGAAGCTGAACTCCTGCAGATTTTATTAGATTATTCAGAATAGCCAGAGTGGCAATTGCAAGAGGTAATCCAACTGTTTTTGCCATTGCTGTATATGTTTTATCCTCTCCTATACTAACCATAGTTGAATTTATTTGATACAATTTGCTATTTTTTTTGTATCCAAATTTATGGCACATAACTACCATGTCTTTATCATCTTTTTCTAATTGCCATTTTTGCAAAAGTATGTGTTCTAATACTTGAGCAGGTGTTGCATTATTAAGAGGAATTTTTACCATATCATCAAAAATATTTAATTCTAATAGTTTATTCCATATTACACTTTTCTCATTTAATCCAAACTTATTTTTGATTTTTGATTCTGTTGATTCATTTGAATTTGATGAAAGAAAATGTTCAATATAATCTCTATTGCTCATTTTATTTGAGTCTTTAATAGTATAGCTATCATCTGTCATTCCAAGTGTGACAAATACGTCCCAGGCTTTACAAAAGCCTGCCTTTCTTATAGTGCCTCTGAAAAGCGTATCAATACCATCTAAATTATATATACTCCTATATTTTAGTGAATCTCTGTTGGCATAGGCTTCAAATTTGCCATATTCATCAATTTCTAATGGTTCAATATTTTTAAATAGATTTTTGTAGCTAATCTGTTTGAGCTTGTTTTCTTCAATGTATTTTGCGTCACCACCTTGACCTGCTAGTACTACATTTCTAGAATTCCATGTGAATTTATAGTTCCATAAATTATTGTCACTTTCAGGAGCAATTAATCCTCCAGTATATGATTTGAACATAAACAATTCATTTCCGTCATTTTTAATTTGATCTATTATTTTCATAGCGCTCATATGATCAATCCCAGGGTCAAGCCCAATTTCATTCATAAATATGATCCCAGCTTTTTTAACCTGAGAATCTAACGCATACATTTCATCACTAATATATGATGCAGTTAAAAGACTTTTTTTATATATCAAACATTGCTTTGCAACATACATATGATACCTGGCAGGAAGCATAGAAACAACAATATCAGATTTAGAAATATAATCACTACTGGTTTTTTCATTTAAAATATCAAACTTAATTGCTTTAGTTTTATTAGAATCAGTAGATAGTTTTTTTGCATTATCTATGTCTATATCTCCAATGGTTATAAAGAGATTTTCTTTTATAGATTTATTAACTAAATATTTTACTATATATGATGTAGATTTCCCTGCCCCTATTATCAATATGTTTCTCATTTATATCAAATAAAATATTAAGTAATATTACTAAAATAAAATTCTATTAATTAATAATTTTAGATTATTTTTATCAACTATTTATACAATTAATATAAGTTGTTGTTATGGGTAATAGCTCTGATAATTCAAGCAATATTTCCTTAGATAATTATGGGATTTTTGACTCTAAAATTAACTACAATCTTTCTGTACCGGCCCTGTATAAAATATCAATTTCAAAAAAATTAGGAAAGCTAACAGATCAGGGCGCTTTATCAATAAATACAGGAAAATTTACAGGAAGGTCCCCTAAGGATAGATATATTGTTAAAGATAGTATTACTGAAGATAAAGTCTGGTGGGGTGATATAAATATCCCAATTGAAGAATCTTCTTTTGAAAATTTGTATAATAAAATAACTAATCATTTATGTGATAAGGAGCTTTATGTAAGAGATGCATATGCTTGTGCAAACCAAGAATGTAGAATTAATATTAGAACCATTTGTGAATTCCCTTGGAGCGATATTTTTGTTTATAACATGTTTCTAAGAATTCAGCCGGAATCAACAAAAGAATTTACTCCCGATTGGACTATAATTAATGCACCTAACTTTTATGCAAATCCAGAAATAGATAATGTAAAAGCAGAAAATTTTTCAATAATTAATTTTACTAAAAGAATTATTATTGTTGGAGGTACTGGATATACAGGTGAAATAAAAAAAGGAATTTTTTCAGTGTTAAATTTTACTTTACCAGTTTTTAAAAATATTTTACCTATGCATTGCAGCGCCAATACAGGAAGTGATGGAGACACTTCTATTTTCTTTGGTTTATCAGGAACTGGTAAGACAACTTTATCTACTGATAGTAGTAGAAGGCTAATTGGAGATGATGAACATGGATGGAATTCAAAAAATGAGATTTTTAATTTTGAGGGAGGGTGTTATGCTAAGGTTATAAATTTATCTAAGGATAAGGAGCCTGAGATATATAATGCAATAAAACCTGGAGCATTATTAGAAAACGTAATTATTGATGATAAGGGTATAGTTGATTATGAAAACAAATCAATAACTCAAAATACTAGAGTTAGCTATCCTATCCATTTTATTGAAAACATTATGGTTCCTTCTCAAGGGGAAAATCCTAAAAACATCTTTTTTTTAACAGCAGATGCTTTTGGAGTATTACCGCCTATATCAAAATTAAATCCTTCTCAATCTGCATATCATTTTATTTCTGGATATACATCAAAAGTTGCTGGAACTGAGACTGGCATTAATGAGCCAGAGCCATCATTTTCAGCCTGTTTTGGGGCACCATTTATGCCATTACACCCAACAGTTTATGCAAAAATGTTGATTGATAAGATGAAAAACTCAAAAGTCAATGTTTGGCTAGTTAATACTGGATGGACTGGTGGTCCATATGGCATTGGAAAAAGAATGGAATTGAAATATACAAGAGCTATGATAAATGCTGCAATGGACGGAGAATTAGATAAAATGAACAAAAATAATTATCATATTCATTCAGTTTTTAACGTAGAGCAACCAAGAGAATGCCCTAATGTCCCCTCAGAAATTTTAAGTCCAAGACAAACTTGGAACAATGATTCAGAATATTATAAAAAGGCATACATGTTATCCAGATTTTTTATCAAGAATTTTGAAAAATTTAAGGAATATGCTGATAGTACTATTTTAGACGGAGCGCCTAACTTAAAATAATAATCTATTTCTTATTTTTTTTAGATATATAATTGTCTAAAGCCATTGTCATCGAAGGAAATTTCGGTGAAGGAGCATAGATATCTACGTTGAGACCTTTTTCCTCAACGGCCTTTTTTGTTATTGAACCAAATACTGCAATTTTAGTCCCATTTTGTTTAAATTCTGGAAAATTATGGAATAGCGACTCTATCCCAGAAGGACTAAAGAAAACTAATACATCATATGTGACATCAGACAAATTAGATAGGTCACTTATAACAGTTTTATAAAAAATGCATCTTTTCCACTTAATATCTAGACTTTCAAGCAGTTTTGGTACTTCAGGCTTTAGCTTATCAGTAGTAGGAAGTAAAAAACTCTCGTCTTTATGTTTAGATATTATAGGACATAGTTCTTCAAAAGATCTTTTTCCTACATAAATCTTCCTTTTTCGATATACAACATATTTTTGAAGATAGAATGCTACTGCTTCAGATTGACAAAAATACTTCATAGAATCAGGCACTTTAAATCTCATTCTTTCACAAATTCTAAAAAAATGGTCTACTGCATACCTGCTTGTTAATATTATAGAAGAAAATTTAGATAAATCAAGCTTTTGTAGCCTAATCTCTTTAAGAGTTGCTTCTTTTACATGGATAAAAGGAACAAAATCCATTTTTAACTTCCTTTTTTTCTGAAGTTCAAAAAAGGGTGAATTAACCAATGTTGGTTTAGGTTGTGATATTAAAACTGTCTTTATTTTGCCCATTATTAAAGATCTAAATTTCTCTTATAGAGAAATAAAAAAATTATACAATAATATATATGGTATAATTTCGAGTGTGCAAAGATACAAAATAAAATAAAACCAGCTTTTATTGATGGTTTTAAGGTGTAAAATGAATGAATTTGAATATCCTACCAATTTTAGGAATAATATTGTTAATACCATAATTATTATGATATAGATATTAGGATTAAATAAATATATCAGCATTATATTAAAGCAGAGAATAACTAATCCTATAAGATTATTATAATTAATTTTTTCATTCAAATAGAGCTTAATCAATGATTTTATGTTAAAAAACCATGAAATTCCGATCTCTGCTATATTTTTTAATATTAAGAAAACTATTATGACTTTCATAACATCAATTATTGCTATAAAATTATATGTTATCCTGATATCACTATATATCAGATTAGATATGTAAATAAATAAACTAAGAGATATAATGAAATTTAATTGTAAGAAGTAATCAAATAAATAATAAACTGCCTTTTCATTTTTATATTTTTTTAGATAGTAATTATTCCAAAATATTTTACTAAATGAATTGAATTTTTGTTGATTATTATATTTAACAAAAGTAATTACAATTATAAGTGATAGTATAATTAATGTAAAAGGATCCCTTATTAATATGTCTCTGATCATTCTTGCAAAATTATAGATAATAAACTACAAACATTATCATACAAATATTATATTTTTGTTTAAAAGACAAAATTAATGAACGATGTATTGATCATAATACCAACTTACAATGAAATTGAAAATATTGATAAAATTATTAGATCTATTTTTAATTTATATAGTGATGTGCATATCCTTGTAGTTGATGATAATTCACCTGATCAGACTTCATCAAAAGTAATAGAACTTCAAACGATATTTAAAGAACAATTGCATCTTCAAATTAGAAAATCTAAATCTGGATTAGGCCCTGCATATATTCATGGGTTTAAATGGGCTATTGGAAGACAATACAATTTTATTTTTGAAATGGATGCAGATTTTTCTCATGATCCAAAGGACATAAAAAATCTTTATAATAAATGTAATGAAGGGCTAGCTGACATATGTATTGGTTCTAGATATAAAGAAGGAATTAATGTTGTAAATTGGCCTTTAGGAAGAATAATGCTATCCTTATTTGCTTCATATTATGTTAGATTATTTACAGGGATGAATATTAAAGACCCAACCTCTGGATTTGTGTGTTATAAACGAAATGTAATTGAAAAAATTAATTTGGATATGGTTAAATTTGTCGGATATGCTTTCCAAATTGAAATGAAGTATAAATCCTATATTAATAATTTTAAACTTATTGAAATCCCAATAGTTTTTAAAGATAGAAAGTATGGTCAATCTAAGTTAGATGCATCTATTATTAGCGAAGCAGTTTTTGGAGTTATTAATATGAGAATTAAAAGCTTTTTTTATAAGGATTTTTAGTATTATGAACAGAATTTTAATTAAAAATGGGAGAATAATTAATGAAGGGAATGAATTTATTTCCGACATCTATATCGAGGGTGATAAGATAAAAGAAATATCTCCTTCTATTAGCCCAAAATTATCTGATACAACTACTATTGATGCTGAAGGAAATTATATTATTCCAGGATTGATAGATGATCAGGTTCATTTTAGAGAACCAGGATTAACAAATAAGGGCGAAATTTACACTGAGTCTAGGGCAGCAGTTGCTGGAGGTATAACATCATATTTAGAAATGCCTAATACTAACCCTCAGACAACTACTCAATCGAAATTAGAAGATAAATTTAAGATAGCATCAAAAAATTCATTAGCAAATTATTCTTTTATGTTTGGAGGCACTAATGATAACATCGAGGAAATATTAAAATTAGATCCTAAGGAAGTGCCAGCATTAAAAATATTTTTAGGATCATCTACTGGTAATATGCTTGTAGATAATCTTGAGGTATTAGAAGAGATATTCTCAAAATGTAATTTACCTATTGCTGTTCATTGTGAAGATGAGAACACAATAAAGAAGAATCTTAAACTTTATAGTGACATATATGGGAAAGAAATTCCTATAAAATTTCATTCAAAAATAAGAAATGAAGAAGCTTGCTATCTTTCTTCATCGATGGCTATTGATTTGGCTAAAAAAACAGGGGCTAGATTACACGTATTTCATATTTCAACTAAAAAGGAAACCAATTTATTTACAAATACTGTTGATTTAAAAGACAAAAAAATAACATCGGAGGTATGCATTCATCATTTAACATTTACTGATGATGATTATGAAAAATATGGATCAAGAATTAAGTGGAATCCTTCAATAAAAACCTCAAATGATCAAGATGGTTTATGGCAAGCAATAAATGATGATAGAATAGATATTATTGCAACTGATCATGCTCCACATACATTTGAGGAAAAAAACAATGATTATATGAATTGTCCTTCTGGAGGACCACTAGTTCAACATTCTCTTGTTGCAATATTGGAGGGATATCATAAGAATAAAATAAAATTGGAAAAAATTGTAGAAAAAATGTGTCATAATCCTGCTATTTTATATGATATAGAAAACAGAGGTTACATTAGGGAAGGATATTATGCTGATTTAGTTATTTTTAATTTAAATAATCCATGGACCGTTAATAAAGAAAATATATTATATAAGTGCGGTTGGTCTCCTTTTGAGGGTACTACCTTTAAATCAAGAATATCTCATACAATAGTGAATGGAAATATTGTTTACTTTAATGATAAGATCATTGATAAGTATATGGGTAAAAAATTAACTTTTAAGAGATGAAAAAAATAATCTTTATAGTTGTTATATTTTTTGGTTGTAATAAGGATTCTCAGAAAATAACTGCTCCAGAAAATTTAATATCCCAGGAAAAGATGATTGATGTTATTTATGAAATGACTTTAATAAGTGTTTCTAAAGGAGTAAATAGGAGGGTTTTAGAGTATAATGGAGTCGTGCCTGAAAAATATATTTTTAATAAATATAATATTGATAGCCTTCAGTTTGCCTTAAGTAATGAATTTTATTCTAATGATTTAGATAAGTATTTGGAGATATATAATAGGGTTAAAGAAAAGCTCCAACAAAACAAACAAATAGCACTAGATAGTATAGAAGTCTATAAAAAGAATAGAGCTAATAGAAGCATTGAAATTGTTAAAGAGAGAAAAAATTTGAGAATAAATGATAGCATTAAGATGAAAAGATCAAGGATGACTTTGAAAACAAATAATTAATCAATTAACTTTGAGTATATTTAATTAAATGAAATCAAAATCTTTTATAGATGAAATAAAATGGAGAGGGATGATTCACGATGTCATGCCTGGATTTGAAAATTTTATAAAGGATGAAGTCAAATCTGCGTATATAGGTTTTGACCCTACTTCTAATTCATTACACATAGGCCATTTAGTTCCAATAATGCTGTTGGCACATTTTCAAAGATCAGGGCATCGTCCAATTGCATTAGTTGGTGGTGCAACAGGAATGATCGGAGACCCGTCTGGAAAATCATCTGAAAGAAATTTGCTTGATGAGGAAACTATAAAAACCAACCAAAAACATATTAAGGAACAATTATCTCATTTTTTGGATTTTGATAAATCAAAAGAAAACTCAGCATTATTATTAAATAATTTGGAATGGATGAAAGGATTAACATTCTTGGATTTTATTCGTGATGTTGGCAAACATATGACCGTTAATTATATGATGGCCAAAGATTCAGTGAAAAATAGGATTTCCAGTGATGAAGCTGAAGGAATGAGTTTTACAGAATTCTCTTATCAATTAGTTCAGGGATATGATTTTCTTTATTTGCATAAAAATTTTCAATGCTCTATTCAAATGGGTGGTAGTGATCAATGGGGAAACATCACTAGTGGGACTGAGCTAATAAGAAGAATGGATAATGGAAAAGGGTATGCATTAACTTGCCCTTTAATAACAAAATCTGACGGCAGTAAATTTGGGAAAACTCAAGAAGGAAATATCTGGCTTGATGCTCATAAGACATCGGTTTATAAATTTTATCAATATTGGCTAAATACTTCAGATGAAGATGCTGAAAAGTATATAAAAATATTTACATTTTTATCAGAGAATGAAATTAAGGATTTGATATTAGAACATAAAAATGCTCCCCATCTAAGAACTCTTCAAAAAGCTCTTTCTAAAGAAATTACTTCAATTGTTCATTCTGACGACGCATATAAAAATGCTCTAAAAGCATCGAATATTTTATATAGTGAGAACTTCATGAAAGATATTGAAGTTTTAGATGAATCAATTTTTCTTGAAATATTTGAAGGTGTCCCTCAATATGAAATTCAATCATCCTTGATAAAAAATGGTATTGATATGATCTCAGCTTTATCTGATAAAACAAATTTCCTAAAATCAAATTCTGAAGCAAGAAGAGCTTTAAAAGAAAATTCAATATCAGTTAATAAAATTAAAGTGGACGAAAGCTATATGATAGACACAAAGGATTTAATAAGTAACAAATATATCATTTTAAATAAAGGCAAGAAAAATACATATATAATTAAAGTAATCTAAATTCATTCTATTAGTAGGTTACATCCTCTTTGATCAGAATTATCCAGTCTACCAAGAATTTCAAAATTACCATCTTCATCAATTTTTCCTAAATCATCTGTAGCAATAAATGAACAAGAATTATAATTGGCTAAATCAATTATATTTACTCCTCCACTTCTAAAGTTAGTTTTAATTGTCATAGGGTCTTCAGATTCTCTTATATATACTTTCATCCATGGTGGACACTGAAATTTTTCGTTGGCTAATGAATATGCCTGAGACATTAATTCAGTCATTCCATATTCACTGTGAATATTTTTTACCCCAAATCCATTTTTAAGCAATCTATGTAGCTCGCTTTTCACTAATTCTTTTCTATTGCCTTTCATTCCGCCAGTTTCTATTATCGTAGTTTTATTTAATCTAAACTTATGATAATCAACTAAATTTAGAAGAGCGTAAGAAACTCCAAAAAGGATAGTCTCTTTATTTCCATTCTCTAGATAAATTAATTTTTCTTTTAATTCTGGGTAGTTGTTAAGATAGAATCCACTATTTATATTATCAGATTTTTCAATTAGATGATTTATCATATAAATAAGTGATGAATTTTTATTTTCAAGATATGTTGGTAAGAGCGCTATGATATTAAAATTAGATGGATCACCATAGTGGCTAGAAAATATTTTATTAAAGCAATCTTCATAGAGTTTTATATCTATTACAAAATGTTTGCTTAAAGCAGTTTTTGTGGTGCCACTGCTATGAAATATTTTATGAACCTCTTTATTAGATGAAACAATTTTATGAGTTTTAAAGAATTGAATTGGCAAAAACGGAATCTCAATAGAAGATTTAACATTCCCGGGCTTTTTATCAGTTAATTCGCAGAATTTTCTATAAATTTTATTGTTATTAAATTGATATTTAAAGATTTCTATAGAGAATTTTTCAAATTCTTTTTTAGATTTAATATTTAAGATTTTACTTGGATCAATCACAGGTTAAATATAAATGAAAAAGAGCATTAAATTAATAATGCTCTTTAATTAGTATATTAAGATTAAAAAATTAATTAACTATTAATTTTTTAACTATTGATTGGTTATTATTAGATACTTCAATAAGATAAATACCAGACTGCACGTTGTCAATTTTAATTGGTTGCAATATGCTATTACCATCAATTATTATTTCACCAAGAATATTAAAAATCTTAAATGAAGCGTCTTGATTATTAGTTAAGACAATTTCAAAAGTGCCTGAATTAACTGGATTTGGATAAATTTTAAACCCATCTAATAGAATATCTGTTAGCCCCATTTGAGGTTCTTGACCAGGAGTCCCATAATCTCCATTATCACCATATGATGATGCTGATGCAACCCAATTTGTTCCATCATCATTATCAGAACTTGTGTAGGCGTCAGGCAATAATTGCATGCTATAGCCAGATTCATCGGGAAAAGTATCCCCGTTATCATATGCCACCATATCAATTATATTGCCACCACATGAAATAATTACTTCATCATCGCCATTACCTAATGTGAAGTTAGTGTCTGTTCCCCAGGCATAATCTACGGGAGCACCTCCATTTATTGAGGTGTCTGTTTCTTCTCCTAATACTAAATAGCTTTGTGCAGATACGATTAGACTGCCATTAATTGTAAAACTATTTGAGCCTTCATCTGATATTGTCCAGTTTTCCATATCTATATCTGATGTACTTGTATTATATATTTCAAACCATTCTTTTGAATCATCATCGCCGGTTGCATTATTTAGTATTTCAGTAATTATGATATCTCCAGTATCAACACAAGATGCACATAAAACAGAAAACATAACTGATGTCTCAACTGGCGGATC
>TARA_B100001113_G_scaffold345_1_pt1 | contig 20000 bp, 7 predicted proteins | sample TARA_B100001113 | Tara Oceans TARA_B100001113 (sample SAMEA2622402) | marine metagenome | biome: marine biome (ENVO:00000447); feature: deep chlorophyll maximum layer (ENVO:xxxxxxxx); material: "saline water (ENVO:00002010), including plankton (ENVO:xxxxxxxx)" | depth 50 m | reverse complement strand
TCATTGAATGGGTCAACAACAAATCCATTCTTGAATCTATCAAGACCTGTACTAGGATCTCTAATTACAAGACTATCAGTTTTAGACTCTAAAAGAGAAAGGGAAGTTACTTCTTCAAGTGTATCCAATCTCTCTTCAAGTTTACCAATATCCCTCATAGTAAAACGCTTAGTACCTTTGTACTTAACGTCAACTTCCCAACGTGCATTATAAATGTATGGTTTATAATGAATCTGTGCTATTTCAAAACTCTGACTTACTGGTTCTGGTAACTGAGGATTATCACTTGGAGTACCCTCTATGATAGTAAACGATTGATTTCTATTGAGGTATAATCTATCCTTTCTTCCAACATAGTAATCATAATCAAAGGTTACATTTTCACCGCTAGTCAATACATTGGTCGCTGATCCACCTCCAGAGAAGATTCTTGAATCAAATTCAAATGGGGAACGAGACCCTGAATATTGAGCCACTCTTGGACGAATATCAATAGTGTCAGTATTCCTAACATTACCCATAGACGGGACTCTATCATATTGTTCTTTTTCATATGAAGAAGCCGTTACTAGATCACCACTATCATCTCCTTGTATATCATACCTATCATAGAATACCTTCAATCTACCTTGTGGTTCAGATACATTTGGTTTTCTTGTCAAACGTCCAAAATCATAGTATTCATCCCTCTGTCCATTATCAAGAACATAATTCTTACGGATGTTAGGATCACCTGGTTCATTTGTTGATAGGTTTGCTTTCACACCACTCTTCTGGAAACTAATTTCTTCAGTCTCAAAGAAGTTTTGATTATTCCTAGTTACAATTTCTACAGCATCTACACCAGAACGAGCAAGAACTAATGCAGCAGCACCAGAACTCTTACCAATACCAACTTCACCAATTTGAATATCTGTATTGTTTTGATTAGGACCACTGAATGCAGCTAATGTTAGTTTTGGAATAGTAGGTGTACCACTTCCTGAAGATTCAAATACTGCATGAACTTCAATGATATCTGCATTATCTAAAGATATTTCTTTATCTTGTACACGTTTACCATATACACCATTTGTAGTTAATCCATCTTTTAGACCAGTTGTTACACCAGAGTTTGCTTTATTAGAACCTGTGATATCTAATGTTGCACACTGAATAAGAGTCTTAACTTTTGAATTTACTTTAGATTTTTGCTTAGTTACTTGAACAATAACATTACCACTTTGGCTTGCAGTAAGACCAGATATAGTTGCACTCTTACCACCATTAGTGAATGCAAATTGATCTGATGATAGTACAGCAGTCGTACCGTTAGTATAAGTTACATTATATCTTTCCTCATCAAATGCTGCATAAACGTAATCACTACCTACAAGTGAAGGTAAAGTCAACTGACCACCACCTGATGTAGATTGACTTGTTGCTTCATCACGAACAAATATTGTAGATTCAGTCAGATCAACAGATTCCACATTTGTATGTGGCATATCTGCTACTAAAGTTCCTTTCTTAGATTCTTTTACCCTACCACCTAAAACTCTTACTCCACTAACAGTAAGTGCACCTGAAGGAAGAGCACCATTACATACGTTAGTAACGGTCTGTACCGCTTCGCATTCAGCACTAAATCCACTACCAGATACAGAAGTTACCTTATGAAAAACTGGGACAGTTATACCAGTAGCAGTATAAGAAATAATACTACCAGGTCTTATCTTCTTAGCCCAACCAGTTACTCCAGAGCTAATAGTACTCTTACCACCAGAAGGAGCAGAAATATTGACTGCTACAGAACCAAAGTTCGCTATCTCTTCCATAAGGACATCAGCACCAAATGTCCTACCACCACCAGTAGATCTAACAGATTTCACATCAGTAAGATCATATTCAGTAATACCAGTAACTACTCTTCCTTGTTGCTCACCATTGATGATAAGTGCTTCGTCAAGAACAAACTGTCCAGCAGTTTCAGATAATATCAAAGTAGTACTACCACTGGCATTGCTTCTTAACATACCTCTAGCACCTGACCTACTACCTTGGACAAGAGCAGGAGCGTTGAGAGATATTGCTTGGTTGATTGTTAGTTTAGTATCAGTTACAATATCGAAAAGATATAATTCATATACAGATGAATTATCAACATATGCAGAACTTTGAAGTTTATAATCATATACTCTTGCACGACCAATACTATCACCAGCAGCAGTTGCTTTATTAGAACCTAGTCTATCACTACGTAAATCAACAAAATCAGCATTACCAGCAGCTAATCTTATTTGAGCAGCATGGTGCACATTATTTAATCTTAGTCTATTACCTGCTTCAAATCCAACAGCCCTTGTTTCTGCTGTCTTAGTAGTTCTTGGTTTTGGTATATCAAGATACTTAGTACCATTAACACTTACTTCAAAACCCCTTACGTATGCCTTACCTGGTCCAATACGCATACACATCAAGTCTTCAGATGGTACATTACCATCCTCAGTCAAACGATCCTTTGTAAACTGACCAAATCTTGAGAACCTATCATTCAAACATTCTTTTGGTTCTAAATCAAATTTAGTAACATAGTAGTTACCAGACTCATCATATGTTCTTCTAGCAAATTCTTTAGCAAGTTCGTTATATACAGTTCTATCTACAAGATGCTTGACTTCTCCTACATCAGTTCTAAACAATTCAATGAAGTTCTCATCATTGAAATCTGTAAGAGGTTTCTTAGTTAGGACCAGGCTAATCTTTAATCTGTCTGCACCTGGAGCAGTAAAGTTACTAAAACCAGCAGCATTATCGTATAAAGACTCGTCTTCTACTGAAGTAACAATTTCTTCTCTTACAAGAAAACCAACACGGAAAGATGGTTCATTTCCATACTGATCCAATATTAAAGTTTCTGTCTTTACTTCTACAAAAGCACCTCTAGCAAAGAATATACCACGAATCAAACTAAATGCAGAACCAAATCCTGTTGCATTAGAACTGGATGCTGTAGCAAAGTCAGAACCATCAGCAATAGTTGTTACACCATATGTGATATCCTTCAGTGTAACTAAGTTTTCTCCATCAAGAAATGTTTCACGAGTAAGGTCATCAGAACTACCTTCATACTTGATATAAAGAGTAGTTGAATTCTCAAGTGATTCTGATTGAGATAATACCTTTACTACCTTTGCAGTTACACCACTATCCTTACCTTTAATCCTTACACCAATAAGTTTATCATAGTAGCTTTCTACAGGAACACCAAAAAATGTAGATTCTACCTTGACATATGTGTACTCAAAATCGTAATTGAATTTACCAGGTATAACTATTGATCCTTCTTTGAATATATGCTTACCAAACTTCTCTATTTGACCTTGCAAAATTGATTGCAGTGTCGTAAGTTCCCTTGCCTGAACAGGGGTACCTGGTTTGAATAAGACCTTATTGAAATTCTTCTCAGAATCAAAATCGTCAAAATATGGGCTGACGTTTAGGTTGGTGTTCTGTGGCATTGTATCAGAATTCTAAAATGATTTTGATATCTTCTCGTTGGTTTGTTGCTCTGGTCACTTCAGGACGATTGTCAAGATAAATTATATCTCCTGAATATTTTTTAATCTCTGGACTGGCAATACCTGAATTATAGGATTGTCCAAAGTAATATGTTCTAGCGTTGACTGAAGTTGATACTCCCGTGAATGCTGTATCAATTGACAGGGTTTCAGTTCCTCCTGTTGTTGTTACTACAACGTTCAGATTCCCACCGTTACCTGTATCTGGTGAGGCTGTGAACTTATTTAGAGCGAATTGGTTGAGGGAAGTTACGTCACCAGCAGCAAGACTTCTATCTTGCCAATATTGTAAAACCTTAGTAATAGGATCGTAACCAATGATTCTTCCTATAGCAGTTGATCCAAGACCAACTGTTTGAGTTAGTTGACCATCAACTTCGACTGTCATTGTAGTCGCAGCTGCACCAGCCAAACGTAAACCATAAACACCAGAAGCAGAAGGTATCTCTAGTAGATTTGTACTACCATTTACCTGAGGGTTTTTCAGAATACCAATTCTGGCAAACTGGTTACCCGTCGGAAAGTCTGGGTTTGTTACGTCACTATTCTCTATCCTACTATAAACAAGAACTTTATTAGATCCTAGTTCTCTGTAGATATCTGCACCATGACCACCAGCAGGGGGTATGATTACCGAGAACTCAGCACCACTACCAGCAACAGAACTATCAAGGTCTAAAGTAGCAAAACTGTATCCAGTTCCACCATTAGTAACCTGAACAGCAGTTGGTTGACCGTTTACGAATGTAACCGATGCTAAACCATCTTGCCCATCTCCTCTAATAGGAACTCCGTTCTTCGTACCAGTAAACTGGTAAGAAGCACTTGCGTTATCTTCTATAGTAACTACCTCTATCTTACCATCAACAGCAGCATTTCTTACATCTTGTACATCAGTACTGGTTGTCCAGTTTGCTGGTACTGGAACATAATCAGCACTATCAAATTTTATAATATCACTTGGTTTTATAGTATAAAGATATTTCCAGATATATCCATCACTCTCCAATCTTGGTTCTAGGTCAGTATGTACAGGTTCCTGTAACGATACAATACCATTTCCACTATTAGAAGGTGCAGCACCATTATAGATGCATTCGTACACTCTAAAATCAGAATTTAGAATATAGTAGTTTGCATTATATAAACTTGTTGAACTTGTCTGCGGGCTAACATTATTGATGCTGTAATCATGACGATACATTTCGTAAATAGAACCACTCTTCCATGTTAGTTTACGAATTACCCTTAGTACATCAGCAGAGTTTATTTTCTTAGCAGATATTAGCGTATCGTATACATCATCATGTTGATCGAAATTATCAATAGGTGACGGGGTATTTGTGTTCCAGTCAGTAACAGCACTTGTAGCGTTAGGCAAGCCAATAAAGACGTAATAACTGTTATCAGTGGTGGAAATTCCACTAACAAAGTTAGACGCATTCAATACTCTAATCTGATCAGTTATAATCGCTGGCATTACACTAATTAACTTTTCATCTTATTTATGGATAATCTAGGAGAAGTTTTTCAGTTCTCGTTACTACAGGAGCAGTAGACAACCCAGTTAGACCCTCATTTGCGTTCACAGTGAAGGTTGTACCCATACCTCCAGTGCTTACTTTTGCCCAACTAAACTGACCGTAGTAATTACCTATATCGCTTGCTAGACCTACAAAGTTGAGTCCATGACCAGGTGAAACATTAGTATGAACTCTAACGATTTGAGCAGTAATATCATCAACATGAGCAACTTCAAAAACACCATCTAAGAATTCTGTTGCTATACCAACAGTTTCAGTTCTATCTTGAGATAATGCAGTAACACCATTACCAACATTAGATCTCGTTACAAGGAAATAATCTCCAGTAGAAATACCAGTTTTTACAATACCACCATATAGAGATTGTCTAAGTAAGGAGTTTGCTGGAAAATGGAAATTGAATTGAACACCTTGAGCAGTAGATCCTATTCCAATAATATGACCTTCATCACCAAAAATATTTGAAACAGGATGTTCGGATACAGGATGTCCATATCCAGTTGTACCAAATCCAACAGTAGATGAATGACCATCAATAACTTTTATAGGGAAATTTACTTCAGGACTATAAACTTGTGATTGCTCAGACTTTTTGAAACTCATTGAACCACCTCTAACATATAATGTTCCATCACCCTTTTCAGCAGTCTTGATAAGTTGTGAAGAAGGGAATATACGACTAGCAAATATAGTTCTTGCCTTACTTACTTTTACACCTTCTACAAATACATCATCTCTTTGTTTTCTTAATTCAATCGGTCTGAAAGGAAGTCTATCTCCAGTAATACCTACACCTTTATAGTTGGTAGTTTGAAGAGTATCTCTTGATATAACTTCTCTAACAGTTCTTTGAGATTGTTTTCCAAGTGTTATACCATCACCTTTTTTGACTGATTGTATAGCAGTAGTATTTGAAGTATCAGCATCAGTTCCTTTATAGAAAAGCATCTGTAAAGTTGACCCTGCAGTTGGTGCCTCTGTAAATTCTATTTGAGTACCACCCTTGAAATTGTAAGCAATTTTTGGTTTCTGTAATGTATCATTGATAAAGATTAATAATACATCATCTAAACTTATTACACTACCTTCTGGTTTTTCAATACTAATGGGTTTATTATCTTCTTTCAAAGTAAAGACAGTCTTTCTACCATCAAATTCTGAAGAGAAATCATCTAAGATTTGCATCTTACCAAATACCCAACCAGTAAATTCATCATCAACAGTATCTGTAACTGTGAATATAGCAGATTGGAAATTGGATCCAAATGTAGAAATTGTAGGTATACCAACAACTGTTAGATTTTCTCCTGATGTAAATCCAAAACCAGGGTTAACAATATCAAATCCCTTTATACTATTACCAACTCCAATCTCAACACTAATAGAAACACCGATACCAGTACTAGAACTCTCTAATTTAATGTCATCATAAAAACCAGGTTGATATCCAAACCCTTGTGTATTTCCAAGACCAGCAATAATACCCTTTCTAGGTAACTTGTTTGCATTTACATCCGTAAGAGAATATATCTCAGTTACACCAGGTGCTTCATTACCAGTAAATCTAACAGATGTAATACCAGGACTAGGTGAACTGATAAAAGTATAATCATTTTCAGGTTTCTGGAATATATTATTGATCAATATGGCACCATAATCACTTGTTATACCAGTAGTATTACTACCACCACTTGTAAGTGTAAATGTTTTACCAATACCAGTAAAACTTGTAGCAACATCATCAAGTACTAAGTTACCATCATAGTCAGATCTAATAAACTGTCTTCCTTGGAAAGATGATCCAACTGGTGTGTCTGCAACAATAAGTTTATGTGTACCAATTCCAGCACTTGTTAGAGTCAAAGCAATACCAGTTAATGCCATACCCTTAGTTTCAGCAAATGAAAAATAGTTTGCTGCTTGCTGTATAATAAAATAATCTTCATTACCAATCAAGGGTGATGGTGGATTCAAACTTCTAATCTTTACCTTTGTACCTGTCCTCAGTACCTCTGTAAGGCATCCAAAATTATTACCACTGAAATCCCCAGAAGCTATACCAACTTCTTGTCTAGTACCACCAAAGGGTACATCAGCAAACGTTATAGTATCATTTACAATGTTATAATCACCAAGAACTAACTTACATTCGTCATTAGCACCATGTGATAATTTTTTAGTTCCCATCCATGCTCTATCTACCAACATCTTATTCTGAACACCGCCAAAATTATTCAATGACACTCTCATAATCTCACCATTGATCTCAAGAAGATCATATGCTTTGAATATGCTTGAATCAGCAACAGTTACTTCACGGTTTAGAACTTGTATTACAGTTGTAGCAGCACCTACTCTTTCATAAAGTGGAGATTGAATTATATTATCAAGAGCAACTATACACTTAGTATTCTTCTTAGTTGCTGTAAGTGAATGAGTAACACCAACACCTACTGATAAAATATTGATTGGGGTTGCAGATTTAGCGAATGCTTTAGTTCCAGCAAGTCTTATTTTATTCTCATCTACCTTGATAACATAAACTGTTTTAGGCATTGTTGTAGCAGCACCTACACCACTTACACCGTTCTGAATGTTAATGGGAGCACCATTATCTGAATATGTTACTGCTTCACCTGTCACAAAATAGTGATTCTTAATGACAATAGAATCATCACCAAGAAGTACTACAGAAGTATCTGACCCATCAAATTCTTTATGAAAAAGAGGATTCCTTTCATGAGTCAATGCGAATGACTGTTGAAAAGTTTCAGTTTCGCTGTTGAACTGTCTGTTTATTGACGCAAGTGAAAATCCCATTAGATGTCTACAGTTTTATCGTCTGGTACGTTGTCTGGTTTATCAATCCGAATTTCGGAAACCCTAGTGATGTATGCTTTATTTGGTAATGGTTCAAACCTCAATACTGCATTGGTTCCAGATGCCACCATATCAATAGCACGTATATCACGTTTCTTATCAGCAGGTGTACCTGCTACAGTTGAAATGTTATTATATGTGTTGTAATTAATGCGACTTTCAAATGCATTTGCAGCAATATTGAAGCATGAATATGTATCATCAGTTGTATTATGTATTTCGATAAAATACTTCATACAAGTAAAGTTACCAAATGATTTTGTGGATATAGTTGTGGGTGATGGAGAACCAAGTGCACCAATTGTTGTTCTTGTAGCATTCAATTCAGCATCACCAACTTCTATCAAAGGAATATCCGATACGTTATTTGTAACGTAAGTCGCTACACCAACGTTAGTTTGAAGTAATTTCACACTAACATTAGTGTTTGCATTTGGAGTATATTGTAGTTTTATAGTTCCACTGTTATTGACAATATCAAAATCACCCATCTGTTCACCACTATCCATGTTACCAAAATCAGTATAAAGAACATTAGACGTACCATCAGCAAGCCAGTTATACTCTTCTACTTCTTTTTGATTACCAGCATCCTTATTATGAACGATAATCAAATGTCCAGACTTGAACTTAGTGGAATCAATATCATAAAGTGTTGAAGTTGTTGGACTACCACTTGATGTAAATGCTGAGGTAATACCAATTTTCTCAATATTTGCATATGCTGTAAGTCCAATACCTGATGAAGTCTTAGGAATACTCTCCTTGTAGAAGGTTATATCAAAAGTGTAACTAGCATTGAATGGTGAGAATGAAACTGAAACTAAACTTCCAATATGATTGACAGTAAACTGTCCTAAGTCAAATTCATCAGAAAGATCTGAATATTGGTTTAGATATACGTTTGTACCATCGTGGAATACTACAAACTCACAATATTGAACCAGATTATAAATCGCACCAAACTTAGAATCTAAAACTACTTGAGCATGATATTTTATTGCACTAGGAGCAGTTGCTTGAGACATATCAAATGCATCAATTTCAACTAACCTTTCAATATTTGGATCAGTATAGAATCCAGGACTAATATCATCAATTTCTAAAACTCTATTTGTTTCACATAATAATGAATCACCAAATCTTGTAGAATTGAATACTACTTTATTACTTACAGTATTGTCATCATCTGGGATTTCATAACCAAGATCAAAGTTATGATAGTTAGAAAGTGATCCATGACTACCAATAAGAACAACAGACTTCTGTTCAGTACTTACTCCAACACTGACACCACCAGTACCCATTATAGTTCCTATTCCTGAAGCAACAGAAGGTACAAGAAGATCTGAATGCTTCTTGAATCCAGATATATGACCTAATGCATCAACTGGTTCACTCCAAGATGATATACCAACCTCTGATTTTAGAGAATATGAGAAACTTTGATAGTAGTCACTATCTTGAATTCTCTGATAGAAGTCAGATAATTTACCAGTATCTCTTTCCCATCCAAATGCTTTATTATATAAAATACCAGTTTCAAAATGTCCTTCATAGGTTTCTATATTCTCAATAGTACCACCAGCACGAGATATTGTACCTGTAACTGATTGACCAGTACTAAATCCAACTACATTATCAACTCTCAAAACGTTTCTTGCCTTTCCTGACCCAACAACAACTCTTGACTTATTGCCATTAGATGTTATTAGTGGTTCACCCTTAAAGAATCTACCTTCTTGTAAGTCTATAGAGAACTTAGCAACATCTGCTTCATTTGAGACTGATCCATACTGACCATAATCATATATTCCTGGATCTTCGTCTACCTCATAACTAATAGTTGCTTTATTAACAAGTCCTGTTGCCTGATTTACATTATTGAGAGTAAAGAACTCATATCCATAGGTAGAAGAATTGTATCCATGTCCTGTTGATACACCAACATTCTCAACAAATACTCTATCACCAACTGCGAATGGTATAGGAACCTTATTTGTATATCCTTCAGGAGGTGTCTGAAGTGTTACAGTAACATTTGGAGCACTGTATGTAACGGTAACAATACCAACTCCATTAGTATTATTGACAGCATATAAAGCATTATCACCACTTCTTAGGTTTCCACCACCAGTAATAATCTTTGCTTGTGTTACTGCATTACCACTCAATTCAACATCAAATTTAGTTGTATCATTTTCTGTTCTTGTCTTACTATTGTAGATAACCAAATCAGGAGCAGTTAGATACTTACTACCAGTTGAAGTAATTGCTACGTTACTAACAGAGAAATTATCCTTCAAGAATACAACTTGTGGTACTGATGCTTCTGGACGTAATGTCCTATCTGTTGGATAATCATATCCAATATCAATCAATCCAACATTATCTAATACACCAATAGAGGATCCTTTTGCTTTCAATAGTGCTGAAGAACCAGTAGTTGAGGCAATAGTAACTTGAGGTATATCTTTATAACTCAATCCACCAGAAATTAGATCAATTTGTCCTATAGGACCACCTTCATTACCTGTTACCAATAAGTAACTGAGGTCAGCAACAGCAGTTGTATAACCAACCTTTTCTGTATTTTGGAAGATATTATATTTGAAAGTATTGCTAGTTACAGAACTAATTGTAGCTTTTCCTGTAAAGATGCTGTTATTAACAATAATTTTATTGTATTGATCAATATCAGTATCTACTTCAACAACTTTTGTAGGTAATTCAGAATTGACTTTATAGTATAAAACTTGTGGTACTTGAGGAGTAAATCTTACAGATACCTTAGAATCAATCTGTCCAGCAGAATTAGTATAGATGACTTCTGGACGTGATACACCAGATCCAACAAATGATTTTTGGAATTTGTGGTCAAGGAAGAATTGTAATTTAGTATTTTCGAGAGAAGGATCTGAAACATCAAATTCTAAAGTGTCACCTTCAATAACATTGACTACAGGGTTGATAGAAGACCCAATACTAACAAAACGAGTACCTGCATCATATGTCATAGCAAGAGAACTTGTACCTGTAGATACAACTGACATTTCAACTGTATCAAGTGGTTCTAAAGTATGTGTCCCAAGAGTAGTAGCAGTAACTTCATATCTTATAAGATCACCAGTACAAACTCCAACTCTATTAGTAGTAAATGAATGAGTATTACCCATACCAACATTCTGTTGATCATGGAACATTACTCTCTTAGAAGGATCAGTTGCATCTTCTAGTTGAGTTATAATACCAACTAAGTTTCTATCAATAACTGAAGCATATACTTCAGGTGGTAAGTCTGCAATCCAACCAGATGCAGTTCCAACCCCAGTTGGTTGGTACTTCATACTTACACCTATACCTTGAGCACCTGAACTATAATATAATTTTTCTCCATTAATAAATGGATGATCCTTTATAAAGATAGTTCTGGATGGAATCTTTCTTGATCCATACTCAGCAGTTGTTATAGTATGACCAATTCCTGTACCAAACGATATACCAGCACCAACTACATCTTTACCAAAGTATCTTGAAACATCTTCGTCAGTATTTGGTACTTCATCAACAAGTTCAAAAGTAAACTCCTTTTGTAGTCTTGAAAGTACATTTGGTTGAGTGTGTGCTGCACCAACAGTACCATTTCTTGCACGAATTAGACTAACAGTTGAATATTTTGTACTAATATCATATACTTCCATCTCCTCGTGATCAATTCTCAAGATATCTCCTATCTTGAATGTGTTTACATCATCTTCTAATTGGATAGTAGTGGTAAGACCCACAGATCCACTTACCGCTTGCATTGCAGTAACAATTCCAGCCTTAGCAGGGTTTACTCTTGTTACTTTATGCCTACCTTCAATCATCTTATAATCTTCATTCTGAATATTACTAATTTCTACTACATCACCAGTAACTAGAGTATGAGGAACAGTTGAAATACCAAGAACTTCACCTCCCTTGTATTGGAATGTGGCATTTGGTAATTCATATACAGTTACACCAATTGAGCTAAGTTGTGGTCCAAAAATCTTACGAACACGTCCTATAGCACCATAACCATCAGTATCTGTATTATCAAATACTACATTATCACCAACTTTATATTCTCTACCATTATCAAGAATTTCAAGCTCTTCTACTGATCCAGCACTTGCATATAGAATACGTGCTTGTGTTGATACTGATTTAGTACCCCTAGAGACAAATTCATACTTATTGATATTATATGGTGTTGTATTTCTGACTAGATCATAATCCAAAGGATCTATTCTTTGATCAAATTCAAAGTCAAGATTTAGCGGTTCTGGAACTGACTTATAAGTTTCACCTATAATATAAGGGAATAATGGTTCTCTAAAACCTTGGAATGGGTTACCAGCAGCAGATACAACAGCAGGGTTTAGAGTAGTATAGTACGCATATACTCCATTTGGAAATTCTGGAGTAACGCTGAATCTACCATTATGTTGATCTAAATCTCCATAACCTGCCTGATAACTATAATCCTCGCAGAAGAACCCAATAGGGAAATCACTAATGTTAGGACCATCTACTCTTTGACCAGCAACCTTAACATAACTTGGTTTTATATAATCTACTCCACCACTACCATCAGTCTTCTTGAACGCAGAAGGACCATATATGGGATTACCATCGTATGCCCAACCTACAATGGGTGAATGTTTTACTCCATCATCCCCAAGGAATGTTTGAAGTTCCCTTGGAATATAGTAATTAGCATATGGATTTCCTTTAGTAGTATCTTTTGAAACTTCAAGATACCCATCATCAACATCCACACCTAAGAATTTCGCATATCTATCAACCTGATTAATCGTCCATTTCCTAATATTCGCAGAATATAGTGCATCTATACCAGGACTCCTAGCACTTGCAGTAGTTGCTGCTTGAGTATACCCACCTCCTTTCTCAATCATTATAATTTTAGTTATTCTACCCGAATCAATTATTGCTTTAGCGGTAGCACCCACGCCATCACCAAGAATTGTAATCTCTGGTGTACTAAACCAGTTCTCTCCACCAGACTTTACGATAACTTGATCTACTCTACCATTGATAATAAATGGTTGTAAGAACGCTTTACTACCAGTTACCGTATTGATTTCAGGTTTAAAGTTATCGTTTATAACAGTAGAACCAAACTCATTACCCTTATTACTTACATGAGCAGCAATTACTTCACCTCTTATAATTGGTGTCGCAGTAGCATTGTATGTACTAACACCTTGACGACCAGTTATTTCTACAACAATAGGAGGATCTTGGAAAGTATGTACACCAGTACCTACTGATGTAAAATTGATATGAGTATCTAACTTACTAGAATTAGAAAGACGGAATGTATCATCATCTATCCTTATACAATAATATTCAGCACCATTACTCAATCCACCAATAGCACCAATTGAGGATGAATATTTCATGACCTCACCAGATCTGAAATGGTGATCTTTTATAACAATAGAATCAGTATATGTATTAACACCATCTATAGTTACAACTTCACGATTATAGAAAACACCAGGATCTTCTACCAATACTTTATCAACCTTACTTCTTCTCCTAGCTGTTCTAAATTGGTGCATTCCACCACCATTTTGCGATATAGGAAGCGTACCAATTCCCGCAAGTGCCTTACTTTGCGATTCTGATATATGCATTTCATGGTCATTCAATTTGACCACGTAATATGGTGCACCATCAATTAGAGTACCTGGAGTAGTACCAATACCAATAGGAGTAGTACCATTTGTGGTATAAATCAACTCTTCACCATCTATGAAATGATGAGGTTCTGAAAATACAAATCTATCAGTCTTTGTATTGACTACAGTACCAGCAGTTGTCGCATCAAACTCCCTCGTTTCTGATACTCTTTTTATCTTTGCTTTTACAATAGAACCAACATTATTACCACCAACCATAGCAACATTTGGTGGTTCTAGATAATCTACCCCATCAGTGTCCACTAGGATCTCCTGTAAGGTGCCTTTCATCTGTGCTATGGCAGATGCACCCACTCCAGTATGTCCATCCTGATAAACAGCAATACGAGGTGGATAGATAACATCATAATCCTTACCTGAATTGAGGATTTCAATACTGTCTAATGGACCGAAGTATATACTATCAGTTGCTTTATATGAATAACATTCAACACCATTGACAAATAAACCTACTCCACCCTGAACTGTTTCAGTGAAACTGTCACCATCAACAGGTGCAGGGAACTTACGAAGTAACCTCTGTGCTCCCAAATCACTATTGTAAAATATAGATGGAGTTAGTGTATGTGTTCCAGGATGGACATCACTGACTGTGAATGCGTTAATAAACTCACCAGAACGAATATTTTCAGGGGTATAAGCAAGAGCAATATTATTTTGATCGATCCTCTTGACATAATACGATTCTTCATCTGTTAGATTGATAAGTTTGACACCAGTCTCTACATTGTAAGTAAGTAAATCACCATCGAATAAATTATGGTCTACAATAGGAATCCATGTCGGATTTGCCGTATTACCTGCTGCAGTAGCAAATGACTTAATCCGCTTTTGTGGGTTAATAGTCCAATGAGGTAGAGAATTTGACGCAACAAATACATTACCCTGACCATCAGAGTAGGTATTCTGCACATCAGCAGTCGCATTATTCTTCAATAATAAACTTCTTCTAATAAAATACCTTTTAGTTGGATCAAGTACACTACAAGTTACTTCAATATCCGTATCTGATAGAATATTGGCGATAGTTGCATTGATAACGTTATTATCAATATCAATAATACCCAATTCATCATTAGTATGGAAAGAGTGCTCTGTATCTAAGTTCAGTCTCCAGTTAGTTGGTGATAATTGAGAAAAGTTTAGAACATTGTAATTAGATGCAGTATTGTATATCCAGCTAGTAAATCTTAGAGTATCTTGCTCCTTTCCTAGAGACTTTAGATTAATATCACTTCCAGATTGCTGACTAGACGCATTTATGTCAACTTTATTGATTAGATTAGTAATTTCTAATTCTACTCTTCTTTGTTCATCACCATCTTCGTATGCATATGCGTTAGTGCCCTGAGAACAAGTAGCACCAGTACCAACTAATTGACTAACAGTAATACCAGTAAACTGAGTATAATTTTTTCCAGTATAATCTATATCAACACCATCAACTGTGAATGTTCCAGAAGTAGTAAATCCAACAGTAGAGTCAACATTAAGTACAGTTGAGTTTATAGGAGCACTCTTTGTTACGAAAGTTTTATTCTTCTCTTTGAACAATCCAAGAATAGTACCCTCAGATATTGAAATATTATAGTACGTAGACATACCAACGTGACTTGATTCAATACCATAGACTGAACCACTGGCATTACCTTGAAATAATGATTGACCAGCAATATTAAGTGGGTTACCTGTAACATGCTTTGCAATTAATACATCATTAGTGATATATCCAGCATCTGAAGGGCGAATCATATACTTCGCTGGCTGAATCATTTCAACTGGTTTATTATATAATGCACCAAATAATATTTTAAATCCTTCCTCAGATCCCTTTGTACGATAGAAATCTTTTGCCTGACGAATAAAATTCGATTGATCTATATTATTATTGAGTTTTCTTTCAGAGAAACCTGGTAATACTTGTTTCTTTAATTTCTGTAAGAATGTTTGGAGGAAGACATTACTAAGGTTATGTACTCTAGTTCCTTGTGCATGAGTACCAATACCAGACTTAGTGAATGTAAGAAACTCTGGTTGATTTGTCTTTTTATTATTTTCAATCCCTGAAAAACCACGACTACACCCAGTAAATGAAGTAGTACCAATACCAGTATAAGTTATTATCTCATCATTGATCTTAAGTAGACCCCATTTCTCTGGCCAACCTTTTGTTGAGTCAACATATATGGTTTTAGAGTAACCATTAGTATATGAAGAGACTGATGTAAACCCTATAAGATTTTCATTGTTTAGAAAGTCAAGACCTTTGTATTCAACAAGGTTTTCAGCAATATCAGCAGGTCCACCTTGAAACTCCTGTGAATGATAATATGTCTTTAGAAATTCACCAAAAAGAGGATTGTCCGAGTCAATGGCCTGTGGTACCTGACTCTCAACAACTTCATTTATCTTTACTCTCGTGATCGAAGTACTGATCATCCTTTCTTATTCTCCAGTGCTAGTTATAATGGCACCACGAACCTTAGAATCTGAGAAGTAACTAGACTGTGGATTGAATCTAGATCCAGAAGTATTTGCACCAGTGGATATTGAATCTTCTCTCATATAGAAATCACTTTTATCTACAGAAAACTGAAGATATAATTCATTTTTTGCAAGAACGTCATTAGATTGAGGAATTGCCTCAACTTCAATAACATTATCAGGAAGAAGTGTACCAGTGATATTGATCGTATCAAGGATCAATTCGCCTTTAACATAATCTATTTTACCTAAGGTATTTGATATAATCTTGACTGTACCATCTTCTAGTATCTGGAAGAGGAACAATGTACCAGTAGTCTCAGTAACCTTACTATCACTCAAATAGCAGGTTCCAACAACACTTGCTACATTAAATCCAGTAGAACGAACGTTATACTGACTATTTGGATTGTAGAACTGATTTAGATAACAAAGTTCATATTGTGCATACTGATCAATTTTAGCAATCAAATTCCTTCTCATTTTCACAAGAGTTATATTTGATGTAATAGCAGTATCTACTCCATCAATAGTAGATAATACCTTACTATACTTGAATCTACCACCAAATTTATTGAGTTCTGTGCCACTTGCATAAGTGGTTAGTGAACTCATCACTAGAGTCTTCAAATTCTCTAAATCACCAACAAAGTTGGCATTATAGTAAACGTAACTATCAACCTCAACATATAAGAACTTGAGGTCAATGAATGATGGAACAATTCCAGCAATAGTATAGTTTTTGAGTGAGTTTAGAAGTTCCTTCTTAGTCAACTCAGATAAGAATGAACCATTCTTAGGTTTAGCTGCTATGAATACCCTACCAAACTGAGGAGGAGTAAGATCTTCTCCACCATATGCACTCACAGATTCAATATTAGGGTATATACTCGGTAAGATTGCTTCATAGTCATTCGCAGTTACTGCTCTATGTTGAGAAGCATATAACCGAGGTGCATAATATTTTACTGACGTTACTGACTCTATTTCATCTCCATTTCCTGAAGATTCATGTGGAATTAGATCAACATCGAAATTATCTTCTTGAGCACCATCTTCATTGTTTATACTACCTACAAAATTGAAAGCAGCAACCCCATTTCCTTCCTTACCCTCAGTCTTGATGTAACTTGCACTAATGACATTACCTGATTTTAACTTCTTACCAAAAACTCCATCACCAAATAATAACTCATATTTCTCATCAGTTGTTTCTTGAATCAAATATATGTTAGAAAGTGAAGTGATTCCAACAATATTATCAACTAAAGTATATTCAGTAGAAGTATTATCAGATACACTATTTCTTATCTTTACAGTGATCGTAGAAGTATCAATTCCATTATTCGGAAGTATATAACGTTGATTTGGTAGAGAATCGTTTACAACCCAATCAGCAGTCAAATATTGACCTTGAAAAACCTCAATATTTCCATTTGCTTGTCCATTTTCAGCAAGTATAGTAGTTGCCTCTGGTAGAGAGAAAATATAGTTTACATTAGAAATATTACCATTAGCAACCACACCAGGTTGAATTACTGCTTGTGTTGCTGTAGTAGTTATTCCTGATATGAGTATGTCACACGTTGCTCTTGCAGCACGTCTAGAACGTGGTACATAACCAATATTTCTTGCTAATGATACTACATTTTCTCTTAGTGTGGCAGAATCAATGAACGTCTCATTCACTGCCATATTTGTATTATATGCTGTACTATATGAATTATATGCTAATATATTGATCAACATTGAAAGGTTAGACCCTTCAAAATCCATATCAGTGAATTCTGAATTCTCTTTCAAATAATCTTTTATTGAGGTTTTTATATCCTCAAAATTTAAGTTTGTAAACTGGGTTAGTGCCATTATAGTCTAGTCGGTTCTAAAACGAAATTTATCGATTGGGACGGTGCACTTATTCCAATAATATCGTACCGAATGGTAATATCCAAAGAATTTTCATCAGGAAAAGCATTTACCTCTGTATCAGTAAGACTTACTCTTGGTTCATAGTTATCAATGACAGTCTCAATTTCTGTCTTTATAGGATCAATAAAATCAGTATTAGCAAGTTCAAATAATGCTCCTGTAATTCTAGTTCCTAAAGTATTATTGAAGAAAACTTCACCTAATCTAGTACGAACTAAATTTTGTACAGAACGCTTTATTGCATCCTCATTTTTCAGAGTTAAGATATCATTTGTGACTGGATGACGCATCATTGATAAGGAAATATCCTTAAATCCTTGCGACGTTCTCTGAAGAGGCACTTGTGACCTATAATCTTGTGTATTTATCTATTTAGAGGCAATAAAAAAGGGTTCTTGCGAACCCTTTACTCTGTACCGATATAAACGACCTCTACGTCGTCTGGATGTGGGAAGCCAACTTGGTAGAATTCGTCTGCTAAATCAAACGTGATTTCTTCCATTTCTTCTTCTGAGACCGCTTCATGCACTTTCTCACCATTAATGATTATGTCGTAGCGATCCATTTACAAAATCCTGTAGATATGTCCAGTATGAACTTATCTATAAGATTCTAGTTTTCTCATGTCCTACACGACACTTAGGATCTATCCAAATTTCAAAACCTGCCTTTTCAGCATCTAAGCAGAAAGACACATCTTCACCGCACATATCCTGAACTTCACCAGATTCAAACACCTGCATTTGAGGTGCAAACCAAGGATACTTCATTTTCTCATTTTCAAAGACACCATGCTTGATTAGCAACCAACCAAATCCAGCATAATCAACTTGGAAAGGTTTACGACGTTTTTGAATACCATCTAACATTTCATGGTTCATGACTCCACCATTCTCTTTGAAGTCATCTTCTTCTAACCAATGAGCAACAGATGTAGTCTGTCCATCTTCAGTAACATACCAACCACCAGCAAGATCCTTATCCATCCAAATTAGACGATAAAATTGCTCTAATCCAAATACTATATCTGAATCAATCCAAAGTTGATAATCATACTTTAGTTTACCATCCCAAGGTAATTGATCAGGTCCACGAAGAACATTAGCACCTAAACACTTACAACGTGCAAAGTTGACCATCGATGAATAGTCTTGTGAGATTTGTATTGCCCCACCACGCTGAACAATCTCAAAACAGAGTTGAACAAAGTTCTTTAGGAAGATATATGAAACATTTCTACCAGGTAGGCAGAATACAAAAGTCTTACCCTTTATGAGTTCTTTTGCCTTTTCAATATCAAAATCATTTGACTTTTTTGTTTCTTCATCAGGTGGAGTCGTAACCACCTTAAATCCTTTAGCCATAAAACGAAAGACTTAGCAAATCAATTATACCACCTTATTTAGAATACGTCTACGGAGTACTTTTCGGCAAACAATTCTGCATCATCCCAGTCATTGACCATAGGCATTCCACGAATATTCAAAGAAGTATTCAATAGTACAGGACAACCAGTACGTTCGTACCAGCACTCTAGAATCGGTCTCAGGATGCTCTCAGAGGTTTCGGGGACTGTTTGTACTCTAGCTGAGTTATCAACGTGTAGACAGGCAGGTATAGCGTCTGGAAGGTTACATTGATAAGTATAAGACATGTAGCGACTACAGTCAGGCATATCAAAATACTCGTGACAATGCTCTTCCAGAATAGCTGGAGCAAATGGTCTGAACTTCTGCCTTTGCTTGATCGTATTGACGAGATCTTTTGTGGAAATTTCTCTTGGATCCGCCAAAAGACTTCTATTACCAAGAGCACGAGGACCAAACTCTGCACGACCATTTGCAACACCA
>TARA_B100001113_G_scaffold336323_1_pt1 | contig 20213 bp, 18 predicted proteins | sample TARA_B100001113 | Tara Oceans TARA_B100001113 (sample SAMEA2622402) | marine metagenome | biome: marine biome (ENVO:00000447); feature: deep chlorophyll maximum layer (ENVO:xxxxxxxx); material: "saline water (ENVO:00002010), including plankton (ENVO:xxxxxxxx)" | depth 50 m | reverse complement strand
CCTTGTTCTTGATTATTGGTGCCACTGAAATCTTCGCCTTCGGTTCGAGTTGGCTGGGATTTAGGGGCGGTTGTTGTGGCGGAGTCTCCATCCATTGACGCTTCAGCAACCATCCCATCCTCGAGCCAACCACCGCCCCAGTAATATATCTCCTCAACCGCTTGCAACAACTCCGTCCGATATTCTTCAGCGATACTTGCCTTGAGGCTGTATTCCATGTCGTCACAAGAATCAAACTGAACCAATTGTGGTTGAGAGATTGTGCGTTGAGTTTTTGTCTTCCAGTCATCTGGTAGTTCCGTAATTATTTCATCACGTACGTTCCCGATGCATCCCGCCGATAACATAAGGGCAATCAACAGAAATGCAATGCGTTTGGGACGGCCCATAGCAAAAGGCAGTATTGTACAGTTAAGAATTCAATGCTTTCTTGCATCGAATTCTTTGGTCAGCATTATGTGCTTGATTCAAAGCGTTAAGAATGTGCCAGATAATGTCGAAATCGAACGGCGATTCCTCGTCGATGGTCGCCATCAACGACCTTGGGTTGAGGAATCTTTCCGATGCTTTTCAATTCTGCAATGGTACCTTGACCGAGAAAAACTGATTGCGTCCAATCATGATGGTACAATCATGTATGATCAGACGATGCTGGTAAGCGACGTTCCGATAGCCGTTACCTCTCAATTGGAGGAGAATACAAATTGGACCGTACGCTTACGAAAATCCCATTCATCGTTTATTTTGACTCTCAAAGGAAAAAGAGTTGGTTCGGCCGCAGCAGAATTTGAATGGCCTATCTCTCAAGAATCTGCACAATCAATCTTGGAAGGTACAAATTATCCACTGGTGGAGAAGAAACGATATCTATGGAAGGGAATTGACGACCATGTTTGGGAAGTTGATGAATTCGAGGGGGATCTAGCAGGCCTCATCATCGCTGAAGTCGAACTTGAAACAGAGGGTGAGGCTGTCATTGTACCTCCTTGGACAGGTATTGAGTTGACTTTCCTGCGCGGGTGGTCAAACGCATCCCTTGCACGAATGCTCAGTCAACAATAAGATTGGAGTGCTTGTACGATACGCTCCAATTCTTCTTTCGTAAGTTCGTGATGTACAGGGATTGCCACAAGAGATGATGAAAGGGCATCTGTTGTGGCAAACGAATCGTTTGACTGAGGATGGTCTGAGTACACTGCGTGCTTGTGACAGGGAGTAGGATAAATGACTCGACTAGCAATGTTGTGATTGCTCATATGCTGAACAAATTCTTCGACAGCGTCTGTCCTCACACAATATTGGTGCCAAGCATGCTGAGTATCCTTGCGAACTAGTGGGGCTTCCAGTAACTGATTGTTTGCGATAGTAACAGTAAATCGTTCAGCGTTCATCCGCCGTCGTTCGAGCCAGAGATCGAGATGTTCCAATTGCTTTCGCCCTATTGCAGCAAAAACCTCAGACATGCGCATGTTTGTCCCAACTTCTTGCGATTGAAGTGACCCATCCCGGCCATGATCTACAATTGAACGAATGCGCAATCCAATTTCTGAATTAGCGGATGTAATCATACCGCCCTCTCCTCCAACGGCTACATTTTTCGACGGGAAGAATGAGAAACAGGAAACCGTACCGAGTGCGCCAACCATTTGCTTTCTTCCAGCGACCTGGATTGATCCTCCGTGTGCTTGCGCAGCATCTTCGATCAGAGCGATGTTGTGTCTTTTGCACAAATTGATGAGAAGAGGGTCATAGCATTGGCCAAACAAATGCACTCCAATCACTGCTTTTGTCCTCGGCGTAATCCGCCGTTCAATATCCTCGACATCAACGCACCAATAATCCCTTTCAACCTCGGCAAATATTGGCGTTGCCCCTGTCATGGATACAGACGTGGCCGTTGCGATGAATGTCAAAGAAGGGACAATGACCTCGTCCCCTGGTCCGATGTTGAGGAGGCGTAATGCAGCAATCAATGCCCCCGAACCGCTGTTGCACGGCGAAGCAAATTCCACACCACAGTATTGTGCGAACTCATCTGCAAAGGCCCGCCCCTGCGGTCCTTTGACCCAGCGCCCAGAATCCAAAGTAGCAAGAGCCGCCCCCCTCATATCCTCTGTCCATGACGGTCGGGCCAATGGAATGCGCTCTGACATGAAACGGCGAACAATTTGACCTTCAAGAGCATGCGCTTTGCCCCGTCTGCGCGACGTTGATTTCAAGACCCCAACCTTCCCTGCTGTGTTATGGTGTCCGATGAAGAGCAACCCTCTCCATCGGAATTGGCTTCGCTTGTCAAAGATATTCTTGACCCAGAAATTCCAGCAGTTCCAAGGAAGAAATTCAAGCCAAAAGGGCTATTCCTTGGTGAACGAAGAGATTCAGGAGAGCCTATTGACATCCCCTCTCAGGTTCTTGCACGCCACGCAGCGATGCTTGGTTCGACAGGTTCTGGAAAAACTGTCATGGCAAAGGCACTTATCGAAGAGGCTGCGTTAGCAGGAATCCCTTCTTTAATTATTGACCCGCAAGGCGACTTGGCCCGTCTTGCATTAGGTATTGACGAATCTGAGCTCCTTGAACGCGATGGTGATGTTGATCGGAAAAGGAAACTACTTGAGAACTGTGAGGTTCGGATTTGGACACCCCTTCGAAGCAAAGGATTGCCTTTGTGTATCGACCCGTTTCGAGCACCCCCTGCAGATCTCGATCCAGAGGAAGCCATTACTGCTTGGGATATGGTTGCCGCAGGTTTCACGAGCCTTGCAGGCTATGACGTTGAGAAGGCACAGGGTAAAGTTGTCAAGCCATTTCTGTATGAAATTCTCGTTGAGGGTACGCGTTGCGGTCTCGATGTTGGTGATTTTCAATCGCTAGCGAGAGTAGTGAGGGAACCTCATCAGGAATTTACGCGCTTTCTCTACCCTTATTGTTTCATTGAGGACGATGAAGGCGAGAAACCAGATGTTCCAACATGGGACGAAGTCATGTTTGAGCACCGCCTTACTGATTTTGAAGAACGCTTACCAAAAACAACTCGCAATGATCTCGCTCGACGTTTAGCAGCATTCTCTAGCGGAGTCAATCAACTGCTCTTTTCAAATGGCGTCCCAATCGATATTGACTCGTTCGCTGAACCCGCAATACCCGGGAAAATCCCTCTCAATATCGTATATCTTAACACGATTCAAGATGAGGCACAGAAGCAATATTTCGTGCAAGAACTCTCTCGTGAACTGTACGATTGGATGTTGACACAACAGCCTGCAGATGGTGAATTGAAATTACTCTTCTTCATGGATGAGGTTGCTCCGTATCTTCCTCCTCATCCTCGAAACCCACCTGCCAAGGATTTGATCAAACTGATTTTCAAACAGGCAAGAAAATACGGTGTTGCATGTGTTCTTGCAACACAAAACGTGTCGGACGTGGATTACAAGATTCTAGCACAAGCAAACACGACCTTCATTGGACGTTTTACTCAGCCGCAGGATGTTGAGAAAGTTCGTCATCTTCTCAAAGAGAGTGGGGGCGACCAAGACCTCGTTGCCCAATTGCCCACGCTCGGCCCAGGACAATTCCAAATGGTTGCACCAGACGTTGATCCTGCACCTGTTCCTATTCAGTGTCGATGGTTGTATACCGATCATGGAGCCCCATTAAACGAAGATCAAGTTGAGGACATTATCTCGGCTGAGATACGTGCGTGGGCAAAGTCTCGTTCTGCAGGAAGAAAAGGCCGGGGCACAGGAGCAGCGCATGCTGCAAGTCGCGGATCAAATTGGTCGAATAGAGATGATGAAGACGATTCAGAAAGTATTGTTGAAACAGCACGAATTCAAGCCATAGGAGGGGTGACAGCAGCGAGCCGGGGTTTCGTCGACGAATCTGGATTCGAAGTACGATTGATGGGCGGCCTTTCCGTTCTCAAAGATGGCAGAGATCCACTTTACACAATGCAAGCAGCTGTTAATAGTGCTTCAGTCATTGCACTTGCTTGGGCTTTTGTGGCCTTGCTTGAAGCATGGAGGATTGGCGAAATCGGTTGGTTTGGCTTAGCTTCGAGCGGCATCATCACGTTAACAGTTGGCCTCTTCATCTCACTCGAATTGATTCTATCTCATGACCTCATTTTATTGCGCAAACTCGCTAGATTTGCACGCCTCTTCCAATTGTTCCTCGTAGCTTGGATCTGGATTTTGTTTTCATGGTCGACTTGGGGTTCTCTTGATCTGATGGGTCTCGACCCATTGCTGGAAGTGGTAGTTGTCTGGGTCACCGTCTTTACCGGGATTGATTTTATCAATCGATTTCAACTTGGAAAAATACGATGGAATGGCGGGAGCGCATTGGACAAGGTTGTGGGGTTATCCGCGATTCTGACCGATTCCCAGATGTCTGAAATGAGGGCAAATTCGACTCAGATTTTGGGTGTTTTCCGTTGGGTTCTTCACGGTATAACCGTCGTTTGGCTTTCTATTCTTTTCGCCTTTGCAGTCCCATTTGATAGTGCACCTACTTGGCTTGATGAAATGGCAAATATCCACCTCTGGCTTGCCTCACTTTACGGATTAATCTTCTTCAGTGAAGGTTGGCTAAGAGTGCGTAAACGTTACGTGGAAAAATAACGCCGAAAAGATTCTTTCAGGAAAGAATAGTTCGGAGTGTATACCAAAAATAGTAACCAAAACAAACCACAGAAAACCAAGAAACAATAAGAAGTGTTGATCGATTACATGATCCCATGTCTGGGAAATTATTTTTCCGATTTTTGATGAGGATGCCTGCCCAATTGATCCAATACAACCACATCACGAATGCTAACAGCAAATGAACAATTGGATTTTGAATCATTGAAGTATCTCTCCATATCCGATGAACTGCAATTAGGAAAAAGCCCGCAAACCCCAGCCCGGCCAATTGTTTTGGATGTGGTAAAGCCCAAGGAATAAGCAATGAAAAGACCATCAAGTGATAGCCATAGTGCACCTTTGAATAGAAGATAAAAACCCACAAAATACAGAGTACAAAGGCAGGAATAATTTCAATCTTCTTCATCAAGGCCGAAACCCATGTCATCAGTAAAGCCAAGACAAAAATCAAGTGTAGGAATGAACTTGGTACGAAGTAGATGTGTTCTCCGAAAAACCGCCAAAACGACATGCCTCGCTGTTCTACATCGGATACCCTTTCAGCTAATTGTTCACCAGAGGCTGGTTGTTGACCTGTGAGGTAAAAGTTAAGAAATTGCAAGAATTCATCGGTCGCATAGAGCAAAAATGGTAAGGTAACGAGAATACCAATCCCAAGCCCAATTGTCATTGCTTTGAATCTATCTTTCCATAACTTCGGTCCAATGGCCGCAAGGGGTGCACAGAGCGCAGGAAACACCTTCGTCATTGTTCCCAAACCAAACACGGCAGCAGCCTTGTACCAACTTTTTCGAATAATGAACAACAGCGCCAAAAGCAAGAAACTCACAATGATCGCATCATCCTGCATCATTCTGATAGTGGTGTACATTGAAAATGGTGATACGATAAAAAAAACAGAACCAGCAATCGCATATCGTTTCCCAACAAATGAGATGAGGATTTGATACAGAATGACCGATGAAAAGAATACAAACATGGCAAACCAGCATACCCAAATTAATGCGGAACCTCCCAGGAGGGCAGCAGGAACGAATAGATAATTGATGATCGGAGGAGATAACGTTACGTATTCCGTGTCCCTGTAAAGCAAATCTCCTTCAATAATCGTCTCAGCTCGATCTCTGAAAATATCCAAATCTTTGTGTTCAACTCTCGCCGGATCGTTCTCTATTTCATACGCAATAACCATCGGAGAACAAATAATGAACGTCAAGAAAAACAGCGTAATGTAAATCTTTTTGTTTGAATACGTCTCGAACCTCTCAAACAATTGAACAAACCTTTCGTTGGTTTTTTCAACAAAATTTCTAATTTTGTCAATTAAACTTGACATATCTATTACTCGTTTCGTCCCGCCTTTCCTTTTGATATATATGTTCCCTAGTGAATATCTATTTGACCCCTCTCTCTGTCGACTGTTTATGGATGCCGAGCAATTAGATTTGTCAATCATAGTTCCTGTTCTTGACGAGGAAGACAATTTGATTCCACTGGTTGAAGAAATAAAGTCAATTCTTGAGGATATGCCTTTTGAGATTATTTTTATCGATGATGGTTCAACAGACAATTCACTTGCAATTATGACGGATTTGAAAGAAACTGAAGGCAATGTTCGAGTCATTAAACACAGACGAAACTTCGGAAAAGCAGTCGCTCTTAAGACAGGATTTGCTGCTGCGAAGGGCCAAATTTCGATCACAATGGATGGTGATTTGCAGGACAATCCTGCAGAGATACCTCGGTTTATTGAGGAAATTGAGAAAGGAAACGACATTGTTTGTGGCTGGAGGGCAAAACGTCGCGATAACATTTTCAAACGTTGGCCATCGAAAATATACAACCGATTGGTTCGATTGATGTGTGGAATCAAAATACATGACATGAATTGTGGATTCAAGGCTTACGATACAGATTTAGCAAAATCATTGAATCTGTACGGAGACATGCATCGATACACACCTGTACTTGGTAAAATGAATGGTGCGAAGATCACTGAGATTGCAATCAATCATCGTCCAAGGCTGCACGGTAAATCGAAATACGGCTCAAAACGACTCTTACGTGGTTTTTTTGATCTGATTACAGTTTCATTCTTGATGGCTTTTCTTGAACGCCCGATGCACTTGTTCGGCAAAGTGGGGGGTTTCCTTTCAACAGTGGGCTTGGCAATTTGCAGTTATCTGGTCGTCATCAAGTATGCCTTTGACGAGGGCATTGGAGATCGCCCACTCCTTTCTTTGGGAGTTTTGCTGATTATCATTGGAGTCCAGTTTTTCCTTTTGGGGTTACTTGGAGAAACGATTACGTATCGCTCAAGCGAGAACAATACAAACCCGTCAGCAAGTAAGGAATTGTAATTATTCTTGTTCAAACTCTTCCTTTGAAAACATGAGTGTTCCTATCCCAAAGGTAATGACCTCGGCCACGATATTAATCAATCTCGAAAGAATAACAAGAATTCCAGCTACACCGCTGGCAATAAATAACGTCAGATTAACTGTGAAAACCCCCTCACGGGCTCCGAGTCCTGCTGGCAAGAAGAATGCAGAAAATCCAATTAACCAAGCAAGAGAAAAGGCGCCGATCAGGTGCAATAACGAAGCATCGACACCAAGACCAAGTAGGATGAATTTGTGAGCTAAACCCCATAGAAGCCATGAGATCATCATAAGGATGAGTGTAATTGAATAGATTCTGCGAGTCATGGATGTTTCTTTATTCCATTCGCCTCGTCCTAACAATGCAAACGGCTTTCGAACGACTCTTTGTGTAAGTTTAGGACTAATTACAGGAAATAAACTTGCGATTGCAATAGAAATCAAAACTCCTTTTGCGGCAAATGAGATACCCTCCAAGTCGACAAGAAAGAGGCCAGCCAATACAGCGGAAGAAATACTGATGATTAATTCCCATACGAACGATTCTAAGACAACTCCTTTTCCATACCTTCGGGCAACATAGACTCTTCCCGCAATGAGGCTTACTTTTCCAGGGACATACTTTGCAATATTCGTTGTCCACCAAATAGCAAAACACATCCGATACGAGACATCTGTACCACAACCAAGCATCAAAAATTTCCAGATAATGGGACTTAGAGCAACGACTCCGAATATGCACAACACGGAAAGGAAAATGATCGGTTCGGAATTGAATAACGTGTCCATAACATCGATTTCACTTGCTTGAATTTGTTGCCAAACGAACCAGAAAGAAAGGAAGACAACGACGATGGTTAGCGCTTTGCCGACAATTGTAGGCATTTTTGTCGATTGAGTTTGAGGTCCCACTCAATCAACTCCATACCATTGTTTCATCGCAGTTACCAACGACTCAGATGAGTACTTTCTCGTAACTTCAGCATGAGCATGATGCGAAAATCGCTCCCTTTTTCCAACATCTTGAATTAGATCCACCATTGCCAAATGCAGGGCATTTACATCGTTTTCTGGTACAATGATTCCAGTCTTCCCATGTTCAATTGTTTCCTTGATTCCTCCACAATTGGTGCCGATGACCGGAACTCCGCTCATCATCGCTTCGAGTACCACGAGTCCGAGACCTTCCTTTTCCCCCAATGCGGTTGTCCTAGATGGCAGTACGAACAAATCTGTATTTCTGTAGAAGTCTGCAATTTCGCTTTTTTGTTTGGAGCCGTGGAATGTAATCTTCTCTTCAACCTGTTCTTGACGAGACAATTGCTGTAAAGAATCGAGTTCAGGCCCATCACCCACAATATCCAAAGCATAGTCAGACAATGAATCGATTTTCAAAAATTTGCTAAATGCTTTGATGAGGATGTCAACGCCCTTTACCTCCATGAGCCGTCCGACGAAGAGGATTCGTTTTGTTTCACGCGACTTGGATTCAGGTTGAGAGAACCTCTCCAGTCCGAACACCATCGGTAAAACGAAATCTCGACCGCCTGTAGCCCCATAACGCCGTTCTATGATTGATCGAAGTTCCTCGGATACGAAATGAAGATTGTGGGCAGAACGAATCGCTTTCTTCGCTAACCGTTGAGCGATTCTCATTTTATTGATTAAAAAAACATCAGTACCGTGCATCGATATGAACAGGGGAGGTTCCTTCCCAAAGGCCTTCTTTGTCACGTACCCTCCCGGGATGAGCCAATGAGCGTGAACGATATCAGGATTTAACTCACGAACAAGTTTCTTTGTAGCCTTTTTCCATTTCCTCAAGAAGGAGTAGAATAGGAATGCTTTGCCTATTGATTTCTTGACTTGTTTGTGCATATCCCCGCGATAAGCGAGCGTTTGGTTCCTTTCTTTTGCATACGTAAATCTTCGAATTTCGACACCCTCAATCATCTCCTGAAGAGGAAGCCCGGGCGCATGCGGACAATGAACCACGACTCGAGCAAAAGAAAGGCATACCTTTGCTAAGTCATGCATGAATGGTGCAACATGGTCGTCCTTATGCCGTGGATAGACATGTGTATTGAACAGGATGACTGGTTTGGAATCCAAATCTTCATCCATGTTTTCTCGTTTGATTCATGACTTATTATTCATCCTCCTGTAGAGATGACTTTTTGCTTTCTCGGGGGGAAATACTACAGGTGCCGTTGTGGTCCTGTAACCGATGTTCGCCTGATGGAACGCTGATAACCAGCGGGCCCTAGCAGGGGGCATGGTCGAGAAAGGATTCATTCCATTGGCTTGGACAGAACTCCCTCTAAGAGAGATGGAAGAGCGTTCACGCTCGATCTACGAGCAGATGAATACGCGGCGAACAACACGTCACTTTTCAGTGCGTGATGTGCCAAGGCAACTGATTGAACATGCAATCCTCTGCGCTGGAACAGCTCCTAGTGGAGCGCACCTTCAGCCCTGGACATTCGTGGCAATATCGAATCATGATTTGAAGCAACGAATTCGAAAAGCAGCGGAAGAAGAGGAACGCAAAACCTACGAGGATCGCATGCCTTTAGCGTGGAGAGAGGTGTTGGAACCACTCGGTACGGATGCAATCAAAGAGCATCTAACGGATGCACCTTGGGTTGTAGTTCTGTTTCGGCAATCGAAGCGGCTACGATCGAATGGAGAATGGGGCCCAACCTACTACAGTAACGAGAGTTGTGGAATTGCAGCAGGCATGTTCATTCACGCCATTCACCACATGGGATTGGTAACACTTACGCACACTCCATCGCCGATGGGCTTTCTTCGAGAGATACTTGCCCGGCCTGAACACGAACATGCAATGCTGGTTCTGCCAGTCGGCTACCCAGCAGATTCTGCGGAAGTCCCGGATTTACAACGAAAGACGCTGGAAGAAATTTCGGTATTCTTTGAGAAATGATTACTTTCGAAGACCGCCGCGAGCCCACTGCGTGTCAACGTCCAGTTCGGGGTGATAATGTGCTCTTCGAACCGCTTGTCGTTGCTGACGTACATCATTTGTTGCAATATCATCCGGACTGTTCCGTTTCTTGTGCCATCGTTGGATGAACAGACTTACCAAGACGCTCGGAATAACCAATAGAGGTGCCAATGAAGATTCAAGGTCGAGATATTCCATTGGTAAGTCAAGTATGATACAAGCTCCAACGTACAAACCGATTGACGCCAATAACGCCGCTACAATGGGCGGCAAGATGTGCCTGAATGACATACCAACAAAGAAGGCAATGATCGCTGTAATTCCAGGTAATAACTCGCCACGCTCGGGATTGATCCCATAGTTTTTCAGGAGTTGAATACCGTTGGATATGACGATAAAAACAAACCCAGTAGCCAGCAATCGAATTGACATTGAGGTAATCATTACTGCAACAATGGCAAAACCCATCGCAGCAAATAATTGGAACCGATCGAGCGTAACAGCCAACCCAAGATCAAGGACAAGGGGATACAGCGTGCTCGCTGATAGGTATCCAATAGCAGCTCCTGCGATCGCAGTAATCAAACTCAATCGACGGTAGCCTTGAACAAACAAATAGAGAGATAAAATGACAATAGGAATGGCGGTAACGTAGCCACCTTCGACAATTTGTGTGATGACAGTATCGCGAATATCGTCCACGTTTGGAGTATCATCTGTCATAGCACTCATGCCTCCGATAGCAAAACAGAATGTCAACTTGTTGGAAGAAGTGGTGCAGAGGGCAGGATTCGAACCTGCGAACCGTTACGGACTGGGACCTCATCCCAGCGCCTTTGACCAAGCTGGGCGACCCCTGCAGCAAACCAATCGGTCATGCTCGCGTATATCAAAACCACGACGGATTTAGTTGGGCAATTTCAATCGATAACGTATTCACGGGAAAAATCCACTCAAAAGAAGATTGAGCAACAGGTAATTGAACCATCGGCTTCGCGTATTTGGCCCATGTCGAGAATAATTGGTTCAAGCCCTTTCTCCTTCAACGTCTTTACAACTGTAGGGTAGCCATCGGCGACGAGAACTTTCCCATTACTGAAACCGATCGTATTGCAACCGTAAACCTCATCCTCAGGCATCATAATGACCTCACATCCCTCTGGCATTTCGCCAAAGTCTTCGGGGGTCAGATACCCTTCTGCAGTGAGGATAATGTTGTCTGTGGGCGTTGAGGAAATCGATGTTAAGTGGAGTGCTTTGTCAGTAGGAATCTCAATGATTCTCAATTCGTGGCCAAGGTGACTCAACAAGTCTCGTAGGGTCTCGATACCCTGTTCATTTGTACGGTCGGAACGACCGACAAAGAAAATGTCACCGAGACGAAGGATATCCCCACCATCCATACGGGCATCCCCAAACATACCACACACTTGAAATCCGTTGAGTTGGCGTGAAAGGAATTCTGCGATAGGAGGCTGTTCTGCTACACGAGATGGGTGTCCTGGTACTGGGAGCAAGACGTGTCCGTCAATGACAATTGCTTGATCCTCTACAAAGATACAGTCTGGATGGTTTTCATCAGCAGGAAGAATTGTGACCTCAAGCCCACAATCGAGAAGGGCTTGGACGTAAGCTGCATGCTGTTTTTTTGCAAGTTGAATGTCCGTTGGCCCCGAACCAAAGAAACTCGCCAGAGCCTTGGAGAAGGAGTGAGGAACGGCCCGCATGAGGACACGTTGCTTCTGGTCCGTGCGGACAGTAGCCATGATTGACCGGCCAATCGTCCTCATTTAATCCTTGGCGATGATTAAAAATGCGCCAAAGACCACTGAATTCAAACATAAGCGTTGGTTGGGTTTTGGTATGCGCATTCCTGTACAGGCCGTTGGCCTTATGTTTTTGATGGTCCTTGCACCACTTTCAGGTTGTTTTGGCGAAAATGAAGTGCAGTCTCTTGGAGAATCGTCACTTACAGTTGTTGAATCCGACTCACTTGAGGCCGGAATGTGGCAAACGATAACTCTTGATGCAAACGATGACCTTGCAGTCTTCATTCCATACTTCATCCAAGATCCTGGCTCAATGCGTGCTCAAAACGGTACTGTGCTCGATATGAATTCTGGTGAACAGGTGAACATCAACATTCTCCTTCCTCCGAGAAACGACAAGGTCGTATTCTTTGTTGGTGATATTGGGCGGGTTGATTGGCCGATTCGAGAAGCGGACGAATCATGGATCGCATGGCTTGAAAATCCGAAGAGCGAATCTGCAGTACAAGCAGTTGAAAATCAAGATATTGGCGGATTGTGGCCTTGGTTGGTTCCAGGAAATCAATCTGGAGGAGACGTTATTTCTCTAGTTCTTGAAACAAGCCGACCATTCCGCTCTGACCTTACTGAAGAGAACGGAATTGGAGCAAGCGATGGATGGGTTAACGGCCGAGATGTTTACGATTGGGTTGATTTCATCACCGACGATACACCTTGCGCAACCTGCGGTGCTGATGGAGCAGTAGGTTATCTCGATCGATGGATTGGAAATGCAAATCCTTCTTATGAGCACGCAATCACGTATTTTGAAGGGGTAATGCAGGGCTATGAATTGGATAGAGTTGAAGTTCACCGTTTTCAATCGAATACAGCTTGGGCAGTCAACATCTGCGGATACAAGGATGGTTCAGTCTATCCAGACGAATGGCTCATCTTTGGCGCCCATTTTGACATTGCACCTCCTGTGGCTTACACGCCAGGTGCTGAAATCGGCATTCCTGGTTACGGAACAAGACATGGTGCTTACGACAATGCAGCAGGATCAAGCATGGTATTGACCACTGCTAGTGTTCTTGCAGAATTTGATGCACGTCGAACCATGGTCTTCTGTTTGTGGTCTTCCGAAGAAGAAGGTTTGTGGGGGTCACGTTCCTTCGCAAACGACCTGCCAGACGGTGTTACAGTGAGCAATTATCTGAATCTGGACATGGCTGGCGTCAATTACCCCGGCGATTATGCACTTTCTGTATACCTTGGCCCAGATGGAACCCAGGAAGCGATTGATCAAGCAGGCATGTATTATCTCGCCGAATGGATTGGAGGAGATGCATTGGATCTTGGATACGAAATTGATCGTGGAAGAGATGCTTGGCTCGAGGGCGGAGAGAGTCCATTATGGGGCGACATCTACGAAGATACCGTTGCAATTTACGAATCCCCCACCGCTCGAAGTGACCACGATTCGTTCCAAAACATCGGTGTTGCAACCCTTGGTTGGAATGGTCTCGTGGATGGATATCCGTGTTATCATCGCGAATGCGATACAATGGAGACCATGATTGACTACATGGGCACTGACAATTCAACAGGAATTAACAATCTTGTTCATTCATGGGATATTGTCACATGGTGGGCTGTTTATGCCTTCTTGCATATGGATCAAACGCCAGTACCGAACGAACTGTGAATGGTTTCAATCAGTATTGTTCCAAGACAAGCTCGGTCGTGGTTGATGCGATTTCATTATCTGCAGCCATCCACATTTTGTCGAGAAGTGTACGAAGTGCAACGGTATCATCAACGTGAACAAGAGCAACAAGGTCCGCTTCTCCAGAAACTTCGTAAATAATTTCGACACCCTCCCACCCTGTGACTTCAGAAGCAAAGGAGCCGATTTCGACACCTGGTGAGACCTTAATTCGAATAAGCGCAGTCAATCCGATACCGCTCTCGCGGACAGTGTAACCGCGTATTGTACCGTTTTCTTCCATCGCTCGGATGTGAGTTCGGACAGTTCTCTCACTTGCACCCACTTCTTTGGCAAGATCAACGTAGGACATTCGGCCGTTTTTCCGTAGTTGAGCTAAGATGGCTCGATCGATTTCAGCAATTCGGGGCATGGCTAGCGCTCCGCATATCGGTATATCAAACCTTTTCCATCCGCTTTGTGTAAAAAAAACACCAATTATGCGACATATTTCGGTAAAAGTACGACAAAAAAACAACCCCCGCCACTCGATTCGCTACATCCTACTATCCGTTGAATTCAAAGAGCGCCTCTTCTTGGAAGAAACGAGAGACATGTCAGATTACATCTCAGGCCTTGATGCTCGTATGGTGCTTGACAGCAGAGGAAATCCCACCGTAGAGGTTGATTGCTATGTTGACGGGCGTTTGTTAGGGCGAGCAATCGTTCCATCAGGAGCATCAACAGGCCAGCATGAGGCACTTGAAATGCGAGATGGAGACAAGGCACGATGGCTTGGGAAGGGCGTGGATAAAGCAGTTGAACATGTCCGCGATTCCATTTCGGAATTACTCATCGGGATGCCTGTTGACGAGCAACGCTTGATCGACGAAGCGATGATTGAACTTGATGGCACACCAAACAAATCCAAACTCGGTGCAAATTCCATGCTAGGAGCATCGCTTGCCTGTCTTCACGCTGGAGCGGCATCTCATGAGTTACCGCTTTGGAAGTACATCGGTGGCGTTGCTGGTGGCCAAATGCCTGTTCCAATGCTCAATATTCTCAACGGAGGTGCACACGCAGCATCGAATGTAGACGTACAGGAGTTCATGGTCATGCCACACGGTTTCGATTCCTTTGGAGAGGGCCTCAGAGCGGGCGTCGAGATTTATCATCAATTGAAAAGCGAACTCAAAGCAGATGGATTACTTGGAGGAGTAGGCGATGAAGGGGGCTTCGCTCCTAACCTTTCCGCCAATGAGGATGGTCTCAAGTACATGGTTCGTGCGATCGAGGGGGCTGGCTATTCAACCGACGATATTGGAATCGCACTTGATGTTGCTGCTACGGAATTCGAGAAATCAGATGGCTACCACATGGACGGAAACGTTCTCTCTTCAGACCAAATGGTAGACATGTACTCTGAATGGTTGGATGCATACCCAATCCTATCGATAGAAGATGGACTTGGGGAAAATGATTGGTCGGGGTGGACAGAGTTGACAAAACAGGAAGGTCATCGGGTACAAATTGTGGGCGATGATCTCTTCGTTACGCAATCCGAGCGACTTGCACAAGGAATCGATATCGGTGCTGCAAACGCAATGCTTGTCAAAGTCAACCAGGTTGGTACAGTTACTGAAACCCTCGAAGCGATGGACCTTGCGACATCCAACGGTTATCGAAATGTAGTATCGCACCGCAGTGGTGAAACAGAGGATACAACAATCGCCGATCTTGCTGTAGGCACAAGGGCTGGACAAATCAAGACAGGAGCACCAGCTCGATCGGATCGCGTATCGAAATACAATCAACTGCTACGCATCTCTGAGGATGTAGAAGACTATCGCTCTCCTTTCTGAGGTATCTGCGAGCAGATACAGCGGGTTATAAGTGATTGAGAGTGCCAAACGTCATGCGCAAATCAATCGTATACACCCTCGTAGCCTGTCTATTGCTCGCAGCAATGCCGTACTCCGTCACTGCTGATGAAACAGAAGATATCCCAACCAACGCCGCCGCCACCGGAATTCACGATTCCTTAGTTGCAGCGCTTACTCATGCTGATTTGGTCGATGCTTTGTCAGGTACCGGTCCGTTTACAGTCTTCGCACCCACAGATCAAGCATTTATCGACGCAGGAATCGATTTGGCGAATTTCAACACCCCCGAATTAAACGCAACACTTGTTGATATTCTTCAATACCACGTTCTTGCTGGTGCGAGCGTGATGTCAACCGACCTCACCGATGGTCAAACAGCTGGAATGCTAAACGGCGACAGTGCGACATTCACAGTTGCTGATGGTACAGTAATGATAGATGAAGCCACAGTTGTAACCGCAGACGTTGTTGCTAGCAACGGCGTGATTCACGTCATCGACAAGGTTCTGACGCCTCCAGAAGATTTGAGCGACATCCCAACCACCGCAAGCGAAACCGGAATTCACACTGCGCTGGTGGCGGCCCTGGCTCAAGCAGACCTTGTGGGGGCTCTCCAAGCAGAAGGTCCTTTCACCGTTTTCGCTCCTACCGACCAAGCTTTCTCAGATGCTGGAATAGATTTAGCCAGCTTTGATACAGACGAAGAAAATGCAACTCTGGAAACTATCTTACTGTATCACGTTTATTCGGGTGCCGTGAGCGCAGCTGATGTAACGGACGGATTGACAGTCACAATGCTCAATGGTCAAGATACAACCTTTACCGTATCCTCTGATGGGGTAATGATTCAAGACGCAACAGTCACCACGGCAGACGTAATGACATCGAACGGCATTATACATGTTATCGATCAAGTGTTAATCCCACCGTCGCTCTCCGACGACGATGATGACGATGACGACGAAGATGTACCTACTCCCGAAGAACTCCTGTCAATAACAGATACGGATGAAAATGGCGGCATGAGTCTCGACGAGTTCAATGCTTTCATGAATGACGACGATGAAGGATTCCCTCAATCCGTCTTGGACGATTTCGCTGAGATTTTCGGAAACAACGACGCTGACGAATCTGGTGAACTCGATATCAGTGAACTTGAGCAATTTATTGCAGAGATTGACGCATACATGATTGCAATGGAAGAAGGGCCTAACGACATCCCGGCTGTCGCACAACAAACAGGAATCCACGAATCCTTGGTCGCCGCATTGGCTGCTGCAGACCTGGTCACTGCTCTTCAAGCAGAAGGTCCTTTCACAGTCTTCGCTCCAACAGATGAAGCCTTTGCAAACGCTGGAATTGACTTGGAATCCTTCGACAGCGAAGAAGAACTCGCAGCATTAAGCAACATCCTCCTCTATCACGTGGTCGCTGGAGCCACACTCTCAACAGACCTTGCAGATGGAGCAAACACGGTAACAACGCTGAACACCGATGAACTCACAATCACTGTATCGGACGGCGCTGTAACTGTTGGTGCTGAGGCTGCAATCGTTACAATCGCTGATGTAACCGCATCGAATGGAGTCATCCACGTCATCGACAAAGTACTGATGCCACCAGCAGATCCATTCGAAGGAATTGATTGTGCTGCTACCGTTGGTCTAACATCCAATGGATACGGCTTTACACCTTCAGTGGTCAGAATCGATCCAGGTCAGACGGTTTGCTGGTCATGGACAGATGCATCAATGGCCCACAATGTCAAGCAAGTTGATGGATTTGAATCAAGCACCTACGTTGACGGTGGCGTTACATCTGGACAACCAGCAACGACAGTAGCATTCCATCACACTTTCACCGAAAACCAGACATTCTACTATGGATGTGAGCCTCACATCTCCATGAAGATGCACGGCCAAGTTGTTGTTGGCGATGGCGGGGTACAACCTGCCGCTGACAAGAAAGAGTCGGAAGACGCTCCAGGGTTCATTGCTTCCTCAATGATGGTCGCAATCCTCGGCGCAGTCCTGTTTTTGGGACGTCGCCAAAACGAGTGAAGACAAAACAGCAACCTGCACAATAATGGCGGAGGGTACCAAAATGGTGCCCTCCGTCGACACTATTGAGCAACCTAGGAAAATGGGTAAACAACCGTCAACCGGGGCTGAGGAGTGTACAACATGTTTCGCCACATATTTCCGGTTTTTTCTTTGATATTCGTGCTCGTTGTCGCACGGCAAATTTACCCATATTCATCCTTCAATACGCCAACCGTTGACGAAGGCTACCAAATAGAAGTCGTCGAAAAGAACCTAGGGGGCCCGACATGCCTCGAATGGTTCGATGCTTCTACCCTTGTTGTGTGTGATCGAGACGATGGCAAAATCTTCACCCTTGATTTGGACATGAATCGTAAAACTCTGATAACAGGGCTTGATCGTCCGCACGACGTTGCTATCACAGAAGACAGTATTTTTGTTAGCGAAGCGGGCAAACTTAGCCGTTACTCACATGATGGATTACTCGGAGAGGTTCAGAACCGTACTGTACTCATCGAGGGTATCAAGGTATGGGGCACCCATCAAACCAACGCCGTCAACATCCTTCCTAACGGCACGCTTGTCTGGCACAGTGGTTCCACATGCAACGTTTGCGACGAAGATGACCAGAGAAACGCCGCACTACTTTGGGTAAACGGGTCAACAGGAGAACACGGTGTGCTTGCAAGTGGTGTAAGGAATTCATTTGACGGTGTCTGGGTTCCAGAAATAGGCTATGTCTTTACGGACAATGGGCGAGACTGGGAGGGAGACCATCCGGATGAAGAGCTCAATTTATTAGTCGAAGGGGGAGATTATGGATGGCCAAACGACAATCCATCCAATCCACGCCCACGAGGAAGTATCGCCCCAGTTGCCACGTGGACACCTCATTCATCAATGAATGGAGTGGCGGTTCGACCCCCCAATTCACCTTTGCCTGGAAGCAATACAACCGTGTATGCAACGGTGTACGGCTCATGGAACTCGATTATTCCACAGGGGCAAGAGATTGTTCGGATAGACCTCGATTCGAGCACCGGTGAAGTTATCGGAACCACTTCTGTATTTGCTGAGGACTTGGGCACACCATTGCCAATTGCGTTTCATCCTAATGGAGACCTCTATTTTGCGGTCTTCGGATCAAACGGCAAACTCTACAAAATTAGCGCTTCTATTTAGAATGCATAAATAACTATGCGATTTAGATAACTCCCCTTAACCATCGACTCAACCGTACGATTCCTTCCTCAATATTCTCAAGAGAAGTGGCATAAGAGAGGCGAACGAGCCCTTCTCCGCCTTGCATTAAGGAACCAGGAATCAGCTGAACGCGTGCTTCAGTAAGAGCCCGGTCTGCGAATTCAATATCGGTCATTCCAGTCGCAGATACATCTGCAAGAATGTAAAATGCACCCTCGGGTTGAGGAGCACTTATTCCAGGTAATTTGTTGATACCTTCGTGCATAACAGTTCGTCGCATGGCAAACGAATCAGCCATTTCTTTTGTCTCCTCCTCGAGTTGCAAAGCAACCTCCCCCGCCGGCATAAGGAATGTTGGAATGTGGGTTGCAGCAGATGTTTGGCAGGTCTTCACAGCTTCCATAAGTTCTGGCGGACCAGTAATCCACCCCATTCTCCAACCGGTCATTGCCCAACCTTTCGACCAGCCACCAACAGTGATTGTCCTGTTTCCTCCCCCATCAAAATTAATCGGTGAAGTGTAATTGTGTTCTGCCCAGACAAGTGTGGAATAAATCATATCGTCAATGATCCACAAATCATGCTTCTCAGCGAACGCCGCAATTCGTTCCACTTCGTCAGGAGTATAAACCGCTCCAGTTGGATTGTTTGGAGAATTGAGCATGATCGCCTTTGTTCTTTCAGTAATGCTTGATTCAAGTGCTTCAAAGTCTGGGTGATACGATGGCCGAGAAACGGGAACGTGGACTGGAACTCCACCAAAAATCCGGATCATTCCATCGTAAGAAGGCCAAGCAGGAGCGAGTAAGAGAACTTCATCACCAGGTGTTACTGTGGTCATTAGTGCATAGAGTAGGGCTTGCTTACAACCTGGAGTAATGACAACATCTTCAGGATCTGAGTTGATTTCAAGCGTGTGGAGATGGTTGGTGACCGCTTCACACAATGAAGCACTCCCCTGAGAACGCGTATACGCTGTTTCTCCGCGATGCAGAGCATCAACAGCAGATTGGACAACGACACTAGGCGTATCAAAATCTGGTTGGCCGACCGTGAAGCGAATAACATCAGGTTCAGGCGGTGCAAGATATGCAGCAAACCCGCGTCCAATCTCCGAAAAAGCAGGGCTGATTTTAGGCATGATTTCACCGCTCTACGCCGCTACGAATTCTTTATTCTTCTTCAAGACTTTCCAATTCTCTGGCATTTGGTTGGATTTTTGGAGCACGGACTGGGATTTGAACCCAGGTAAGAGGATTTGCAATCCCCGGCATGGCCAAGCTTTGCTATCCGTGCGGTGATGTTGCCACCAATATGTTGTATTTCAACGCGTCTCATCAATTATGCTTATCACGAATCGAGGGTGAGCAGCAAATATGCTTCACGTGACTGGACCAAACTGGCAACCATCACCAGCATACTACGATTGTCGATATCAAACTCTTAGGAAGCCATTAGGGTTTAATCGAGGAGCTGAAATCCTTGCTGATGATGTGAATGCACTGCATGCGTATGTTGAGATCGATGGTACAATCGTAGCGGTTGGACGAAGTCATCTAATACCCGAATCAAGTGATGGAACACAATCCGATTTCCCGGGAGAAGATGGGCCAAAAACACCTCCGTTC
>TARA_B100001113_G_scaffold114674_1_pt1 | contig 20350 bp, 24 predicted proteins | sample TARA_B100001113 | Tara Oceans TARA_B100001113 (sample SAMEA2622402) | marine metagenome | biome: marine biome (ENVO:00000447); feature: deep chlorophyll maximum layer (ENVO:xxxxxxxx); material: "saline water (ENVO:00002010), including plankton (ENVO:xxxxxxxx)" | depth 50 m | reverse complement strand
GATTTAAACTTAAACCTCTCCATTAATGCCGGCACAATGTTGTCGTGATAATATTCTTTATAAGTGTTCATTATATGTCTATCACCTCCCTGTTAGATTTATATATTCTAACTTTTTTACCAGATTCTAATTTTTTAAAACCTACTCTATCGCGTTTCTTTGTTACTGGATTAAATATCATAAGATTCGAGAGTTCTATTGGCATTTCTTTCTCAAGAATCCCACCCTCAATGCCTTTATTTGGATTAGGTTTAGTGTGTTTTTTTGCCATGTTAATAGCAGAAACCAAGCACTTATCGTTTTCCAATAGCCTAATAATTTCACCTTTTTTACCTTTGTCTTTGCCGGCTATCACAATAACAGAATCGCCTTTTTTAATTTTGTTCATTAGAGTACCTCCGGTGCTAAAGAGATAATTTTCATAAATGTAAGGTCTCTTAATTCTCTCGTCACAGGACCAAATATTCTTGTGCCTAAAGGTTCTAATTTATTATCAAGTAATACAACAGCATTACTATCAAACCTAATAAGTGAGCCGTCAGGTCTTCTAACGCCTTTTTTTGTTCTTACTATGACAGCATTATAAACTTCGCCTTTTTTTACTTTAGCTTTAGGTATAGCATCCTTGACTGCTACTTTTATTACATCACCAACAGAAGCAAACTTTCTGTGTGAACCGCCAAGTACTTTTATGCACATGACTTTTCTAGCACCACTATTATCAGCTGATTTCAATATTGTTTGCATTTGTATCATTTTTAGCCTTATTCCTCTGACAAAATCCATGTTTTCGTTTTAGATATTGGTCTACACTGTTTAATCTTAATTGTATCTCCAACAGAACACTTATTGTTCTCATCATGTATATGATATTTTGTAGATCTTTTAATATATTTTCCATTAACTGGATGTTTAACTAATCTCTCTACACTAACAACTGCCGATTTATTCATTGCTGTCTTAATAACTTTAGCTGTAATAGATTTTTTAATTTTATTTTCCATTTTCAATCTCTTTTAAAACTGTTTTCACTCTCGCTATACTAATTTTATTTTCTCTAAATAAATGCGGCTTAGGATTTAACCCTGATCCTCTTTTTATTCTCAGAGAAAACCTTTCCTTCGAGAGATCCTCTAATACTTTTTGAAGCTCATTCTGATTCTTCTTTCTTAGTTCTTCCATATTCATCATAATGCGGTCCTAGAAACAAAGGTTGTAAGTACAGGTAATTTTGCAGCAGCAAGTCTAAATGCTTCTCTTGCAATCTCTTCTGAGACACCTTCCATTTCATATAATACTTTTCCAGGCTGAACTTTAGAAACCCAATATTCGACATTTCCTTTACCTTTTCCCATTCTTACCTCAATTGGTTTTTTTGTAATAGGCACATCAGGAAAAATTCTAATCCAGATTTTTCCTCCACGTTTAATATATCTTGTCATAGCTCTCCTAGCGGCCTCTATTTGTCTGGCTGTAACACGACCTCTAGTTGTTGCCTTTAAACCAAAGTTTCCAAAGCTTACTTTAGCTCCTGACGTAGCAAAGCCTCTAAGTCTCCCTTTCTGCTGTTTCCTATATTTTGTCTTTTTTGGCTGTAACATTATTTATTTTTTTTATTTGTTTTCGTTTTATTATCTTCACTTATGTCATCTTCAGAGTATATCCAGACCTTCACTCCGATAATTCCATATGTTGTTAGAGCCTCGGCAAAGCCATAATCTATGGCAGCATCTAGAGTATGTAAAGGGACTCTTCCCTCTCTGTACCATTCGCTTCTTGCTATTTCTGCACCGTTTAATCTTCCAGCTACATTTACTTTTATACCTAATGCGCCAAGCCTCATTGTGTTAGTAACAGCTCTTTTCATAGCTCTTCTGTACATTATTCTTCTTTCCAGCTGTTGTGTAATTCCCTCAGCAACTAACTGTGCATCAAGCTCAGGCTTTTTAATTTCTTTTACATTAACTTTAACGAGAGCTTTATCAACATTTAATATAGATGCTATTTTGGTTCTAAACTTTTCTATATCTTCTCCTTTTTTTCCTATCACAATTCCAGGTCGAGAAGTATGAATATTTATTACGGCCTCTTTTGTTGGTCTTTCAATAACTATTTTGCTCACAGAAGCATTTTTCAGCTCTTTTTTTAAATATTCACGTATACGATAATCTTCTAATAAATAATTAGAATAATCTTTACTGCTAGCATACCATTTCGATGAATAATCAGTTGATATACCTAATCTAAAACCCGTTGGATGTACTTTTTGTCCCATTATTTATCCTCTTTATCGCTCACGACAATTGTTATGTGGCTTGTTCTTTTTAAAATCTGGTTTACTCTTCCTCTTGCTCTTGGTCTATGTCTTTTGCCGTATGGGCCTTCATCTATTAATACATTTTTCACAATTAGTTCATCCAAATCGCTTGAGTTATTATGCTCTGCATTGGCGACAGCTGATTCTAAAACTTTTAGGATCAGTTGGGAAGCTTTCTTATTACTGTAATTCAAAAACTCAAAAGCTTTATTTACGGGTAAGCCTCTGACTACATTTGCTACTAAGCGGCATTTTTGAGCAGAAATCTTTTGATATTTTAAAATAGCTTGAGTATTCATATTTTATCCCTTTGTCTTCCTATCACCTGAGTGTCCTTTAAAAACTCTAGTTGGCGAAAACTCACCTAACTTATGCCCAATCATATTTTCTGTTATATATACAGGAACATGTTGTTTACCGTTGTGCACACCAATTGTAAGTCCAATCATATCCGGCGAAATTACAGAACGTCTAGACCAAGTCTTTATTGGTTTTTTATCATTCTCTTTTAAAGCTTTATCAACCTTAGCTTGTAAATGATGGTCAATAAATGGTCCTTTTTTTAATGATCTAGCCACATCTATTTCCTGTTTTTGTTAACTCTTCTTCTTACGATTAATTTATCAGTTCTTTTGTTCGATCTTGTCTTATATCCTTTTGTTGGTGTACCCCATGGGGAAACAGGATCGCGCCCTCCAGATGTTTTTCCTTCTCCACCACCATGTGGATGATCTATTGGGTTCATTGCAACACCACGCACGGTTGGTCTGACTCCGAGCCATCTTTTAGCACCTGCTTTTCCATGTTTTTGAAGATTATATTCAGCGTTACCGACCTCGCCAATAGTCGCTCTACATGTTTTAAATATTTTTCTTGTCTCACCAGATTTTAATCTCAAAGTTGCATAATCGCCGTCTATTGCAACAATTTGAGCTACAGTTCCTGCACTTCGAGCAATTTGAGCTCCCTTACCAGGTTTCATCTCGATGCAATGAACTTGTGTTCCTACAGGTATATTGATTAAAGGTAAAGAATTTCCAATATTAATAGATGACTGTTCTCCGGACATAATCTTGTCACCTGATTTTAGATTTTTAGGTGCAACAATATATCTTCTCTCACCATCAGCATATAAAAGTAAAGCTATATTTGCATTTCTGTTTGGATCATATTCTAATCTTTCCACAACTGCAGGTATATTATCTTTGTTACGTTTAAAATCTATTATTCTATAACGTTTTTTATGTCCGCCACCAATGTGTCTAGTAGTTATTCTTCCTTGATTATTCCGCCCACCACTCTTATTTAATTTAACTAATAATGGCTCATAAGGTTGGCCTTTATAAAGATCCTTATTAGTTATCTTTACTCTAAATCTTCTTCCTGGGGATGTTGGTTTTGATTTTACAATTGTCATTTCGAAACCTCTTCTTCCCCATAATTAATATCAAATCCATCCTGAAGTCTTACGTAAGCTTTCTTCCAATCTTTTCTTTTGCCAAATGTCCTTCCAATTCTTGTTAATTTACCTTGAACATTCATAATTCTCACGCTTTGTACTTTTACGTCAAACATAAGTTCCACTGCTTTTTTTATCTCAGGTTTGGTAGCATTTTTGAGAACAGAAAAAACATGCTGATTTTCAATATCTGCTCTCATGGTTGCTTTCTCAGAAATTCTTGGACTTACAATAATATTTGCTAACCTTTGATTGTTCATAACGTAGTTGCCTTTTTAATATGATCCAAAACATTCTTATCTATTACTACATTATCGTGCTTCATAAGAATATGGGGGTTAATTTCTTTATGGTCAATGATAGTTATATCTTTAATATTACGTAAGGAAAAAAATGCATTCACATTATCAACAGTTGTTATAAATAGAGCATTTGCTATCTTAAGATCTTTAAGTAATTTAGAGCCAAGTTTAGTTTTTTTATCTGAGAGAGAAAGTTTATCAGTTAGATGTAATCTTTTTCTCTTGAGTAACTCGTTAAATATACAATTTAGCGCACCTTTATACATCTTTTTATTTATCTTCTTATTATAAGTTTTTGGTTGTGCGGCAAAAGTTACTCCACCGGTTCTCCATATAGGGCTTCTTGTTGTACCAGCTCTTGCTCGTCCAGAGCCTTTTTGAGGTCTAGGCTTAGCTCCTCCACCACTCACAGCAGATCTATTTTTTTGAGCTTTTGTTCCACTTCTCTGATTGGCCATGAAATCAGTTGTTATCTGGTGGACTAATACCTCATTAAATTCTTTTGTAAAAATTTTTGATAATTCACTACTCATAATTACTTTTCTTCTTTTTCACTAATTGATTCTTCTTTTGCTTGCTCGACTAATTTATCGTCTGCAGAGGATTTACCCTGAGATTCTACTGGAGCTTTGGTAATAGTTTTTTCTTTATATATTTCGTTAGGCGTATATTTTTTTTGGGTAGGTTTAATAATTACTGTGCTACCTTTGTAACCTGGAACTGAACCTTTGACTAACATAATATTCTCTTCAGGCATTATTTTTACAATTATTAAATTCTGTATTGTTCTTTGAACATTGCCTAATTGACCAGGCATCTTTTTGCCTTTAAATACTCTTCCAGGATCTTGACATTGTCCAGTGGAGCCGATTGCCCTATGTGATATTGAATTACCGTGAGTTGCATCTTGCATTTTAAAGTGGTGTCTTTTGACTCCTCCTTGGAAACCTTTGCCTAGAGATTTTCCTATTATGTCAACATGTTCTCCAGCCTTAAACCTATCAACGTTAATGTCAGCTCCTATGGCCATATCTTCACTTATCTCTTCAACTCTAAATTCATGCTGTCCTTTTGCAGGTTCTATGTTCAATTTTTTATAATTACTTAATTGTGCTTTATTGAGTCGTTTCTCTTTTTGACTTCCATACGCAACCTGTATAGCTGTATAGCCATCTCTTTCTTTTGTTTTGATTTGTGATATGCGATTTGAGTCAATGTTGATTACTGTTACAGGAATAGATGTGCCTGATTCATCAAACACCCTAGTCATACCAGTTTTTATACCTACTAGGCCTAAACTCATTTTCTTGTCCTCAAAATGAAAAAGTTAGTTAATAAAATTTAAATTTAAAAGTGCTGAATCTTACCATAAAATTCAGTATTGTTACACTTTTTTAAGGCTTTTTTGGGCTAAATTAGCTCAATTCAATTTGAACGTCTACGCCGGCCGCGAGATCAAGTTTCATTAACGCATCTACGGTTTTATCTGATGGTTCTATAATATCCATAAGTCGCTTATGTGTTCTTATTTCGTATTGGTCTCTCGCATCTTTGTCAACATGAGGAGAGACAAGCACTGTGTATCTCTCTATTTTAGTTGGAAGAGGAATAGGGCCAATTACTCTTGCTCCAGTTCTTTTTGCGGTTTCAAGAATTTCTTTAGACGAAACATCGATTAATTTATGATCAAATGTTTTTAGCCGTATTCTTATGTTTTGAGTGTTTTTTTTCTTCTTTGTTGCCATATTTATGAAGCCTTCTGTATTAGTTCTTCAGCAATGTTGCTTGGAATTTCAGCATATTTTTCAAATTCCATAGTGTAAGTCGCTCTCCCTTGAGTCATAGACCTTAAATCAGTGGCATAACCAAACATTTCTGACAATGGCACCTCGGCTTTGATGACATTTCCTACTACGGTTTCTTCCATCCCTTGTATAATTCCTCTCCTTCTATTTAAGTCTCCCGTGACATCTCCTAGATAATCTCCAGGTGTTACTGCCTCAACTTTCATAACTGGTTCCAAAAGAACTGGTTTTGCTTTTTTTGCGCCTTCTTTGAATGCCTGCGATCCTGCAACTTTAAATGCTACTTCGCTTGAGTCAACATCATGAAACGAACCATCATAGAGAGTGACTTTTACATCAACAACTGGATATCCCCCTATAACACCATTTTCCATTTGCTCTGTAACTCCCTTGTCCACAGGTCCTATAAATTCTCTTGGTATTGCTCCGCCTACAATTTCGTTTACAAACTCATAACCTTTGCCAGGCTCTTGCGGTTCAATTTTAAGCCAAACATGCCCATATTGGCCTTTACCACCACTTTGCTTGATGTACTTAGCTTCTTGCTCGACTGTTGCTCTTATAGTCTCTCTATATGCAACTTGAGGCTTACCTATATTCGCCTCGACATTAAATTCTCTTTTCATTCTATCAACAATGATATCGAGATGAAGTTCTCCCATTCCCGAAATTATTGTTTGATTTGATTCTTGATCTGTTGCGACTCTAAACGAGGGGTCTTCTTGCGCTAATTTACCAAGAGCAAGTCCCATTTTTTCTTGATCATCTTTTGTTTTAGGTTCAACTGCAATTGATATTACTGGCTCTGGAAACTCCATTCTTTCAAGTGTGATAACAGCAGTTGGGTCACACAGGGTATCCCCTGTTGTAACTTGCTTCAATCCCACAGCAGCAGCTATATCTCCTGCTCTCACTTCTTTTATTTCATCACGTGAATTCGAGTGCATCTGTAATATTCTTCCAATACGCTCTTTTTTTTGGGTAACCGCATTATATACGGTGTCTCCAGACTTAAGTACGCCCGAGTAAACTCTAAAAAATGCAAGTGTTCCAACAAAAGGATCAGTGGCTATTTTAAAAGCTAATGCAGAAAAAGGCTCTTCATCAGAAGATTCTCTCTTTGCTTCTGTTTCATCTTTATCATCTAATATTCCCTTGATAGCTGGGACATCTAATGGTGATGGCATAAAATCGATAACTGCGTCGAGCATAGCTTGAACACCCTTATTTTTAAAAGCAGTCCCACATGTTACTAACACTATTTCATTTGATAATGTCTGTAACCTCAGTCCTTGAACGATTTGTTCTCTTGTAAGTTCTCCAGAATCAAGATATGCATCCATTAATTCCTCATTAGCCTCAGCTGCAGTTTCTATTACTTGCTCACGAAGTTCATCAACTTTAGATTTAAGCTCGTCTGGTATATCAACTTCATCAAACTTCATACCGCGACTCTCTTCATCCCAGATTATAGCTTTCATATCAATTAAATTGACAACGCCTTTGAAATTATCTTCAGAACCTATAGGCACTTGTAGTGGAACCGGTTTTGAGCCTAATCTAGTTTTTATTTGATCAACTACTCTGAAAAAATCTGCCCCAGCTCTGTCCATTTTATTGACAAATGCCATCCTAGGTACACTATACTTGTTTGCCTGTCTCCATACAGTTTCAGATTGTGGCTCTACCCCTCCGACAGCACAAAAAACAGAAACCGCGCCATCAAGAACTCTCAAGGATCTTTCAACTTCAATTGTAAAATCTACATGTCCAGGTGTGTCAATAATATTTATCCTATGCTGCTCATACTGGTCTGTGCTTCCACTCCAAAAACATGTTGTTGCAGCTGATGTAATCGTTATACCCCTTTCTTGTTCTTGTTCCATCCAATCCATTGTAGCTGCGCCATCGTGAACCTCGCCTATTTTGTGGGAAACTCCTGTATAGTATAAAATTCTTTCTGTAGTTGTTGTTTTTCCAGCATCGATATGAGCCATAATCCCAATGTTTCTATATCTTGATAATTCTGTATCTCTAGCCATCAGTTACCACCTATAATGAGCGAATGCTTTGTTTGCTTCAGCCATTTTATGCGTATCTTCTCTTTTTTTGACAGCTGATCCTTTGTTTGATATTGCATCAGTAATTTCAGATGCGAGTTTTTCTTTCATAGATTTTTCATTTCTTTTAGTGGCAGCTTCAATTATCCATTTCATTGCTAATGAAATTTTTCTTTTTGAATTAACCTCGATAGGCACTTGATAGTTAGACCCACCAACTCTTCTAGATTTAACCTCAACACTTGGCCCTACATTCTGAAGCGCTTTCTCTAATACTGTAAGCGGCTCTTCTTTAGTTTTTTTGGATGAGATAGATAGCGCGTTATAAACAATTTTTTCCGCGGTTCTTTTTTTACCATCCTGCATTATCATATTTGTTAATCGGGTAACATTAACACTCTTATATATTGGATCAGGTATTATTTTCTTTTTTGGAATATCTCTTTTTCTTGGCATTTTTAACTCTTAGGTCTTTTTGTTCCGTATTTAGATCTACCTTGCTTTCTATTTTCTACACCCTGAGTATCTAGACTACCTCGAACAATATGATAACGAACTCCTGGTAAATCTTTCACTCTTCCACCTCGAATAACCACTACTGAGTGTTCTTGAAGGTTATGACCTTCTCCGCCAATATAAGAAGTAACCTCTTGGCCATTTGTAAGCCTAACCCTTGCAACCTTTCTTAGTGCTGAATTAGGTTTTTTTGGTGTTGTTGTATACACACGGGTACATACTCCTCTTCTTTGAGGACATGCTTCCAGTGCAGGCACAGTTGATTTGATAATCTTTGTTTTCCTAGGTTTTCGAACTAATTGGTTAATGGTTGCCATATATTTTCTCTTAAGTATGCGAAATTCTATTGGTACAGCTAGTTAGTGTCAAGAATTGTTTAACTATATATGCAAAAAACATAATATTATTCTTTGAATAAATCTTCGGCTGTTCTTTCTGAGGACTTTTCAGGAAGAATATTTATTTCGCTTGCTATCTCTTTCTCTAGCATATCTTCGAATGACTCAATCTCATCTTTTTGACTTGTCAGCCCTGTGCCACACGGTAATAGTCTACCAACTACCACATTTTCTTTTAGACCTCTGAGTCGATCTTTTCTTCCATTAACTGCTGCATCTGTGAGTACTCTGGTTGTCTCCTGGAATGAAGCAGCAGATATAAATGATTCTGTAACTAAAGATGCTTTCGTTATTCCTAACAACAGAGGTGTAAATGTTGGAACAATTGCATCTGGATTTTTAGATTTAAGGTCATCAATCATTTCGAGTAATTGAGTTTTTTCCATTTGCTCTCCAGCCATCAAAATGGTCTCACCGGGTGAAACAACTTCTACTTTTCTTAACATTTGTCTAAGAATAACTTCTATGTGTTTATCATTGATGGCGACACCTTGTAGCCTGTATACATCTTGTACTTCCTTAACTAGATGTTCAGCTAAATCTGTTACTCCTCTGTACGCAAGAATATCATGAGGGTCTAACTCTCCATCAGAGATAATTTCTCCTTGTGTAACACTCGCACCTTCAAATACATTTAATAGCTTTGTTTTATTAAGCATCTGAACATGTTCATCTCCATTACTGTCTGTAATGATTAATCGTCTTTTACCTTTTGTTTCTTTTCCAAAAGAAACTACTCCTGTTCTCTCAGCCAGTTCTGCTTTGTCTTTAGGCTCTCTTGCTTCAAATAAATCTGCAACTCTTGGCAGTCCTCCTGTTATATCTCTTGTCCCTGATGTTTCTCTTGGGGTCCTAGCAATTACATCTCCAACTCCTACTTTATTTCCAGCTGTAAGATTCACAGTTGAGTTTGAAGGTAAGAGAAAATGAGCTGGAAGTTTGGAATTTGTAATTAATAAATCTTTTCCTTTTGCATCAACCAATTTAATCATCGGCTTACGATTTTTATCAAATGATACGCTGCTTGCATCTTTGACTTTAATTGATGTAATTCCTGTAAGTTCATCAACTATATTTTCGACACTAATACCGTCTTCAAAATCTTCAAATTCTATTATTCCGGCAGTTTCAGTAATAATAGGTGTTGTGTGAGGATCCCATGTAACAATATTTTGACCTCTATCAACTTTTTTTCCGTCTTCTATTTTTATGATAGCGCCGTAAGGAATTTTATACCTCTCTTTTTCCCTTCCACTATCATCTAAAACGCCTAGCTCACCTGATCTAGATACTGTCACTATTTCTTTTTGACTGTTGATAACAGTTTTTAAATTATGATATCTAGCAGTCCCAGAATTTTTTACTTCTATGCTGTTTGCAGCAACTGCTCTTGATGCTGCTCCACCAATATGGAAAGTTCTCATTGTTAATTGAGTTCCAGGTTCACCAATAGACTGTGCTGCTACAACACCAACTGCCTCACCCTTACTAACTTCTCTGCCTTTTGCAAGGTCCCTTCCGTAGCATTTAGCACATACTCCATGCCTAATATCACATGTTATGGCTGACCTAACCCATACTTCGTCTATCGCATTTTGTTCTAGTAAGGAAACGTTATATTCATCAAGTAGTGTTCCTTTTGGTAAAATAGATTCGCTATTTTTTGGATTTACTAAATCATTTAATAAAGTTCTGCCTAGCACCCTCTCATTGAGAGGCTCTACAATGTCTCCACCTTCAATTAGCGGTTTCATCAAGATTCCATTCTCCGTTCCACAATCATCCTCTGTAACAACTAAATCTTGCGCAACGTCAACCAACCTTCTAGTTAGATAACCTGAGTTAGCAGTTTTAAGCGCAGTATCTGCGAGACCTTTTCTTGCTCCATGTGTAGAAATAAAGTACTGCATCACATCTAATCCCTCTCTGAAATTCGCTGTGATAGGAGTTTCAATAATTGAGCCGTCAGGTTTTGCCATGAGACCACGCATACCTGATAATTGCCTGATTTGCGCCGCAGACCCTCTAGCACCAGAATCCGCCATCATATAAATAGAGTTGAAAGATTTATGTTCAATCTTTTCACCAGAGGCTGTCTTTGTAACCTCTGTTCCTAATTGTTTCATCATAGCTTGAGAAACCTGATCATTGGTATGTGACCAAATGTCGACAACTTTGTTATAACGTTCACCTGCAGTAAGTAAACCAGAATTGTATTGTTTTTCGATTTCTTTAACTTCTTTCTCTGCCTTTGATGTTATGGTAGTTTTTTCTTTAGGTATTACCATGTCATCTACCCCAATAGAAACACCGGCAAGTGTAGAATATTTGAATCCCATATTTTTTATTTTATCAGCAAAAAGAACTGTTTCTTTTAATCCTGCAAGTCTATAAGAGACGTCAAATAAATTTGATATTGCTTTTTTATTTAAATCCTTATCAATATAAGAATAAGGAATATTTTTTGGGAGGATTTCAGAAATTAATGCTCTTCCTGTTGTGGTCTCTATGATTTTTGTTTTTTCTATTAATTCATCATTTTTAAATTCTGTAACTTTCATTCTTACTTTTATTTTTGCATGCATATCAATCAATTTTGATTGGTATGCTTTAGATACCTCGTCAATATCACTAAATATCATACCTTCTCCTAGAGAATTTGGTTTTTCTCTGGACATATAATATATTCCAAGAACCATATCTTGAGACGGAACTATTACAGGACTTCCGTTCGAAGGTGATAAAATATTATTACTTGCCATCATCAGGACGCGTGCTTCAGTTTGTGCTTCAACTGATAGTGGAACATGAACGGCCATTTGGTCGCCATCAAAATCAGCATTAAATGCGGCGCATACTAATGGATGAAGTTGAATTGCTTTGCCTTCAATAAGAACTGGTTCGAATGCTTGAATACCTAAGCGGTGAAGTGTCGGAGCACGATTCAACATAACAGGATACTCTTTTATTATTTCTTCTAATATATCCCAAACTTCTTCTCCCTCTTTCTCTACAACTTTTTTTGCAGATTTTATGGTTGTAGTTATACCTCTTGTTTGAAGTTTTCCGAATATATGTGGTTTAAATAGCTCTAATGCCATTTTCTTTGGTAAACCACACTGATGTAGCCTTAATGTAGGGCCAACAACAATTACAGATCTACCAGAATAGTCTACTCTTTTACCAAGTAAATTTTGTCTAAATCTTCCACCTTTACCTTTAATCATATCTGCAAGAGATTTTAGTGGTCTTTTGTTTGTACCAGTAATTGCTCTTCCTCTGCGCCCATTATCAAGAAGAGCATCTACTGATTCTTGTAACATTCTTTTCTCATTTCTAACAATAATGTCAGGAGCTTTAAGTTCTAAAAGTCTTTTTAGACGGTTATTTCTATTTATAACTCTTCTGTATAAATCATTTAAATCTGAAGTAGCGAATCTACCTCCCTCAAGTGGGACTAATGGTCTCAAGTCAGGTGGTAAAATAGGTAATACATCTAGAATCATCCATTCAGGTTTGTTTCCTGAATTAATAAACGACTCTATCAATTTTAGTCTCTTAATGTTTCTTTTATTCTTTGCTTGAGATTTTGTAATTTTTATTTCTTCAGCCAAGTCCTCATAGGTATTTTTTAAATCTATTTCTTGTAATAACTCTTTTATAGCTTCAGCGCCCATACCTACTTTAATCTCATTTCCGTATTCTTCGATTGCTTGGTTGTACATTTCTTCATTTAAAAGGCTTCCTTTTTCATATGGCGTTAAACCGCCATCAATCACAATGAAGGCCTCGAAGTATAATACTTTTTCAATTTGTCTCAATGTCATATCCATCATAAGACCTATTCTTGATGGAAGTGACCTCAAAAACCATATATGAGCTACTGGCGCCGCAAGTTCAATATGACCCATTCTATCTCTGCGTACTTTTGATAAAGTAACTTCTACTCCACATTTTTCACAAACTACGCCTCTATGCTTAAGTCTTTTATATTTTCCACACAAACACTCATAATCTTTTACAGGACCAAATATTTTTGCGCAAAAAAGACCGTCTCTCTCGGGTTTAAATGTTCTATAGTTAATGGTTTCAGGCTTCTTTACCTCTCCATAAGACCATGATCTAATCAAGTCTGCAGACGCTAAAGAAATTTTAATATGATCAAATTTCTTATCATTAGTATTCTTCTTAAACATGTTTAAAATTTCTTGCATTTTTTTTCCTAATTGTTTTTATTCTCTGTGTCCATATCTATATTTATACTTAATGATCTAATTTCTTTAAGTAAAACATTAAACGATTCTGGCACGTGTGCATCTGTTGTATAGTCTCCATCAACAATGTTCTTGTATACTTTATTTCTACCAGCAATATCATCAGATTTGACAGTAAGTACTTCTTGAAGAACGTTTGTTGCACCATAAGCTTGCAATGCCCAAACTTCCATTTCTCCAAATCTTTGTCCTCCAAACTGTGCTTTACCGCCAAGTGGTTGTTGAGTAACTAGACTATATGGTCCTGTAGAACGAGCATGCATTTTATCGTCAACTAAATGATTTAGTTTTATAATATACATATACCCAATCGTAACAGGTCTTTCAAATTGCTCGCCTGTCCTGCCATCAAATAAGATAGACTGGCCACTCGTTGGAAGTTCAGCTAGCTCTAACATTTTTTTAATTTCCTCTTCCGAAGCTCCATCAAAAACTGGTGTTGCCATAGGAACTCCATTCTTAAGATTATTAGCTAAAGTAATAATTTCTTCATCGGAAAACTTATCTATAGAATATTTAGTAAAACCAGGGCACTCTTTATACACTTTTGTAATAAATTGTTTCAGCTTTTTGACTTCTTGTTGCTCCTTAAGCATGTTATTAATCTTGTCACCAATGCCGTGAGCTGCCCAACCAAGATGCGTCTCTAAAACTTGACCTACATTCATTCTTGATGGAACGCCTAGTGGGTTTAATACAATATCAACTGGAGTTCCATCTTCTCTATGTGGCATGTCCTCAACAGGAACAATTTGAGAGATTACTCCTTTATTTCCATGACGACCAGCCATCTTATCGCCCGGCTGTAATGTTCTCTTTACAGCTAGGTAGACTTTTATTTTCTTTTGAACTCCTGGGCCCAAATCATCAGGCATAGTTATTTTTTTTGTTATTTCCTCTAAATCTTGATTAAACTTACTTTGCAAATCATCAACACTATTTGCTAAGTTCGCGAGAGCGATATTAGTTTTTTCAACCTTTGTTTGTATTTTGAATAAATCTTCGTTGCTGATTGATTCTATTACTGAGTTTGAGAGCTTACTATCGGCTTTTAGGCCTAAAACTGATTTTGAAAGTGTTTTATTTTGAATAAGTTTTCTTGCTCTTATATAAATTGTTTCCTGATTAATTCTAAGTTCATCCACCAAGTTTTTTTTGACATCTTCAATTTGATATTCTTCTATTTCTTTAGCTCTTTTATCTTTATCTATACCCTCTCGTGTGAAAACTCTGACATCTATAACTGTTCCATCCATCCCTGAGGGAACTTTAAGAGAAGAATCTTTTACGTCTGATGCTTTTTCGCCAAATATAGCTCTTAATAATTTTTCCTCAGGAGTTAGTTGCGTCTCACCTTTTGGCGTTACTTTCCCAACCAATATATCTCCAGACTTTACCTCGGCGCCTACATACACAATGCCAGATGTATCAAGTTTATTGAGCAAACTCTCGCTTACATTAGGTATATCAGATGTGATTTCTTCTGACCCTAATTTAGTGTCACGCGCAACACATTCTAATTCTTCAATATGAATAGAAGTGAATCTATCTTCTCTTACAACTTTTTCAGATACTAATATTGAATCTTCAAAGTTATAACCGTTCCATGGCATGAAGGCTATTAGTAGATTTTGACCTAGTGCAAGCTCACCTAAATCTGTTGAGGGACCATCTGCAATTGCATCTCCAGTAACAACTCTATCTCCAGGCTTGACTAAAGGTCTTTGATTTATACATGTGTTCTGATTTGTTCTAGTATATTTTGTTAGAGGATAAATATCGACACCAGTATCGTTTTCCTTATCAACATACTTTTCATCAACATTAACAATTATTCTTGATGCATCAACATAATCTACAACACCATCTCTTTTTACCTTCACTGATGCTCCAGAATCTACAGCAACAGTTTTTTCCATACCTGTGCCTACGAGAGGTTTATCAGGTTTTAATAATGGGACTGCTTGTCTTTGCATATTTGATCCCATCAATGCTCTGTTGGCATCATCATGTTCTAAGAATGGTATTAATGCGGCAGCTACAGATACAACCTGTCTTGGCGATACATCCATAAGTTCAACTTTATCTGGAGATGAAATTGTAAATTCATTATTAAATCTACAAGAAATTAAATCTCCCTGAATATTGCCTTTTGAATCGAGAGAAGTATTTGCTTGAGCTATGGTATACTTACTCTCCTCAATAGCTGATAGCCATTTTATCTCATCTCTAACTTTATTCTTTGTTACGACCCTGTAAGGTGTTTCTAAGAAACCATATGAGTTTGTTCTGGAATATGTCGCTAACGAATTTATTAGTCCAATATTTGGTCCTTCAGGAGTTTCAATAGGACAAACTCTTCCGTAGTGTGTTGGGTGTACGTCCCTAACTTCAAAACCTGCTCTTTCTCTAGTTAAACCTCCAGGTCCAAGAGCGGATATTCTTCTTTTATGAGTAATTTCTGCAAGTGGATTATTTTGATCCATGAACTGTGATAATTGACTAGTTCCAAAGAACTCTTTAAGAGTAGCAGTTATAGGTTTGGAGTTAACAATATCTTTAGGCTGAAGTTTTTCAGCTAATTCCATTGTCGTCATTCTTTCTTTGACTGCTTTCTCTACCCTTACTAGACCAACTCTGAATACATTTTCTACCATTTCGCCAACGCACTTTACTCTTCTATTACCTAGATGATCTATGTCGTCAACGGAGTCAGAGCCATTTCTTATATTAATTAGAGTTTTAAGTACATCTAATATATCATCATTAGATAGTACAGTTTCTCCTTCCATGTTATCACGTCCAACACGTGAATTAAATTTCATGCGTCCTACATCTGATAAGTCATAACGATCGCTTGATTGAAATAAATTATTAAATAGTTGACTTGATGCATCTGCAGTTGGCGGTTCACCTGGCCTCATCATTCTATAAATTTCAATAAGTGCAGATTTCTGGTCATGAGTTGGGTCAATATCTAGTGTGTTACATATAAATGCTCCTCTATCAAGATCATTTGTATGTAATATTGTGAAGTTGGAAATACCAAGCTCATGAATGAGCAAGATTGTATCCGCATCAATTTCTTGGTTGCATGATAAAATATTTATCATAACTTTTTTAATATCAATAAGTTTTTCTTTTATATTTTTATCGATTTTCTGATTGGCCTCACAGATTAACTCTCCAGTTTCAGAATCTATGATTTGTTTTGACGAAACCATGTCTATTTTTATATCTGATCCTTTCATAGCAATTGAAACATCTTCAGCAATACGTTTGCCCAGAAGAAAATCATCAGGCACTTGAAAATTTTTCATTTTACTTTTTTTAGCAGCATCAATCTGCCTTGCGGTGATACGTTTTCCTTTACCAACAATTAGTTTCTTTTTATTGTAAATATCAAAAGATGCAATGCTTCCTTTAAGGTCCTCAATATTCTGATCAATAAATATCTGACCATCTTTTAAAGAGATTTTATTATGATCATAGAATTGATTGATAATCTCTTGAGTAGAATATCCAAGAGCTCTAAGTATTATGGTAGATGCAATTTTTCGTCTTCTATCAATTCTAGCAAAAATAATATCTTTCTGATCAAATTCAAAATCAAGCCAAGATCCTCTGTAGGGAATTACCCTAGCAGAAAAGAGAAGTTTTCCAGATGAATGAGTTCTTCCTCTATCATGATCAAAAAATACTCCTGGTGATCTATGAAGTTGTGATACAACAACCCTCTCCGTTCCATTGACAATGAAGGTGCCATATTTAGTCATTATTGGAAGTTCTCCTAAAAATACTTCCTCATTTTCAAATATCTCGACCTTATCAGAATTTTTCTCATCTATATTAACATAAAGCTTAAAGTTGACTTTTATAGGCACTGAGTAAGTTTTACTACTTATTCTGCATTCATCTTCTGTATAGTCCGGTTTATCGAGTTTAAAACTTGTGTACTCAAGTTTACAGTTATTTGAATAATCATAAATCGGGAAGACTGATTCAAATACTTTATGCAAACCAGATTCATTTAAATTGAATTCATTGTTAACTATACCCAAGAACTCATTGTAGGAATTTATTTGTAAATCAATTAAGTTTGGTGCTTTAATGACGTCACTTGTTTTGCCAAAGCTTTTACGTATACGTTTTTTTTCAGTATAGGAATACATCATAGCCAAAAGATCCTTTTGGTTTCTACCAAATTAATTATCTCAAAGTATATTTGAGGTATGATTAGTTTTCTAAATTTACTTAAGTTCAACAGTTGCTCCAGCTTCTTCCAATTGTTTTTTAAAATCGTCTGCTTCATCTTTAGAAGCACCCTCTTTTAAAACACATGGTGCTGATTCAACTTTGTCTTTAGCTTCTTTTAGTCCTAAGCCAGTTATTGCTCTAACAGCTTTTATAACTGCAACTTTGTTGCTACCCATATCTGCGAGTGCAACATCGAATTCAGTTTTTTCAGCTGCTGCTTCGCCACCTGCTGCTGCGGCTGGTGCTGCTGCCACGGCTGCTGCTGCTGTTACGCCAAACTTTTCTTCCATATCTGATATAAGATCAACAACTTCCATTACAGTCATGTTAGAAATGCTGTCTAATATATCTTCTTTAGTTACTGCCATTATACTCTCCCGATTAAATTAATTCTTTGTTGTTTTAACTGCGTCGATAGTTCTTACAAGTTTGCTTGGAACTGCCTGCATTGTTCCCATGAGTTTTTTTATAGGTCCTTGCATTACTGATAATAGTTTGGCAATTGCTTCTTCATAAGTAGGAAGGGATGCTAGTTTTTTAAGTTCACTAATATCTAAATCTTTTCCTTGATAATTTATTGCTTGTGGTTTTAAATTCTCATGCTTATCAATGAATTCTTTTATTGATTTAGCAAATTTACCAGCGTCTTCTTTACCAACAGCTATTATTTGTGGACCAGATATATTTTCAGACATAGATGAAAATTGACTCTCTTTCAAAGCCATCTTAAGCATATTGTTTTTAACTAACTTTACAAATACACCTGCTTCACGAGTAGTTTTTCTTAATTCGTTTAGTTCATTTGATGATAAGCCGCTATAATCTGCGGTAAGGACTACTTCAGCATCACTTAGAACAGATGTCATTTCTTTAACAAGCTCTTGTTTTTGTGACAGATTTAATGGCATCTTAGCTCCTTTTCTCGACTGACGACAAGTCTACCTTAATTCCTGGTCCCATAGTAGAGGAAATTGTAATATTTTTCAGATATTTACCTTTAGCTGATGAGGGTTTTGACTTAACAAGGTCTGATATTAAATAAGCTACATTATCCGCTAACTTTTCTGTATCAAAATCAAGCTTACCAATGATTGTGTGGATTATTCCTGCTTTATCGTTTTTGTACCTTATTTGTCCTTTTTTTGCTTTAGTAACGGCTTCAGCTATATTTTTTGTAACAGTTCCCTCTTTTGGATTAGGCATAAGGTTTTTTGGCCCTAATATTCTTCCAAGTTGGCCCATTTTTTTCATACAATCTGGTGTAGCTACAACGATATCAGCGCTTAAATCTTTATCTTTTTTAATTTGCTCAATTAAGTCCTCAAACCCTACAACGTCTGCTCCAGCCTTTTTAGCTGCTTTCTCATCTTCACCATCTGCAAATGCAACTACATTCATATTTTTACCGATGCCGTGTGGCAATGAAGATGAACCTCTAACGCCTTGATCAGATTTTGATGCATCAATTCCAAGGTTAACACTCAAATCAACGCTTTCGTTAAATTTGACTTTTGGAGTATTTTTAAGGATTTCGATAGCCTCTATGATGTCATAAGTTTTAGACATATCGGTATTTTCTCTAATATTTTTGATTCTTTTTGATAGTGCCATTAATCTTCCACCTCAATCCCCATACTTCTAGCTGTCCCAGCAATAATTCTAATTGAGTTTTCTAAGCTAGCTCCTGTCAGGTCTCCTTCTTTTATTTTTACAATATCTGCCAGTTGCCCTTTTGTTACTTTAGCAACTTTATTAGTGTGAGGAGTTGCGCTTCCTTTTTGAATACCAGCAGCTTTCTTAAGTAGTGCTGCAGCTGGAGCCGATTTTATGACAAAGTCAAATGATCTATCTTTATAAACATTAATCACTACTGGCAGCGCCATACCTTTTTCTGAATCTTTTGTTTTATCATTAAACTGTTTACAAAAATCCTGAATATTTAAACCATGCTGTCCTAACGCTGGACCAACAGGTGGTGCTGGGTTAGCTGCACCAGCAGGAACCTGTAATTTGACTTGAGTTATTAATTCTTTTTCTGCCATTATCCTTTCTCCACTTGCGTCAAAGATAGTTCAATTGGTGTTGGCTTACCAAAAACTAGAACTGATACTTTAAGCTTATTTTTCTCAAAATCAACTGTTTCAACTACACCATTGAAGTCATTAAATGGTCCGTCTGTAATTCGAACAACTTCTCCAGGCTCAAACATTACTTTAGGCTTAGGTTTATCCACATCATTTTGCATTGATTGAATTAAATTATCAGCTTCAGACTGTCTCAAAGGCACGGGCTTATCACTTGTCCCACCTATAAACCCTAACACTTGAGGAGCGCTTTTTACTAAATGCCACGTTTCATCATTCATATCCATTTTAATCATTACGTATCCTGGAAAATACTTTCTTTCTGACCTTTTCTTTTTTCCTTCTTTTATTTCAAGAACCTCTTCAGTTGGAACTAAAATCTCCTCAAAAGAACTCTCTAGACCGCTTCTCTTTATTCTATCCTCGAGAGTAAGTTTCACCTTGTTCTCGTAACCAGAAAAAGCTTGTAATACATACCAATCCATCATGCGACTCCATATAAAGTTCCGATAGCCCAGCCTAAAAGCATATCAAATAACCAGAGTAAAATTCCTACGACTATAACTATGAATATCACGCCTAATGTAGTTTGTGTGGTCTCTTGTTTTGTAGGCCACGTAACTTTTTTAAGCTCTACTTTCGAATCCGTTACATAGGAATAGACTAATTTACCAAAATCACTTTGGTATCCTATAAAACCTGACAATACTAATACTGAAATCATACCTAAGACTCTATAAAATAGTCTTACCTCATTGAAGTAATAAAATAGAAACATTCCAATTAGCAATACACCTATGGAGAGTACCAGATATGTATTATTAGGCTTTTCTTCTATGTTTGTTTCTGTCATGGCAATCCTTCAGTTAATTCGTCAG
>TARA_B100001113_G_scaffold352542_1_pt1 | contig 20381 bp, 19 predicted proteins | sample TARA_B100001113 | Tara Oceans TARA_B100001113 (sample SAMEA2622402) | marine metagenome | biome: marine biome (ENVO:00000447); feature: deep chlorophyll maximum layer (ENVO:xxxxxxxx); material: "saline water (ENVO:00002010), including plankton (ENVO:xxxxxxxx)" | depth 50 m | reverse complement strand
GAAGTTTCCTGTATAAACCTTCCCATTTGGAAAAGTATTAATCCCAAAGCCATGAGGTTTATCATTTTCCCAATCTCCCTCATAAGATCTATTATTTCTCGTTGTCAATGTTCCTTTACCATGTTTCATACCATCTTTAAAGCCACCTTCATATACATCCCCATTATCGAAGGTTTCTATTCCTGAGCTTTTACTGTCATTCGTATACTTTTTCATTCTTTAATTATAAGCATACTCTTGAGATATTTTTGTAAAAGTGTTTAAAAAGTATAACTAAACTCTCTCGATTTGAGCTAGGACTGTATAAAAGATTGGACCATCACCCATATCTGTTAAATCTTGAGAGTTAAGTGCATTTATATTGAAACCGTTCTTAACCAGAGACCCTCTGTATTGTTTTTGTGTAGAGGCAACACCTTCGAGCATTGAATCTTTAATGATTGCATGGGCAAAGGTCTCACCTACATTATTAAAAACTTTACACAAATCACCATCTTCAATTTTTCTTTTTTTTGCATCAATAGAAGATATTTCAATAGTAGGGCGTGACGCCATATTTCTTAACCTTTCAACCGGCACAAATGAATTTCCAATAAATTGATGTGTTGCAGGGCTTAATATTTGAATAGGGTATTTCTTTTTAATTTCAGATTTTTTAAATTCTTCAGTATAAGAAGGGTAAGCACCTAAACCAATCTTTTTTGTATCTTCAGAATAAATTTGTATTTTTTTATCTTTAGTGGGCCAACCGGTTTTTAAATAATTACGTCTTGGATTATTTACATCACCTTTAACCCAGCCATTACTTTTAAGTTTTTCATAAGTCACACCCTTAAATAAAGGATTATGCTTTGGATCAATCATGTTTTTTATCATACTTTCATCTGATTCTTTAAAGCACTTTTCTTTGTATCCCATTTGTTTTGCTAACTCTCTAAATAAATCTTGATTTGATTTACTCTCACCTAATGGCTTTATAGCTTGTTGAGTTAAACTAAAATAATAATGACCATACGGCGCATGAAGATCAGTGTGTTCTAGTTGAGTATCAGCGGGCAATACCACATCAGCGAACATACAGCTGTCGGTCCAAAAAGTATCATGTACAACTGTAAATAAGTCTTTTCTTTTTAAACCTTTTCTTACATTACTGCTATCGGGTGTACAGTTTGCAATATCAGAATTCCAAATAAATAAATGTTTTATCGGAGGATCAAGTTTTTTATCATTCAGAGCGTTGCCTATTTGAACCATGTTAATGCTTCTAGGTTTTTTATTTTCTAAGAGGTCAGGTCTTTGCAATTTTTGTAAATCAACATTCCACATTTCTTCAATAGACCCAACAAAACATCCTGATTCTTTATGCTTCCATGCACCTGTAATTGCCGGCAGCAGCATAATTGTACGTGTCATCATGCCACCATTTCTATGTCTGTTGAGCCCATAGTTAGGTCTAATGTAACTTCTTTTTGCCTTTGCATATTCGTATGCCAGTTTCTTTATATCAGTTTGTTTGAGTCCAGTTATCTTTGCTACTCTGTTTAACGTATATTTTGGAAGTTCATTTTTAATAAAATCTTCTGAACCCGTAGTATGCTTTTTTAGAAAACTTTTATCATGCAAATTTATCTTTACAATTTCATTCATCATTCCAAGAGCTAATGCAGAATCAGTCCCGGGTTTAGGTTGGAGATGCCAGTGGCTCATTAAGCTTGTCCTTGTTTCTCTTGGATCTATACAAACTATTTTTGCTCCGTTTTTTTTTGCTTCCTCTAAAAAGGGAACCATGTGTACATGAGTTGAGGCAACATTTGTTCCCCAAAGAATTATGTAATCATTTTTTGGAACCTCATCTATGGCTGGACCACACGCTGCACCATATGTATATATTCCAGCAGTAGACGCTGCAGCAATACAAATTGTTCTTCCTAGCCTTGCTGCTCCAACTTTATTCCAAAATCTCTCAGACATACCCCAATATCCAAGCATACCTAGTGTGCCTGAATAAGAGTAAGGCTGGATAGAATCTCCCCCATATTCCTTAAGATTTTTACTAATGTTATTTTTAATTAGTTTAAGAGCATAATCCCATGAGACCTTTTTAAATTTACCTTTCTTTCCCTTTGGACCAATTCGAATGTGAGGATATAAAACCCTGTTTTTGTTATAAACCAAATCAAGATAATGGTTTACTTTATTACACAGGAAACCCTTAGTAATTGGATGTTTGTCATTACCTTTCAAATTTACCGCTTTGCCCGAAGATTTATCAACCGTAACAATCAATGAACATGTGTCAGGACAGTCATGTGGACATGTTACATTTATATTCTTAAATTTAGGCTGGCGCATTTAATTTACTCACTTTAGACAATTTTATAGCTCCGGTCGGGCATGCTTTCTCGCACTCACCGCATCTCACGCATACCTTTGGATCAATGTATAAAAGACCATGGTAAATTCCATGAGATTCTCCTGGCTTAATATCTCTCATGATTACTTCACCTTCACTATCAATAGATTTTGATGATAATTCTTTAATGCAACCACTTACTGGTTTAACTAGAAGGCACTCATCACATAAAACACACAAATTATTATCTATGTCGTATTGATAATGACAAAGGTAGCATCTAGAGGATTCTTTTTTACTTTCTAATTTGTTATACCCCAGTTCTACTTCAGCTTTAAAAGTTCTATTTTCTAAGTTCCTCAATTTCATCTCTGTGAGCGGCACATAATTTAAATTTAAACTTCTTTTCGTTGATTCTTTGCGCTGAATAGAATACTTCTCTTTATGAATATTTCTTTTCATAAGGAACTTATCAATATCTTTAGCTACTTTTTTTGCATCACCAATTGCTGTAATCAGAGTCGTTGCACCAAGTTTATAATCCCCCGCATAAAAAATATTTTTTGAATGATAGTTATTCAAAAAGCTCTGTTTTTGTCCAATTGCGAGTATTATATGATCGGTTTTTATTTTGAAGTTGCTATTAGGTATGTCTTTTAATTTGTTATTTTTATCAACGTTTGTTTTATTAAGCTCTAGATATTTTAATCTTCCCTCTTTTTCAATAATTCTTTTTGGCCTTGCTCTAAAAATCATCTTACCTCTTTCATGAACTAATTCTTCTAGTTCTCCAGGTAATATTTCCAAGTCTCCTTGTTGTCTTCTATAAAATGTTTTCACTGTCTTTGCGCCTAGCCTGATTGCTGTTCGAGCGCAATCCATTGATGTATATCCACCCCCAATAACTATTACATTTTTTCCTACATACTTATCGTTGTACTCATTCACTCTAAGTAAAAAATCCAAGCCATTTTCAACATTAGTAGAATTTTCAAATTCTTGATTCAAATAATTTGGCTTTAATGTCCCCATAGCACAGACCACAGCATCAAATTTTTTTGCAAGCTCTTCTATTTCTTGTTTTGACTCTATAGATTTATTTAGTTTTACTTTTAGACCCAGTCTTGTAATCTGTTTTATCTCTTTTTCAATAATGTCTCTTGGTAAGCGAAAAATAGGTATTCCTTGATTAAGCATACCTCCTAATGATGAATGTTTTTCATACAGTGTTACGTCATGCCCAAACCGTATGAGCTCAGCTGATGCAGCTAAACCTGCTACACCTCCACCTATAATTAGAATTTTTTTGTTTGTTAATCCAAGTTTATTCTGAAGTTTTGGATTATGTTTAGATGAATATTTGCCAGCGGATCTTTTAGAAAAACATATTGAAACAGATTCTCCATTGTCATTTTCACCATGTCTACATGATTTCTCACATGGTCTTGAACAGACCCGCCCTAATATCTCTGGAAAAAAGTTATCATTAAAATTAATGTCATAAGCTAAATTGAAATCATTATTATAGATGGCCTCTAAGTAGCCCGGTATATCTGTATCCGCTGGACATGCCCCCCTACAAGGCACACTGTCTCTATACCAAAATTTTAACCCCGATGATGACATTTATTTACTTCCCCCATACCAATCTAACAAAAAAAAATAAGATTGATAATAGTTAAAGTTCTTATAAGTATATTAAGGGTTACTTATATGCATGATAATTTATGTATTTATTGAATGTATTATATTATGATTGACTATATATAATTTAAAGGAGTTAGACATGACTTGGAGTTTAGAAGGGGATTACGCAGAAAATTGTAACTGCGATATCATGTGCCCCTGTTTATATTTGCAAACACCTACCGAAGGTTTTTGTGAAGCAATGTTAGTATGGGATATTAAAAAGGGGCATTTAAATGATACAACTTTAGATGGACTTAAAGTATCGATTTGGCTACATGCACCTGGTCCTCAACTAACTGAAGGCGGTTTTAAAATAGCACTTTATATCGATGAAAATGCTTCTGATGAGCAAGCAACAGCGTTAGAAGAATTATTTGGTGGTAAGCATGGCGGACACTTGGGAGTCATAGCAAGTCTAGTAGGCGAAGTTATGGGTGTTAAAAAAGCAGCAATCACATGTGATATATCAGGAAATAAAAAAACCCTTAAAGTTGATGGCGCAGGAGAGTGGGATATGGATGCAGTGGAAGATGGCAATGGTAACGTTGCAAAATGTGAGTATCATCCGTTAGCAATCAATCCTGGTTTTCCGGTCGAAGTAAATAAAACTAACAAACAGTCTTATACTGATTTTGGACAAAATTGGAGTCCAAAACCAAACAGAGTAGGTTTATCTGGTCCGTTTTCATACGCACCATAGATTAGCTCAAATGAGGAGAACAATAAAAGGAGAGTGTAACTCTCCTTTTTTTGTGTAATCTTATTCTCAAATAGTATTTTGTATTATCTTGGGATAATATGCATCGGATAAATATGAGTGACGATAAAAAAGAAATAGTACAGCAAGAAATTAATAAAGCTATTAACTTTCTGGGTCAAAATAAATTTTCTGAAGCAGAGAATGTTTGCAATGAAATACTAGATGTAAATGATAACGCAGATGCTTTTCATATTTTGGCATCAATTAAAATATACAAACAAGAATTCGATAAATCTATAGAATTAGTTAAAAAATCTTTAGATATAAACTCTTCTAATCCCGGATACCATGTAACTCTTGGATGTGCTTACAGCGCCGCGAAAGAATATAAAGAATCAATTAAACCTTTTAAAGACGCTTTAAAACTAAATGATAAAATTGCCCAAGTACATTTTTACTTAGGCGAGTCATATCGCAAGCTTAAAAAATATAATGATGCTATTTCGTCATTTTATAAAACAATAGAATTATCTCCTGACCATATAGCTTCACATATGCTTCTTGGAATCGTTTATCAAGAAAAAAAACAATTTGATTTATCTATAAAATCTTTTAAAACATGTATTGATATTATGCCTGATTATCCTGAGGCGCATATTAATCTGGGATTATGTTACTTGTTAGTTGGCGATTATGAAAACGGGTGGCGTGAATATGAGTGGAGACGTAAACTTTTCAAAAATAATACTGATCAACTATCGAAAGAATGGACTGGTCAAAGTTTAGAGGATAAAGTTTTATTGATTTTGGATGAGGGTTCTAATGAAAATCTAATTCACTTTATTAGATTTGCTCGCGAGCTTAAGAAAGATAATTGTAAAATATTGCTCCAATGTAATGATGAAGCATACGAATTATTCACTCAACAATCTTGGATTGATCAGACTATATCACCCGAAGTTATTCCTGAGCATGATTATTATGTTTATATCGGATCATTAATGAATGTCCTTAAATTGAATCCTAATCAGGTATCTCAAGATTTTCCATACATAGGTATTGTTGAAACAAAACAAGATATTATTGTAGATGGTAAATTAAATATTGGTTTGGTCCTAGAGCCAGATAGAGACTCAAGTTCTCATGATGATGAAATCATGGATGATAAATATTTTGAAAATTTATTTACTAATTCTCATAACATTATTTCGTTAGATAAATATATAGATAATCATAATCTTTCTAGCCTTTATAATCATAAATATAATTATTCAAATCTTGATGAGCTATCAAAAATTTTAACAAAACTAGATTTGGTCATTACTGTCGATCATATTGTTGCCCATTTATCAGGAGCTTTAAATATTGAAACGTTTTTGATGCTACCATGTGTTCCTAATTGGAGATGGGAGATAACTCACAGAAATTCAACACCATGGTATAAAAGTGTTAAAATATTTAGACAAGATATTCCAGGCGATTGGACTTCAGTAACCAAGAAAGTAAAAGAGGAGTTGGAAAAGAGAAAATGACTGAATTTTCGATAGATCAGGCGTTGAGAGAAGCTATTGATTTGCAATCACGGAATCAATTCGAAGAGGCAAAATCTATTTATAAAAAAATAATTAAGCATGATGATAAGAACAGTGATGCATATCATTTATTATCACTGATTGAATTAGTACATAATAAATTAGATGAAGCTAAATTAAATGTAACCAAAGCAATCGAGTTACAACCTGAAGTTTCTGTTTACCATTCTAATTATGGCAATATTTTATATCAAAGTAATAATCTTGAATTTGCTATACAAGAACATAAAAGAGCTATTAAGTTAGATAAAAAAAACTTCCAATCATTTTATAGCTTAGGAGTTATATACTCACATTTAAAAAATTATGAAAAATCTGTTGAGTATTACAAAAAAGCTCTTGAACTAGATGGAGATTCATTAGCAGCTCATAACAACCTAGCTAATGTTTACAATAAAATTAATCCTAATGAAGCAGAAAAACATTATTTAAAACTTATAGATTTAAAACCAAATGATCCAATGCCGTTCATAAATATATCTAATCACTATTTAAAGAATACTAAGTATAAAAAGTGTGTTGAGATTTTAGAAAGAGCCCTAGCAGACAGTATAGTAGCTAAAGAGTTATATAATAATCTCGGTATTGCTTATCTTGCAACAAAAGAGAACATAAAATCAAAAAACATGTTTGAACTTGCCCTTAAAATTGACTCTAATTACAAACCTGCATTAGACAATCTTAATAATCTGAACAATATTGAGCACTGAAATAGTGATTTTTTGGAAAAAAGCTTTGTGAATGGCTTTAAATATCAAAAAGTATAGGCTATATTTATTCTAGAGGGGTATATTTAGTAATGAGGAAATCAGTCGCACTAGTTTTATTTGCCATGTTATCTAGCCAGCTATTTGCAGGCGAGGCTGCTAATCAGGTAAAAAATAATATTGTTCAAAGTGCCTACTCATATGGCGATAACGTAATTGAATCTTGGGCTAAAAACAATTTAAAAAGTCTTAGATTAATTGAAGTTGAGACGAGAGGAAGAGCAGATTCTAAACCCACCTTTAGAGCTATTACACTATTTGAGCTTACCGGTAATGATTACAACAAATTTTTAACTCAATTATCTTACTCAACGTTTAATGATCGTGAGACCTTAAATACTGGTCTAATCTACAGAATGTTCAATCAAGATATGACTAAACTTTATGGATTTAATATATTCTATGATCACGAATTTAATACAGGACACGCTCGCACAGGTTTAGGTTTTGAGATGAAAACATCTGTTTATGATATAAATATAAATCTTTATGAAGCTATGACTGAAAGACATCATGTTAATGGAGCGCCTGAGGTAGCTGCTGGTGGTTATGACGCTGAAATCGGAGCATATCTTCCATATCTTCCATGGGCAAAATTATATTACAAAACATACCAATGGAATAACGAGACTCTCAATATAAGACATGGACAAACTGTAAGTTTATACATGGAACCTACATCACGATTATCATTAGAAGCAGGTATGCAAGATGATAGTACGACAAATTCTCATAATGCTTTTCTTAAATTAAATTATATTATTTGCTGTAATGAGAGACAAGCGGGACCAAATATTTTCACTATTTCAAGCAATGCATATAATTATGGTCAACTAGATTCTAACCGCATGTATGAAAAAGTTAGAAGACAAAATAATATTGTATCTGTAAGAGGTGGTGGAGCCATAACAGTGCAAGCATCAGGATTCTAAATTATGAAAAAATTTATTCTAATTTCAATATTATTACTTAACTTTTCAATGACAAACCCAGCATACGCTGCTTGTAGTGGTGAGGATTGCTGTACAGTCACCGCTGGAGTGGTAACTTTTCCTGATAGTGACTCATGTGCAATAGAACCTGATAGTTATTCTATAACTATGTTTAAAATGTATTTATGTACAAGTGAGCCCTCTGCACCTACATCCTCAGCAGCAACTGGATATACAGCTGCTGGATGTGTATTAACTTTTGAAGCAACATCTGGAAGTGCTGTCACCATAACACCTGGCGGTAATGCCCAAGCATTCCCAGGGGCAACATTTAATAGACCAGGTAACGCTACCTATACACATGGAGTAATGCTCATTGATAATGTATTTACAATTAAATTAGATCGTGAATTTAATAAATCACTAACTGGGGGAAGCTCAGGAACCGGTAAATTCTGTGCAACGAAAGCTGGAGGCGCAGACGAAACTGATGGAGAGTCTACAGTTTGTTCAGCTACTGACAATTTAACTGCGGGAGCATGGGCTGCAGAGCTTACATCCTTTCAAGGAATAGGATCATTCGTAACAAGCGTGACAGCAAGTAATCTTAATGGAACTGGAGCAAGTATATCCGGTCATTTAGTTGACACAGATGAGCAGATTGCCGGTAGTCGTGGTGCCGTTGCTAATTTAATTGGTATTCAAACTTTCGCTGCTCCTGTAGTTATCACCAAAGATTTCAGTGGACTAGATATTGCATTTGGCGTGAATCAGGGAGCTACATGTTGGGATGATGGTGGAAGTGATGTAATAGAATGTGGAAGCGGTCCATTCCAAGCGGTTATTACTGCATTATCGTATTAAGAACTTAATCGTGGCAGCAAAACTCTTTTTTTGCACAAAGAGTTCTATTTCTTAAGTGTGTAAATATTAATAAACTACTAGCGAATAGAGTAAGTACTATTGACAACATTTCGCTAAAGTCATGTAATGAAAGAGCAATCAATAGAACAAATATTGCACAAATACCACCAAGTTTCACAATATCATCGTTATGCTTCTTACAGCCTAAAGTAAATGCAATGAGAGATGTTGGTAGAATAAAGTACATGAGTGTTTCATGAAATTCATGTGAGGTAAAAAATGCTAGTTCAATATAAGGAGTCAAAATTATAAGGACTGGCAATAGTATACAATGTATTGCGCAAGCGGCTGAAACAGTTAGTCCAAAATTATCTAATATTTTTTGCATTGTAGTAAATGGTATTATGCATAATTATCCCTAAAATGATAGCATATTAATATATATGGCTATTACATCTTATGATCTTTGTCTTAAAAATGGTCAGATTATGATTAATAATAATCTTGAATCAACGAATATATACATATCCAATGGCAAGATTTCGCTTATATCTGATAAAAATCTTGATTCTAAAGAATCAATTGATTGTAATAATTTAACTGTTTTACCCGGAGTTATTGATTCTCAAGTCCATTTTAGAGAACCTGGACTTGAAGGAAAAGAGACACTTGAATCAGGAATGCTCTCAGCTGTAGCAGGAGGTGTTACAGCGATATTCGAGATGCCTAACACAAATCCTTTAACTATAACCCCCGAGACTATAAACGATAAACTTAATCGTGCTGGTAAGGGCGCTTGGTCAGACTATGCTTTTTATCTTGGTGGCACTATGAGAACATCTACAAATTTATCAGAATGGGAAAATTTAAAGGGTGTATGTGGCATAAAAATATTTATGGGTGCAAGCACGGGTGACTTAATGACTGCAACTGATGAAGAAGTTGAATCAGTCGTATCAAATGGTAGGCGTGTTATTGCAGTTCATGCAGAGGATCAGATGATTATGATGGAAAATATGAAAAATATTCTTGGAGATAGCAATGATGTAGGAATGCATTGTAAATGGAGATCACCTGAGAGTTGTTTGTCAGCAACTACACGCGTCGTCAACCTTGCGAGAAAACATAATAGGAGGGTTCATATTCTCCATATAACTACAGCAGATGAAATGAGTTTTCTATCTAAAAATAAAGATGTGGCAAGCGTAGAACTTTTAGCTAATCATTTGACTCTTCATGCTCCAGATTGTTATGAGAGATTAGGAACATTAGCACAACAAAATCCACCTATCAGAGAAAAAAAACATCAAGACGCACTTTGGGCGGCTCTTAATAATGAGATAGTAGACATTATTGCATCAGATCACGCGCCTCATACATTAGAAGAAAAGTCATCTGTTTATCCAAAATCTCCAAGTGGAACTCCAGGCGTTCAAACCCTTGTACCAATAATGCTTAATCATGTTAACAATAATAAATTATCATTATCTAGATTAGTAAATTTATGGAGTTACGGACCTGAGCGAGTTCATAAAATATTTGGCAAGGGAAGAATTCAGGAAGGATATGATGCTGATTTTACAATCGTGGATATGAATAAAGAAATGATAATCCAAAATAGCCAACAAAAATCTAGAAGCAAATGGTCGCCTTATGATGGTATGAAAGTTAAAGGCTGGCCAACTCATACAATTATTCGCGGTAACTGTGTTATGGTAAATGATGAGATAATAGGGAAACCACTGGGAGACATGGTTAAATTCAAAGAAACTATGTAGATTCTGAAATGAACGAACAACTTTTATTATTGTATGATTTCGCATTTAGACTTGCAGAAATTGCCTATAAAAATGATGATGTTCCAGTTGGCGCAGTTATCTTCAAAGACGACACTTATGAGGTAGTTGCTCCAGGTTTCAATCAAATGAAATTAAACAAATCTTCATTAGATCACGCAGAAATACTCTCTTTGAAACTTGCAATGTCACGTACAGGAATGGAAAGACTCAATGGTTGTAGCATGATAACCACTTTAGAACCATGTCCAATGTGTGCTCAAGCAATTAGCTTCGCAAGATTATCCAGCGTTATTTTTAGCGCAGAAGATGAGAAAAGTGGTGGAATTCTAAATGGTCCAAAGAGTTTTGAATCTACATCTTGTCATCATAAACCTGAGGTAATTAGGATAAATGATGAAGATAGATCAAAAAAACTACTTCAAAAATTTTTTCAAGATAAGAGAAAAAACGGCTAAATTAACTTTTGTCAAGCTTGAACATTGTTTATTTTAAAGTTATTGTAGGCACTGCTTTAAACATAGACATGTTAATTGCAATAATAATCTTGATATATTATGAGTGAATTCCTAAAAACCTTCGATAAACTAAATGACGCACAATTAAGATCTAGCGTGAAGCTTCTAGGTAAGTTATTGGGTAACATTATAAAGACACATGCAGGCCCCGAAGTTTATGTGGCTGTTGAGAAACTAAGAAAAGGCTTTATAAACTTACGTAAAGATAAGAGCACAAGTAAACATGATCAATTAATTAGATACATAGAAAGACTAAATCCTAAAACTCTTAAAAATGTCATTAGATCGTTTTCAAAATATTTTGCTCTTGTGAATGTTGCTGAAGAAGCTCATCAACATTTGAATCGGACAGATAGGCTTGCACATGGTTTTGAATCTTGGGAAGGATCATTTGACCAAACTCTCCGTGATTGTAAGTCATCAGAAATTGATAATGAAAATCTTCAAGTTTTACTTAATTCTTTTCATTATTCGCCTGTATTTACAGCGCATCCTACGGAGGCTAAAAGAAGAAGCAAACTTGAGGCAATGAGAAGAATTTTTAATACTATCTTGGAATTAAGGTCATATAAGGGTCAATCTATCAAACGTGAGGAATTAATTGAGGAACTTCAAGCCGAAATACTCATATTATGGAGAACTGATGAGGTAAGGCTCAGGAAACCAACAGTTATAGATGAAGTAGAAAATGGACTTTATTACTTCCGAACATCATTATTCAAGGCAATACCTGAGGTCTACAGAGATTTTGAAAAGGCAATTAAAAGGGTTTATCACACTGATGATATAAAAGTTCCAAGTTTTATCAGATTTGGATCTTGGATAGGAGGTGATAGAGATGGCAATCCTTTTGTAACTCCAGACATTACTAGAGAAGCAGTTTATATGCATGCAGAAACAGCCATTCATGAGTATATGAGAAGAGCCCAAAAGTTATCCACACTTATTACTCATTCTTCTGAACTTACTAATCCATCAAAAGAATTTATAGAATCATGTGGAAATGATGAAAAATACCTAGATGCAGCATTTAAAGATACAACTCAAGATTTTGCAAAAGAGCCATATCGTAGAAAATTTAAAATTATAAGATATAGACTAGATCAGAGATTAAAAAATATTATCAATTTGAAAAAAAATAAAGATGCAGATTCTGAACATGCTTATCAATCAGAAAAAGAGCTTTTAAATGATTTATATCTAATAAAAGATTCTTTATTATCAGACAACGACGGCATTTTAAGTGACTATGGATTAAATGACTTTATAAGGCTAGTTGAGACTTTTGGATTTTATCTTGTCAATCTTGATATTAGAGAAGAATCTACGAATCATTCTAATGCAATTTCTGAGATATTAAAAAAAACTCAAGGTGTAGACTATACCTCTATGGATGAGAAATTGAAAATCTCAATTCTAGAAAAGTTTATTCAATCAGATACATCGAAAGATGATATCTATGCACAAATATCTGATGAATCAAAAAAAGTCCTGGACGTATTTAGCGTAATGGGGAGACTTAGAAAGGAAGTGAGCATTAATGCTTTTGGCAACTATGTCATATCCATGACACATCATGCAAGCCATGTGTTTGAAGTTCTTGCTTTAGCCAAATTATGTGGTTTAGTTTATAAAAAGGATAATAAAATAGTTTCTTCTGTTCAGGTTACTCCGCTTTTTGAGACCATTGATGATTTAACTAGAATCGAAGAGATTCTGGGGGACTTATTTAATAATGAAACTTATATGGGATTAATAAGTAATCATAATGAGAGCAAATTACAAGAGGTCATGCTGGGTTATTCTGATTCTTGTAAGGATGGAGGTATCTTGTCCTCCTCATGGAGTTTATATAAAGCACAACAACAAGTCTTAGAAATTTCTAAAAAGTACAAAATAGAGTGTCAACTATTTCATGGAAGAGGAGGTACTGTAGGTAGAGGAGGTGGACCTACTCATAATGCAATATTAGCCCAACCGAGCGAGACTGTTAGAGGCATGATAAAAATTACAGAACAAGGTGAGGTTTTATCTTATAAATATGCAGTGCCTCAATCAGCATCTTACGAGCTTGAACTTGCTATTAGCGGACTTGTAAAAGCAAGTAAGCATTTAGTTGTCGACGATACTGTATGCAGAAATAACTTTGAAGTACTCATGTCTGAAATGTCAAAAAGCGGTGAGAAAAAATATAGAGATTTAACTGACGATAAACCAGGTATAATGGATTATTTTTATGAAGCAACGCCAGTACAAGAGTTAGCTGAGCTGAATATTGGCTCGCGACCTTCTCATCGTAAAAAAACACAACGCTCAAAATATTCTATAAGGGCTATTCCATGGGTTTTTGGTTGGTCGCTCTCAAGACACACACTTCCTGCATGGTACGGACTTGGAACTGCAATAAATAATATTATTTCTCAAGACCCAGGTAATGTTGCAAAACTAAAATCAATGTACTCAGAATGGCCATTTTTCAGAGTTCTTTTAGATAACATTCAAATGGCATTGGCCAAATCTGATTTAGGAATAGCGCGAGATTATTCTCAACTTGTAGAGAATAAACAAGAAGCAGGTGAAATTATTAATGATATAGAAAAAGAATTTAATGATACCATATCTACTGTTCTAGAAATTGTTGGTTCAGATGAATTACTTTCTGAGAACACAAAGCTATCTTTATCTCTGAGTAGGAGACAACCATATCTAGACCCACTAAATTATATTCAAGTTATGCTACTTAAGGCACATAGAAAAGTTTCAGGTGAGGATACTGTAAACTTTGATCCCTTACTTAGAACTATTCATGCAATAGCGATAGGTATGAGGAACACAGGATAGTGATGCAAAAGGTCCTAATTATATTAGGAGCTATACTAATATTACTCGGCGTAGTACTTCCTTACCTTAATAACCTTGGTTTTGGTCGCTTACCTGGAGATATTATAATTAAAAAAAATAATTTTAATCTCTATTTTCCAGTTACAAGTGCTTTAATATTCAGTATCGTAGTAAGTATAATAATAAGATTATTTAAATGAATGAGGATGGCATTTAAATGAATGAGGAAAATAATCAGCTAACAGATATGCATAGCGAATGTGGTTCATCAGAACCTTATGCGCTTCAGGTAACAGACAATAGTATGGAACCCGAATTTCCAAAAGACTGCATAGTCATTGTAGACCCATCAGGTACTTGCAATGATGGCCAATATGTATTTATAGAATACGAGGGAGTAAGGTGGTTTAGAAGATTTAATATTATTGATGGTGAAAAATATCTATTAGCATTGAATAATGATTATCCGGAAATAAAACTTGATAATTCATACGATGTTATTGGTATAATTGTACAAAAGAATGTAAAAAGGGAAATCAAACATTATTCATAAACCAAAAAATCATGAAGAAAGTTGTCATATATAGTACACGTATATGTCCATACTGTGTAAGAGCTAAAAATTTCTTTAGCAAGAAGGATATTGAATATACTGAAATTATGATTGATTCAGATATTGCTCTTATGAGGGAAATGATGGAAAAAACAGGCAGGAAATCTGTCCCACAAATTTTCATAGGTGATTATCATGTTGGAGGTTTTGATGATCTTATTGAACATGATATGGATGGCAAACTAGAGGCATTGTTGAATTAATATGGACCCCAGGGAAAATAGAGCGATGGAGCTTGAAAGTGGCATTGCAGCATTTGAAACAAAAAATTTTGCTCATGCTACTAAGTTGTTATCGCCAATTGCCGAGGAAGGAAATTCGGATGCTATGTATCGGATGGCAATCATGTTGCAGAATGGACTTGGCTGCCTTGCAAACGAGGAGAAAGCATTTCAATACATGAAAAGTGCGGCTGAAAACGGTTTACCTCTTGCTATGCACGCACTTGGGTTCATGTATTTTGAAGGTGAATGTACTGAGAAAAATTCTGATCTTTGCATAGAATGGTTTGAACGTGCTGCAGCAGTTGGAATGATGGGTTCGGCCACTACTCTCGGAATGATTTATGAAGAAGGGAAAATTGTGAAACAAGATTTAGCAAAAGCGGAAGAATGGTACAAAAAAGCTGGCATTTCTAAATAAAACTGATGAAGTATTTTCCATTCTTTTTGCAGCTTGATAAGTTACCATGCTTGATTGTTGGTGGTGGCTCTGTCGCTGAGAGAAAAATTGATTTATTAATTAAAGCAAACGCTGATATCACAATTGCTTCTATAGAATTTACTGATTACATCTTAGAACTTGCCAAAAAAAATAACATAAAATGTATTACAACAAAATATACTGGTGACCTTTTAAAACAAAAAAAATATAAATTCGTTATCGCGGCAACAAACAATGTTTCTCTTAATGAGGAAATTGCAGCCGATTGCGATAAATGTAATATCATAATAAATGTCGTTGATCAGCCTGAGATTTGTGATTTTATCTTCCCATCTATTTTAGAGAGAGGTGATATAACTGTTGCAGTTTCAACAGGAGGAGCATCACCAGTTCTAGCAAGAGTGTTACGCACAAAACTAGAGACTATGGTCCCATCTAATTATGGAAAACTTGCCGAGATTGTATCTAAAAATCGGATAAAAGTTAGAAATAAAATGGAGAAGTTTTCTTCAAATAAGATATTTTGGGAGAAAATGTTGAATGGTAAATTTCTTGAATTAGTTCTAGCTGGAAAAAATGAGGAAGCAGAAGTATTCCTAGATTCTCAAATCGAGAATTTCGATGAGGATGTGGCTAATCAAGGCGAAGTCTATTTAGTCGGCGCAGGTCCTGGCGATCCGGATCTTTTAACATTTAAGGCCCTTCGTTTGATGCAGCAGGCTGATATTGCTCTTTATGACAGGTTAGTTCATCCATCTATCGTTGATTTAATAAGAAGAGATGCTACAAAAATATATGTCGGTAAAGAGAGAGATAATCATGTAGTAAGACAAGAGGAAATTAATCACTTACTTGTAAAGTATGCAAAAGAGGGTAAAAAAGTTTTACGTTTGAAAGGTGGAGACCCTTTTATATTTGGAAGAGGTGGTGAGGAAATTGAAACTTTAGCCGATGAGAAAGTTGCATTTCAAGTTGTCCCAGGAATAACAAGTGCTAGTGGATGTTCAGCTTATAGTGGAATTCCATTGACTCACCGTGACTATGCTCAAAGTTGTATCTTTGTAACAGGGCATCTAAAAGAAGGTAAGTTAGATTTAGATTGGAAAAAACTCATTCAACCTAATCAAACGATTGTTTTTTATATGGGCCTTGTATCAATAGATATAATTTGTGCCGAATTAACAAATAACGGTTTAGATGCTGATACTCCTTGTGCTCTGGTACAACAAGGAACAACTAACACTCAAAAGGAGTTCGTTTCTACACTTGAAAAAATGCCAAACCTTGTTAAAACAAAAAAGCCTAAAGCTCCCACCATATTTATAATAGGGGGTGTAGTTGCTCTTAGAGATAAGCTTAAATGGTATACAACTAATACTGAAGATTAAAATTAATTGGTATTCTAAGATTGATAGTACTCTTACCCATAGAGGCAGGAATAGGAGGAAAAGGTACAGATTTAAGGACAATTTTTTTTGCTTCTCTGTCGAGCAGCCTGTGTCCTGATGTGATTAGATTAAAATTAGTAATTTCACCGTTTTTAAGTATTGTAAATTCTACAATCGGACTTCCTTCTTGACGCCTTTGCAATGCAAGCAAGGGATATTTTTTATTAGAATCAAGTATGTTTCTTATAACACCGAAGTATGATTGATATATTTTTTTAGCTCTATCCCCTTGAAGACGGTTATCAACTATTGCCTGCTGTTCTTTTTTTTCATCCTTTATAACTTTCTTTTTTTCACTAAGCAAAGATTCTGGCTCTTTTTTATCAATCGAATCATCCTGTATAAGCACCATTTGAATTTGCATACCCTGTTCTCCTATTTGACTTACGTCGTGTTTGATAACACTTGTTTTAATTGAAAAGAGGAATATTGCATGAATTAACATGGACAAAAAAATATATTTACTTAAATGATCACTTTGCATTTGTTAATGATAGTAGTTTTATGTTTGTTATTTTATTTTCATGAAGCTTGTCCAGTAATAAACCTATATCTTTTATAAGTAGAGATTTATCTGCAATGATTACAACTTCTTTGTTTTTTTCTGATTTGAAAAGCGTATTTATATCTTTAATAGTTATGATTTTATCATTTGATGTGATTATATTATTTTTATCTATAAATATTTTTGCAATTTCTTTGTTTTCAAATTTACTAAGCTTTACTTCAGGAGGATCTATATCATTTTTCAGAATTCTTTTTTCAATTACACCTGCAATCATGAAAAAAATTAAAAGTAAAAATATTATGTTCACTAATGGTAGAAGTCCATCATCATCATATTCTCTTTTTTTTCTATTTTTTAATTTCATTCTTTTTAATACCAATCTTTATATTATCTATTTTATTAGATTTCAAAAAACCCATAACACTTAAAAATCTTTGATAAGTAACATCATTTTTTGAGGTAAGAATTATTGAGTATTTTGATTGATCTTTAATTGCAATCTCTATCAGAGTTAAAATTTCATCATCACTATAGACCTTATTATCAAGCATAAGTGTTCCATCTTGGTGAACCATTATTTTTAATATCTTTATTTCTTCTTCGCTTGCTGTAGTTGATTCTTTTGCAATATCCATATTTATTTCTCCAACTTTATTGAAATTTGAAGCAAGCATAAAAAATATCAATAGTATGAAAACTACATCGATAACAGGAGTTAGACTGATTTTTGTCATTTGAACATCGTAAATGAATTTAATAGAATTTAAAACATAATCTAATAAATTGACGATATGTTACTAATATTTCAACAGTAAATAAGCTGTAAATTAGTGAAAATAATTATCAATTACCCTTGCAAATGAGAATCATTCTCACTATAATAGTCCCGATTAATTATAATTAATGGGAAAAATATGAAAAAACTAGCCATTTTGATTGCTTTTTTTGTGAGCACAAATGCTATTTCTGAAGAGCTCTCGCCATTGAGTATTTTTGGCGGTCAAGCTACAGATGAGATTGCAGGGTCAGCGACTTTTATCGATGACGCACAAATTAAGAAATCTGGATACACTGATATAGAACGTCTATTAAATGAGGTTCCAGGTGTATACTCACAAACCGAGGACGGATTAGGTCTTCGTACAAACATTGGTATGCGTGGTGTATCTGCACTTCGTACAACCAAAGTTAATATAACTGAAGATGGAATTCTTCAGGGGCCAGCAGTATATTCAAACCCTTCTATGTACTTCTTCCCAGATACAGGAAGAGCTGAAGGTATTGAGGTACTTAAAGGTGCAGCCGCTATAGGCACTGGACCAAGAACAACAGCTGGTGCGATTAACATTATTTCAAGAAGTATTCCAACTGAAAACGAAGGATACTATGGAATTACAATGGGTGATGATAACTATCACAGAAACCATACATATTACGGTGGTGTGATGGGTAATCTTTCTTATGTAATGGAACTTTCAAATGTTGCAACTGACGGGTACAAAGAAGTACAAGCAGGCAGCGGTAACGATACAAATGCTGGTTATAGAAAACAGTCTGACTTATTTAAGTTAAGATATTCAATGCCATCATCGTATGTTGAATTTTCAAGTCAAAATACATCAGAAACATCTCATGAATCATACATAGGACAAACACATGCAGATTTTGCTGCTAGTCCTTATAGACGTTATGCCGCTTCATCAATGGATAAAATGGATAACGACTATCACAGATATATTCTTACTTACAGTATGGATATGTCTCCAGTAACAAACATGACTGCTAAAGTGTATAAATCTAAATACAGTCGTAACTGGAAAAAAGTTGGTTCTATCATTGTTGACTCTGATGGGGTAGCCGGTGGAGATCTAGAAGATTCTATGGATCTTGATGACTCTAATATTGACTGGGTTGGAAACTGTTCAAGCGGTTCAACAGCTGGTCAAAGAGCTTGTAACATTATTACTAATGGTACAGCTATGGTAACTGGTGAGACTTTGAAAAGAGCTATCGGACATAGAGATTATGGAATGTATGGATATCATATTGAACTTGATCATACTATGGGTGCTCACGAACTTACATTTGGTTATAGACACCATCATGATTACAGACATAGACAGGATAATGGTATATCTGAAACCTACACATTAGGTTCAAATAATACAATGACACCTGTAGTAATCGATCGTGTAACTAGTGAACCACAAGAAAGAAAATCTGCTTGGGCTGATTCTATTAGCATACAAGACAGAATTACTCACGGTAACTTTGTTACAACTCTTGGTATTAGATATGAAGATGTTGATTATGACAAAATTGCTAAATCAAGTGGTACATTAACTAAGTTTAACAATAGTGAAACAATGGTTGCAGCAAGTACTGTATACTCAATGGGTGGTGGTCAATCAGCATTCTTTGGATACAGCCAAGGTTACAACCCAACAGGTCCATCAGATGTAAATCCTGATGAGTCTGATAACTATGAACTTGGATATAGAATGAGATCTGCTAACAGCTTTATGGAAGTAGTTGCATTCTTCGTAGACTACGACAACCTAAACGAAACATGTTCTATCGCTAGTGGTTGTGGTGATGCAGGTAACAACCAAGAAAACGCTGGTGAAGCTGAATCTAAAGGACTTGAATTTACTTATAAAGTAAACAACCTATTTGCTTCTCCACAGATGAAAGGTGCTGGTGATATGTCAGGTGGAACAAGATATCCATTTACATTCGCTATGACAATCCAAGATTCTGAGCGTACAGTTGGTACAAGCACAAGTAAGTTAGCTGGTAAAACTTTAACTTACAACCCAGAGCAAATCTTTTATATGGCTCTAGGTGCAGAAACAAATGACTGGGATTATAAATTTGCAGTGAAATACACAGATGAATATTTCACAAATGATGCAAATACATTAAAAACAGAAGATGCTTACATTGTTGATTTCCAAGGTGGATTAAATCTTGACAAAGTTGGCATGCCAGGTGCACGTGCGTTTGTTAACGTAGATAACCTACTTGACAAAACATACATGGCATCAGCTCATGAATATGGTGTTAGACCTAACAAGCCACAAACATTTATGGCAGG